>Ga0194048_10001192_pt1 | contig 12937 bp, 18 predicted proteins | sample JunL225m_MetaG_FD_161685 | JGI IMG/M metagenome (GOLD analysis project Ga0194048, IMG submission 161685) | Anoxic zone freshwater microbial communities from boreal shield lake in IISD Experimental Lakes Area, Ontario, Canada - Jun2016-L222-5m | ecosystem: Environmental > Aquatic > Freshwater >...
CCACCAATTCCCCCCAAACCTGCGATTTACACCCAATTCTTAACCTTTAGTTCAAGGCGCGTTCATACTCTTACCGCTTCCGAATGCCTGGCCACACTATTCTTAGCCAATGCGCAACGCCTTTCATGACGAGCTTGATTCCATCGGAGCCAGCCTGCTTCAAATGGCAGCCTTAGTAAAAGTTGCAATGAGCGATGCCACCACGGCAATTCTCACCGCTGACCTATCAATTGCCGAAAAAGTTATCGCAGCAGATAGCGTAATTGATGAAATACAACATGATTTAGATTCCCGCACAATTAATTTATTGGCCCGCCAACAACCTGTTGCATCAGACCTTCGCACACTTGTTACATCACTTCGTATGAGCGCAGACCTAGAACGTATGGGCGACCTAGCTCATCACGTCGCTAAACAGGCACGTATGCGTTATCCAAATGGCGCCGTCCCAGCAGAATTAGTTCCAACTATCACAGCGATGGGATCAGTTGCCGATAAATTGATCGACAAACTCTCTTCGGTTATGGAACACCGAGATGCAGTCCGGGCTCTAGAGATTGAGACCGACGATGATGAAATGGATAAGTTACATCGAGATTTGATTAGTGCCTTGCTTGATGATAACTGGACTTACGGAATTGAAACCGCGATTGATATGACTTTGCTTGGACGCTATTACGAAAGATTTGCCGACCATGCAGTATCGATTGCTCGAAGAGTTTACTTCTTAGTTACTGGCGAATTTTCAAGTAATTAAGTTGTTCGTAAGCTATCTTAAAGAATTCGATTACTGACAAGAACAAAACTACTGGAAGCAGATCAACGCTACGTTTTAAGAACCAAGGTAGCCCATTTGCAATTAACCACTTTATTTGGATTGAGCGCTCTCTAATTTGAATCTCGCCTGTTTCGGGTAGCGAAAGCTCCCAGCCCCGTTTGCGTAATTGAATCGCAACTTCTCGGGCCAATAATTTATGCCCTCTCTCACCAGGATGCATCCGATCAATATGCCAGTTTCTTAAATTATGCACATCAGGAATTTCACGAGTCTTAATTAATACTACCTCCAGCTCATCTGAAATCTTGCGGTAAACGGCATTTACAGATTCGACTCGCTTTCGCAGTATTCGCTTCATGATCTTTGGTAGCCGCAGTAATTCATTTGGGTCGTGAAGTTCGACCATAATCACCTCACTTCCAAGTTCCATCAACTCTCGGCAAGTACTTTGCAAATTTAGATATAACTTATTCGGGCTAAACCCATTGCGAAGTAGATCATTTCCACCTGCGACAACAGCGCAGATATCGGGCGAGAATGCTTTCGCGCGATCTAGCTGAGTACTTGATACTTCATCTGACTTAGCACCCGGCCTAGATAGATTTATATAACTGCATTCATCATAAAAACTATTTGCCAAGTAATATGCCCAGCCACGATGACTTCCATCCGGTGCGCTATCGCCAGTTCCAAATGCTGCACTGTCCCCAATTACCGCAAAGGTTAGATACGGCGAAAACTGGGTCACACTCATTTAACTGGCTCGATCAAGTTCTGGAGTAGCAATTCCGTGCACTTGCATCATTCTAATTACGGTATTACCCCAAGGCATATCCTCTGCGACCTCTCGTGCACGCAACCTAATTTTATTCTTACGAATAACTCTTTCGATAGCATCAGCAATCGAATCATAATTATCATGAGCTGTTGCTCCAGCAGGCGTTTGTAAACCTTGAACTAAAAACTCTCCAACTGCATTTGAGTTTGAAGTTACAACGGGGGTTCCAGATGCGAGAGATTCAAGTGCTGCAAGGCAGAAGGTTTCAAGTGGGCCGGGGGCAAGTGATACATCAGCGCTTGCTAAAATAGCCGCAACTTTATTTCGATCTGCGATATACCCCAAGGTATCTATTGGATGTCCTTTTGCGAGCTGGCGAATTTCTTTCCACATTGGCCCCATTCCAATCATCACAAGGCGTGCGTCTAAACCGCGCTTTCGCAATTCCACTAGGGCTTCGACGCTGCGCTGTGGCTCTTTCTCTTTTGAGAGGCGACCGCAATGAACAATTAATATCTCCGAACCTTTCAATAACTCTTGACGGAGTTCGGCTGATCTATTATTTGGATTGAAAACTTTGAGATCCACGCCCAATGGAACCTTGGTTAGATTTTTAGTCCTTAACTTTATGAACTCACGGGCGGCAAAATCAGTGGTAGCAATAATTTGGCCAAAATTTCTAGCAAATTTCTTATTATGCAATTTAACAATGCTTTCCCGAATTTTAGATGGAAGTGGGATGAATCGCTGGGCCAGCCCTTCAAGGGTTTCATGACTAAAAGCAACAGTAGGAATGTTATTCGCCTTAGCCCAACGGCCAACGCAATGGAGGGTGAATCGGTCAGAAACCTCGATCCGATCAGGTTCTAATTTTGCAATTAGACGGACTAGCGCTCGATTATTTCTAATCAACTGGTAGCCGCAACTTCCGGGCAAAATAATACTTGGTACTGTGATTTTTTTTCCAAATCTGGTTTCTTCAGTGAAGAATCGAGTGCCTGGAACTATGAATATGAACTCGTGCCCCTGGGCAAGATACCCATTCCCGAGCTCGTGCATTGTTGTCTTTATGCCACCTGAATTAGGCCCATAAAAGTTAGCTACGTGAATAATCCTCATGCCGCGCTCCCATCCAATTGAACCTGCTTCTTAGTTAACAACTCGTTGTAATGATTTAATAATTGCGAGTTTATGATTGGCCAAGTTCTTTTCTGTACCGATTCTCGTGCAGCTAGCGCCATCTTTAATCTGTCATTTCGCAGCTTGAAGTGAAGAACTGCAGCTTCTAGCTCGTCTGGTCTGTGGGTATTGATTACATATCCGGTAGCACCATGTCGCACTAGATCAGCAGGGCCACCAGTTTTTGGAACAATGCATGGAACTCCAGATGAGAGTGCTTCTTGCACCGCTTGGCAGAAAGTTTCATTTGGCCCAGGATGAATAAATAAATCTAAACTTGCATAAATCTCCGCAAGATCCTCGCCACCTTTATATCCCATAAAGATTGCGTTTGGAAGTTCTCTGCGGAGCTTGCTCTGGGCAGGTCCATCTCCGGTAATAATTAATTGAATCGAGCCATCCCTATCCAAATATCTTAAATCCTTAATTCGCTTCTCATTGGCTAAGCGCCCCACAAAACCAATAATTAACTTTTTGCCTGTTGGATCCCAGAGCCTGCGTAATAAATCGGATTTTCGTTCTGGGCTAAAGAGTTCAAGATTGACACCACGTTGCCACAAATAGACCTCTTTGACGCCCTGTGAAGTTAGCTCAATGCAAGCCGAACTTGATGGAGCAAGAGTTCTGTCGGTTTGCGCATGAATTTTCCCAACCAGCTTACGAAGTGAAGAATGTGCAATATCAAAGCCATAGTGGCGAGCAAATCCCGCAAGATCGGTCTGATAAACCGAGAGTGTTGGGATTTCAAACTTTTTGGCAATCTTTGCGCTAAAAGAACCGAGCATTAGAGGTGATGCAAGGTGGAAGATATCTGGCGCGAAGCCATCAATTAAATGTTCTAATCTGCGAGTTGGAATTCCTACTGGCATCCCAACCGGAAGCAGGCTTTGAATCGGAATTGACGGGATGGTTTTTACGCGATGACCTGCAAATTCTTTCGGTACTCCTTCACCGTCTGGTGCAATAACCAGTGCCTCATGATTCGCCTCGCGCAAAGTTTCAAGGACTCGAAGGACCGAATTAGTAACGCCGTTAACTTGAGGTAAGAAAGACTCAGTAACTACGGCTACTCTCATGAGAATAATATGAGGGGGCCGCCTAACTATCTAGGCTTTTAAAGGTTAAGTGTTGCTGAATGCTGGGTTAATTACTTTTTACCTTGATTTGCAACTGCTTCAATTGCAGTCTTTGCTGCCTGCGGATCTAAGTACTCGCCACCTTTTTTAATAGGCTCAAAATCTTCATCAAATTCATATAAAAGTGGGATTCCGGTTGGGATATTTACGCCAGCGATATCTTCATCCGAGATGCAATCGATGTGTTTAACCATCGCGCGAATTGAATTTCCGTGGGCAGTTACAAGAACAGTCTTTCCAGAATTCATATCTGCGGCGATGTCACCTGTCAGATAAGGAGCCATGCGTTCAATTACATCTTTCAAACATTCGGTCTTAGGAAGCGCAGAGCCAAGTTCGGCATAGCGGGGATCACCGAGTTGTGAATACTTATCATTGTCATCAATTGGTGGTGGTGGAACATCAAATGAACGGCGCCAAAGTTGGAATTGTTCCTCACCATATTGGGCCAAAGTTTCTTTCTTATCTTTACCTTGAAGCGCGCCGTAATGCCGTTCATTCAAACGCCAGCTTCGTTTCACTGGAATCCACTGGCGATCGGCTTCATCGAGCGCTAGTTGCGAAGTATGAATCGCCCGGCGCAGAAGTGAAGTATGAACAATGTCTGGCAACAAACCGCGCTCTTTAAGTAATTGACCGCCGCGTTTTGCCTCGCCAATACCTTTTTCAGATAACCGAACATCGACCCAACCAGTAAATAAGTTAAGGGCATTCCATTCGCTCTCACCGTGGCGCAGCAGAATCAATTTCTTCGTCATGGCTAAATCCTATTTCCTCTTAGATTAAATGTTCAAATGCTTTTAGGTTTGCTAGTGATTCGCCTCGGGAAACTCGCCAAGCCCATTCTCTGCGAATTGAATTTGCGAATCCCAATTCAAGAAGTGGATTAAATGAGGAATCTGAATACTGCAGAACTGCTCCTAGAATTCGATCGATTTCTAGCTCTGTTACTGCTGGCAAAGGTAGGCGACCTACAAGAAAAATATCGCCAACTTCATTGATAGCAAAGGTGACGGCATACATTGAAGCGTTCTTTGCAAGAAGCCATTCATGAACTTTGTCGGCATTCTCGTCTGGCCTACGAATAACAAAGGCATTGATACTTAGTGAGCTATCGCCCACGACGAGTGCGCAGTGAGTCTGTAATTTTTTCTCACCAGGGAGAGTTACTAAAAAAGTGTTGGGTCCGCTCTTCTCGAAATCTAAATCATGTGATTCTAGAAAATCTTCGATAATTGCTCGTGGATCAACCATTCTTAATTTGCGACCCAGAGCGGATTAGATTTTGGTTTAGATAAGACCCAGTCATAAACATCGAGGGTTTGGCGCGCAGTATTTTCCCAACCAAACTTCTTGGCATGATCAAGGGCGCCCATTGATAAGAGAACTCGACGTTGTGGTTCAGCAATTAGCCGTGACATAACAGAAGCCCATGCTTTGGAATCATGACCATCGACTAACGTTCCAGAAATTCCATCAGACACTGCAGTACGCAATCCACCAACAGCGCTAGCAACAACTGGTGTTCCGCAGGCTTGTGCTTCAAGGGCAACCAGGCCAAAACTTTCAGAGTATGAAGGAACACAAACTAAGTCAGATGCGCGATACCAATCTGCTAGCTCTATTCTTGAAACCGGATCTTTAAAATGTATAAGGTCTAAGACCCCCAAGAACTTGGCAAGCTCTGCCAAGCGTTCAGGTTCATTTATTCCAGACCCAGATGCGCCGCCCATGATTACAAGTGCCAACTTTGAACGTAGGTGCGGTGAATGCGCCACCATTTCTGCAATCGCACGAACTAATACTTCGGGTCCCTTATGTGGCTGAATGCGTCCCACGAAGGTTAAGACAATTGCATCTGGTGCAATATTTAAAATATTGCGGGCACTTGACTTGCCGTGTCCGGGCGTAAAACGCTGTAGATCAACACCGGGTGTAACAACTTTTACCTTGTCTGGATTAGCGTTATAAAGCGAGACTAAACTTGCAGCTTCCGCATCTGTGTTAGCAATCAAGGCTTTTGCATTCTGCACAATTTGTTCTTCCCCGAGTGCGCGAATAAGTGGTTCAGGGCTATCACCTTCAGCAAGTGCTAAATTTTTTACCTTAGCCATTGTGTGCATGGTATGAACAAGTGGGACGCCAGTGCGTTCGGAAATCATCCAGCCAAGTTGTCCGCTGATCCAATAATGCGAATGAATGATGTCGTAATAATCATTTGGTTTGCCATCTTGGTGTTCCATAAATGCATGGGTCAATGCACCGATCTGAGAGGGAAGTTCTTCCTTTGTGAGGGCTCCGATTGGCCCAGCTTCTAGGTGGTGAACCGTTACTCCATTTGCGATTTCTACCGCGTCGGCTAATCCAGATTTGTCAGCACGAGTAAAAATATCTACTTCTACCCCGGCACTGGCCATCTTTATAGAATTTTCAATCACATAAACATTCATACCGCCCGCATCACCAACACCTGCTTGTTCAAGCGGTGAGGTATGCACCATCAAGGTTGCGATACGGCTCTTCATTTACAGCACCGCCCGCATTCCGCCAACAATATTTGCGCCACCATAAACGTTAAACGCTTCTTCGGTCGTAGTAATTCCCCATTCAAGAAGTGCGGCATGCATAATCGCACCAAATGCCCGCCAAGAACCATCGCTTATTTTGAATACTAAAGTGCGACCATCAGCCATTGATGCAACTTCGACCGCTTCAGCGCCCTCCTTCATAAATAAGCCAGGAACGCTCTGCATGGTTCGAGTTGTGAGGCGGCCAGGACCGGCGACCATCTCTGGAAATGTCCTAGTTGCGTTCATAACTTCAAGGTGTACTGGATCCTTGGAAATTGTTATTGCCCGGATTGCTGTTGCAAGTTCGCGAGTTGTCATCGCAAATAGCGGAGCTCCACAACCATCAAATGTCTTATTTGCAACCTTGGTTGCTGAAAGGCTCTCAATCTCAGTTAAAACTGCGACCTGTAGCGGATGATCAGCGTTTAGATAAGTTTTAATATCCCAACCATTCGCAACACATGTCGCAAGCATTCCGGCATGCTTTCCAGAACAGTTCATTGCAAGTCGAGTTGCAGGCTTTTCTCCCCAGGCAATTCGTTCCGCTTCACCAAGTGGTTTATCGAAAGCGCATTGCAAATCATCTTCACTTAGCCCTGCACTTACTAAAATTTCTAATACTGCATCCTGATGCATCTTGGCACCGGAATGACTTGATGCGACAAGTGCCAATAATCGTGGTTCAAGTTTCAATCCGCTTCGAACCATTGCACTTGCTTGCATGCATTTGACCGATGATCTTGGGAAGATCGGCATATCAACCGAGCCCTTTATCTTGTAGACCGAACCATCCGCATTTAACATAATCAAATGGCCAGTATGAATTGATTCAACTAAACCATTGCGGGTTAATTCGGCTAAAACTTCCCCGCGAAAATCAGCGCTCATTTTTATTCACCGACCTGACGTTCCATGCTTGACCAGATATGTGCTTGCAAAGTCTGACCTTCAGCAGCCATGTCATATGCAAAGAAAAGTTGTCCCTCAACTAAGCCGTATAGACGCTGTCCTGCAGTAACAATTTTCGCGGAAGGTGCGGAATAACCTTGATCCATTGCAAGCTGAATCTTGGGTCCATCATAAACTCCGACCCAGCCTTCAGAAATTCCAGTGTTGTGCGCCAAGACAACTTCTAAAGTTTTATTCTCTTTCGGGCGCCAGAATCCAACTTCAGATGCGGCAGCGCGCACGATTTCATTCTCTGCATTTATGATCCAAGAACGTGAGAAATAATTTAGGAATGGTCGACCATCGTGATTGAAAGTAACTTCCTGCGCAAATTGAAAAGGTTCGATACCTGGATATTCACCAGATCCTTTGCCGCGCCAAGTTCCGATAAGCCAGGCAAGTGGATAACAATCTGGGTGCATACCTTCGGGAATTTCAAATGCCACTTTCTGATCCGCCTCTCCAAGATTTAATTGCGCCGCGGATTCCCTTTACAAATAAAAATAATCCGATAACCGCTGTGACCACAATCAATAAAACGGTGGTCGCGGTCTCCATTCCCTAATCGTAATACCAACTGCGAGTAGAGTCCTGCCCATGAATAATGCTCATCCAAGTGTGAAGCTCGTAGTAAAAGTAATGGCCGGGGCTAATGATCCCGAGCGCTGCGCCCAAGCATTTACTGTTGCATCAACCGCACTTGCAAGTGGTGCGGAGGTATCACTCTGGCTGACTGGTGAAGCGGTATGGTTTGCTCTTCCTGGAAAATGTGAAGAATTTGAATTGCCACATTCTGCAAAGCTAGCTGATCTGCGCGATGCAATCTTGGCTGGTGGAAAGATAACTTTATGCACGCAGTGCGCAGTTCGCAGAGGAATCAATGACGGAGATCAAATTTCTGGAATTGTCATCGCTGGTGCTGCAAGTTTTGTTGAAGAAATTCTCCAACCAAATGTTCAAGCTTTAGTTTATTAACTTTTAATTAGCTCTTGGTTCGCGCTAACACCAGAGCTGAGCAGTGTCGCATCAACTGGAACATTGCGCTTTAAGACAGCCAGTGCAATCGGACCGAGTTCGTAATGTCTTGCAACGCTTCCGATAAATCCAACTTCTTTGCCATCAAACTCAACTTTCGCCCCGTGTTCGGGCATTACCACCATCGATCCATCTAAATGCAGCAGAGTTAATCGACGTGGTGGTTGGCCCAAGTTAAATACTTTCGCAACTGTTTCTTGCCCTGGATAGCATCCTTTTTTCATATGCACTGCGTTATTCAAAAAACCTAGCTCATTTGGAATTGATTTGTTATCAGTCTCAAAAAGTATTCTTGCCCGACCACCGGCTACTCGTTCAGCTTCAAGCGCCCAAATTCCAACTTGCATATTGCTTTTACTAAATGTGGATTTAAGTTCTTCCAGCTCTTCGCGAGTAACAAGGGCATATGGGCCACCGATTGAATCAGGTGTACCTGGTGCACGGAGGACCGCATAAGTATCTGAACAATCTGCGATTTCGACTCGCAACATAAATTTCATCTTCTCAAGGAAGGCGACAAGTTCGACTACTTTCTCTCTCTCAGTATGAAGCCAAGTCGTGGTGCCATCATCAACTAAATAAAACTGATGAGTGATCCGACCATTTGCATCAAGTATTAAAGAGCTCACCCAGAGACCGGGAGTTAAATTTTCAACATCCTGTGTTGTTATTGAATGCAACCAACTAAGGCGATCAGGACCAGTAATCGAAATTACGCCACGATGTGAAAGATCTGCCCACGCAGTACCAGCAGCAAGTGCGCGTTGTTCTTGATTTGGTTCACCGAAGTGCCAGATTGCTCCAGCATCGGGGCCAGCTTCAACGAATACGGCAGTCATAAGGGTTAAGAGTTTACGGCTTGTTGAAGCAAGTCTCACAACGCCCGGCGATTGCCAAGTGTGCAAGATCGGTGTGAAAGCCATATCCATCAAGCAGTGACTGCGTAAATGATGCGGTCGCATCGATTGGGACTTCAATTATGGTCCCGCAATTTTCGCAATTTAGATGTGCATGTATCTCTTCATGTGATGCGTGATACCGAACGCCGCCATGACCAAGGTGTGAATGTTGAACCAGGCCAACGTTCTCGAGGGTTTCTAAATTTCGATATACCGTTGAAAGATTAATCCCGGGATGCGTTAACTTAACTCTTTCAGCAACTTCTTCTGGTGTTGCATGTTCAAGTGCGCGCACTGCGGCTAAAACTAATTCGCGTTGTGGAGTTAAACGTAATCCTTTATCGCGTAATTCATTTTTATCAGCCATAGCTAAAGTCTAACTCGGCTAATCAGATATGAATAACTAAATCGATGGGAGTTCCCTTTTGTGCCTGAACTTTTACTTCCTCACGCGCCCCATGAGCCAGAACTACAACAGTCCATGAACCAGGGGCGGCAAAGAATCTAAATTGACCTTCACTATTAGTTGGAACTTCTGCAGTGAAATCACCATTTAAATCAAGGAGCCGAACGTAAGCGTTATCGACAGGTGAACCATTTGGAACACCATCGCTAACGCCACCACGGAGAACGGCTCCCTGAATAACTGTCTGATTTGCAAGATTGACTCCTGCTAAATCAGGACCACCAGGTGTTGCACCACAAGTGCGCAAGTTATGCGCCTACTGCAACTGGCACGCCGACGAGTGAACCGTATTCGGTCCATGAACCGTCGTAGTTTGTAACATTTTGTAGGTCAAGAAGTTCGTGCAATACGAACCAAGAAAATGCAGAGCGTTCACCAATTCTGCAATAAGCGATTGTCTCTTTGGCAAAATCTACGCCAGCAGTTTTGTAGAGATCAGATAGTTCATCATTAGATTTAAATGTGCCATCCTCATTTGCTGCCTTAGACCAAGGAATATTTTTTGCACCAGGAATGTGTCCCTTAATCTGGCCACCTTCTTGAGGTAGATGAGCGGGTGCGGCAAGTTCGCCAGAAAATTCAGCAGGTGAACGAACATCAACAATGTTCTTGATGCCGATTGATGCAATAACTTGATCACGAAATGCGCGAATTGAATTATCGCGCTCCTTTGCAACATAACGAGAAGCGGTACGGGCTGGAACTTCTGTTACAAGTGGCAGTCCCTTTAGCTCCCAAAGCTTACGGCCACCATCAATTAAACGAACATCTTGGTGACCGTAGATCTTGAAATACCAGAATGCATAAGTTGCAAACCAGTTGTTATTGCCGCCGTAGAGAACGACTGTAGAGTCATTTGAGATTCCGCTCTTCGAGAGAAGCGCTTCAAACTTCTCTTTTGAAATTAAGTCTCGAATCAAGCCATCTTGTAGATCTTCGCGCCAGTGAAAAGTTATTGCACCTTCGATGTGGCCTTTTTCGTAAAGACTGGTGTCTTCATCAACTTCTATAAATACAACTTTATTGTTCGATAGGTTCTCTTTAACCCACTCGGTTGAAACTAGCGATGTGGCACGTGGCATTTTTATCTCCTATTTGGTTATTAGCTAATTATCTTTTAATGATACGTACTGCGATTAGGTAAATCTCGCAGCCAAGACAGAAATTGAACGCAGCATTTAGAAAAGCTGCTGCTAGCGCAAAACCCACTGCAACGGTGAAGAGAGCAGGTATCGAAAGAAGTGATCCAGCTAATGCAACGATTGCAAAAATCAGCCCGACGCTCTGGGCAAATTGTGGCGGCCGCGCATCTTCAGTTGGAACTTCTCCTTTTAGCGATGGCTTTACAAATTTCTTAAACAAGAAGGCGTAAGGAGTCTTTGCTGGCCCAGCAAATGCACCAATCGCAAAAACTGCTAATTGGAATGCAATCAAAGTTGCTGATTGCGTTACAAGTGCAACTGCTAGAACTAAAGTTGTGATTGCTGCTGAGAAACGTGGTCCTCGTGCGTCAATTAACTTAACTGTGCCGTTAGCACTAGTTTGATTTAGAACTGCCATTTTATTTCCTCTGCTCTTGGTCGAATGATTTGTAAAACTAAAACTTGTTGTTGCGTTTTTAGTTAATTACATTCGACACAATGAACCGACAAGGCGACCAAAATCAATATGGCGACGCTTTGTTAGAAAGACCGGTTCAAAATTAAGCACCTGCGAATTCTAAGTAACGAAAAGTAAAAACACTAATTGCGAAAGATTTGCACTTACCTAATTGCGTTAACTGCATCGAGCACTTGCGAGCGCTTTGGCGTTCCCATTGCGCGCCCAACTTCAACGCCTTCACTATTCAAAAAGAGCGTAGTTGGGGTTGATCGAATATCTAATTTGCGCACGAGTTCGAGGTTGGATTCAGCATCGATGTGGGCGTAACGGACATCTGGCATTGTCTTGACCATGTCCTCTAGTAGTGCCTTAGTAGCTCGACATGGTGAACAGAAGGCCGAGGAGAACTGCACCATAGTTACACGTGAGCCCAGCTCTACCCCGATTATTGCGGCTCCTAGCTTTGGTCCATTGACTGTCTTTTTCCTGCGGAATTCACCGCGGCTGCGGGTGTACCAAACGCCAAATGCAATGGCCAAGACCAGCACAACTACGAGTGGAGTCAATGATTTCACCTGAGTATTCTTACACCTCTTATGGCAAGAATTCTCCTACTGACTAACACACTCGGCGCCAGTGCTGAAGTGCTACCAAGTCTTGCCCTGCTACAACATCAAGTTCGCATCCTTCCTGCTGAAGCATCAGTGCTCGTAGATGTCCCAGAAGTTGATTGCATATTTCTAGATGCTCGCCGCGATCTACCAAGTGCAAAAGCTTTGAATAAACTCTTGCAATCAATTGGCGTTGACTGTCCAATCATCACAATCGCAACTGAAGGCGCACTTTCTGCAATGAACGCCGACTGGGGATTCAACGATGTAATTCTCGATACTGCCGGCCCTGCCGAAATTGAAGCGCGTATCCGGATTGCTGTTGGCCGCATTGAAGCCGATAACTTTGCAAACGATCCATCATCTCGTGAAATTCGTACTGGCGAAATCGTTATTGATGAGAATTCTTACACCGCAAAGATTAAAGGTCGCTCGCTTGATTTAACATTTAAAGAGTTTGAGCTAATTAAATTTTTGGCTCAACACCCTGGTCGCGTCTTTACTCGCGCCCAGTTGCTTCAGGAAATTTGGGGTTATGACTACTTCGGTGGAACTCGTACCGTTGATGTTCACATCCGACGACTACGTTCCAAACTTGGTCCCGAGCATGAAGCAATTGTTGGCACAGTTCGCAATGTTGGGTACCGCTTCACACTTCCAAGTGCTGGCAAAGAGGCTCCTGTTAACGAACGCATCTGATTTATATGCGCCATATTTTAAAGTTTTATCGCTCACTACTTGAGCCACTTCCACCGATTCCCACTGGATTCGAGATTGCATCCTTTGTGCCATCACACCAAAAAGAAGAATGGCTTGCGCTAAATAATAAAATCTTTACAAACCATCCAGATCAAGGAAATTGGGTTATGGCTGATTTAGATAACCGAATGAAAGAGAGTTGGTTTGATCCTGAAGGATTTTTTGTCGCGCTGAAT
>Ga0194048_10001193_pt1 | contig 12936 bp, 10 predicted proteins | sample JunL225m_MetaG_FD_161685 | JGI IMG/M metagenome (GOLD analysis project Ga0194048, IMG submission 161685) | Anoxic zone freshwater microbial communities from boreal shield lake in IISD Experimental Lakes Area, Ontario, Canada - Jun2016-L222-5m | ecosystem: Environmental > Aquatic > Freshwater >...
ATTCCCGTACTCCATACGATAGTAAGCATCAACCTGATGGCGTGGAAGAAAAGGGTAATCGGTATGCCGCAAGGCTAGGGGGCAGCTCCCGAATAATCCGATCGGCTGGTCGTATCGTCAGGCCGAGGGGCATCCAGCAATGGAGCATGACGAACCTGCTTGCAGGGGTAAAGTACCTAACCCTCTCTACTCTCTCTGGGGTAGGGGGGTCTTTGGGTAAAAGTAATAAATCTTTATAAGGTAGAGCTATGTACCTGCTTAACCCAAACAAGAACAAAAGCTCAGCCCATCTCTGGCTGAACAACGATACTGTGTGCAAGATGTACTCAACAGGCGGCATGCGCAAGAAACGGCAGCAATTAAGCCCAACGCACTTAGGCAAGCCGATCTGCACAATGTGCATTGCAAACAACAAAAAACTAATTCATCCTCTAACCGTAGACGCTGAGTATGAGAAGGATATTGCAGAGTTCAATATCGCCCTACCATTGTGACCAAGGTTAAAGTACACTAGGTTATCGAATAGCTGAGGGCTGAAAACATGTCTGAGCCAAGACCTAAACGCAAGACTGGTAACCCCATGGGTAGGCCATCAAAGTACACCGACGCCATTGCAGAGACTATCTGTGCAAGGCTAAGTAACGGTGAGTCCTTAGCTCAAATCTGTAGAGAGGACGAGTACCCAAGCCAGCAGACGGTGTACTCATGGTTATTTAGCCACGCTGACTTTCTTGAGAAATACACGAAGGCACGAGAGGAGCAGGCCGACACAAACGCCGATCAGATCCTCAAAATAGCTGATGAGGAGCCACCTTCATACACCGATGAGAAGGGGCGCACCACATTAGATATGACGTACCTCGCATGGCAAAAGCAACGCATTGACGCACGCAAGTGGACTGCAATGAAGTTGCGGCCTAAGAAGTATGGCGAGCGCTTAGCGCATGAGGGTGTTGAGGGAGGGGCGCCTATCACGACGTCTGACATCTCGACCACCAGACTGGCTGAGGTAATTAAGAACCTCGAGCTCAAGACTCGTGCTGGCTGAGCTGCTCGACGACGATCTACTGAGGGACTACGAGCGCCTGCCAGACTACGATCGTATTGCTATCGTGTCGCACCTAGCTTGGATAGGCGCCGCCCACAAGCATCAGGTTCCGCCACCGCTAGAATCAGACTGGACAGTGTGGATGCTACTAGCAGGCCGTGGGGCTGGTAAAACACGCTGCGCAGCCGAGGCACTGTGGTGGTGGGCGTGGATACATCCCGAGAGTCGATCGCTCGTCCTAGCGCCTACCAGCAACGATTTGAAGCATACCTGCATCGAGGGGGCGTCGGGCTTACTGGCTTGCATACCGAAAGATCTGGTGAAAGACTATAACAAGCAAGACCATCAGATCACGCTGGTCAACGGCTCGACGATCCGAGGTATCTCGGGTGACTCGTATGAGCGGCTGCGTGGCCCACAGTTTCACTTCTGCTGGGCCGACGAGCTTGCTGCAATGCAATACCTCGGCGCTGGCGAGGCGTGGGACATGATGATGATGGGTTTGCGTCTGGGTGACAAGCCTCGGGTGATTGTGACCACCACGCCACGCCCCAAGGATCTGATCCTCGAGCTGGTGGGCAGAGAGGGCGACGACGTGATTATTGACCGCGCCTCGACCTACGACAATATAAAGAACCTCGCCTCAACCTTCAGCAATCAGCTCGAGCAGTACAAGGGGAGTAAGCTCTACGAGCAAGAGGTGCTCGGTCAACTGGTGGATCTGGAAGACGGCAAGGTGGTGAGTCGTGACATGTTCAAGCTCTACCCCTCTGAGAAACCCTTTCCCGAGTTCGAGTTCATTGTGCAGAGCTATGACTGCGCCTTCAGTGAGAAGACGTACAACGATCCCACCGCTATGACGACGTGGGGCGTGTTCAAGCCTCAAGACGGCCCGATGTCGGTGCTGCTGATAGATTGCTGGGCTGAGCACCTGACCTTCCCTGACCTCAAGCCCAAGGTGATCGAGGAGTTCAAGGTGAGCTACGGCGAGGGCAAGACGGCTAAGCGGCCTGACCTGATCCTAGTGGAGGACAAGGCCGCAGGCATCAGCTTGATTCAGGAGCTGCAGAGGGCGCACCTGCCTGTGCGGAGTTGGAACCCGGGCAAAGCGGATAAGATGCAGCGCCTGCAGATCACCGCCTCCATCTTCGCCACCGGACGAGTCTGGCTACCCGAGAGCAGCGTGCGCAAGGGCTACGTCCGAGACTGGGCTGAGGGGTTCCTGAGCCAGATCTGCAGCTTTCCCGACTCAACGCATGACGACTATGTGGATAGCACCACGCAGGCCATCCGACTGTTGAAAGACATGGGGTTCTTGCAGATCGACCCCGAGCCACGTTATGATGACGATGACGACTACGCTGACATCAAACCCAAGCGTGTTAACCCCTACTCGGCGTGACCTATGGCTAAGCGTAAAAAGAACAAGCTAGAAGATGCGTATCAAGTTGAGCGCATGCAAGTAGGTGGGGTCAAGAGGCTATTCGGTGCCGCACACTCTGGGGACAAAGCGTTGCCGCTGATTCTGCCTCGAGCTAACCTGTCGGACAAGTACATTGAAGACTCGGCGGTCAGGTTTGCCAGACAGTTAATGGGTGAGCACGTCACGGACGGCACTAACCTTAAAAATTTGGCAGGCCGCACCGCCACGGAGGTAGAACGTCTGAAGGGGGTTGACTACAAGCTGGAGCCGTGGGGTCAGGTGGCGCCTGAGGCCACATATACGCCAAAGGCTGGGGAGGTGAGGATTGCGATACCGGGTGACCAAACCGTCTCGAATCAAACCCTTGTCAATCTGAACGGCATGCCCATGCACTCCGAGCAACAGGGCGGTAGCCGCTACGGTTTAGGACAGATGCACGACCCAGACCCCGATAAGTGGGAGGCATGGAAGTCTGGACAGACGCAGGCCAGAAACCTGCAGGCCAAGATCGATCGACTTGCTGGTCAGTACGGCACCAATGACATTATTGGTTCGCATTTTGCAATGGGGCCAGTTGCAAATAACTATGCCATGCATTTGGCGGACGCTAACTTGCAGGCCATTGACTGGAGCAAGATTAACTTCAACGAGCTGAAGAAGTTCGAGAAGTTGATTGCGTATGGTGACAAAAGCCCCAAGGGTGGCAGGTACCCAGACTGGGCAGGCCTGACTGACTACGACGCTGCTATGGACTTGATGCGCACTAACACGCATGCACGCAAGTGGTTCAACAGCCGCATGAAGACGCCTTCCGACACTAGCCCTGTTGGCCTGCCAAACGGACTGGACGTGCAATGGGCAGTGACTGAGCCACGCTTACGCAACATGGAAATCAATACGACTGGTCTGATGAATTATCAGATGCAGCCTTACCGAGCGGTAGATAAGCTGGGGTTCAACCACAACACTTACACTGATACGCTGTATGGCAAAGCCAAAGGCGCCCAAGAGGTGCTGACGCCATTTGAGATTGCCTTCCCAGACGCTGCTCAACACGTTGCATCGACCCAGCAACCGTCTCACTTCACAGGCACGATCGGCAAAATCTATCCGCACCAAGTGATTGACGACCAGTACATCAATCAGTACATGAAGTTCATTGATCGGGTCAAAGGGTTGACCAAGAAAGACGGTGGCGCCATCAACGCCCCAGCCGCCAGCATGGACGGTGAGCAGTTTATGCTTGCTGCTGCCAAGGCAGGCATGCCCACCGACATCGGTAGCCTGAACAAGATCGTCGACCTCGTAAACAAGGGGCTATCAATCGATGAGGCCATCGAGGCGCTGACTAACCCCATGCATAAACGTGACGGCGGACAGGTCGAGCACATGCAACACGGCGGCATCATGCCAAGGGCTGGAATCTACTACCCCACCTCAAACGACGAACGCAACCAAGCTGCAGGCCTGCCAGCCGACTTTTACCGCAAGGGTATGACCGATGTAGCCTCGCATGGTTACCACGCTGGTGTAGACGTTCCTGCGGGTGATGCAAGGTTGACTGCTGACCTGATGGGTAGCCGCTACGTCTCGCCACAGATGAACAAGGATTCAATCAACGCACTGCGTCTGGGTGCCGAGTTTTCTGTGGGTGATGGCAGGCTCAGAGCTGAGTTAATGAAAGGGCTGGCACCCAACGTGCCTACTAACGTCGGCCTGCGTTATAGCCGTCCCTTTGCTGAAGGTGGATCTGTTGAGCATATGCAAGCAGGGGGGCTCAAGAAAGGGCTGGGAGTATTAGAAGACGTAGCCAATAGTTTATTAAAACCTAAGCCTGCACTGTCGCCGTATCAACTAGCAAACCAAAAGGCGCCCTTGTTTGGTCAGTCTGCCGACCCTTACGCTAGATCACTGCAACAGGGATTTGAGCATGGCTGGAACCATGGCACGACTGGAGACATAACTTCGTTTGACCGTGCGCTGTTGGGTGAAACCACTGGCGCCAATAGCGCAAAGAAAGGGTTCTTTTTTGCTCGTGATCCGCAGAACCCACCCGAAAGTTTGAAATACAAAACAACTGACCCAGACAGCATTGAAATGCTTAGGAAGGCTGGCGTGGATGTTGATAAGTTCAACAAGGTGTCGTTTGAAGGCCACGGCGCCGACACCGCATCTGACTACTCAAGAATGGGCGGCGACCGCGAGTACAAGGAGGCAATGCGCAATGCGAACGCCGCCGAGGCTCGCAGGGACTGGCCTGAGCAGGAACGCTGGATGCAGATAGCTGAAGACCATGAGATATCGAGGATGAACCGCGACCAAGGTCTTGTGGCGAAACATAATGACGCCAGAGACGTAATGCTTGAAAAAATTCGAGATTCTTTTTACGGCACGATGGCTGGCAAAAGCCAAAACGAGCTATCGGCGTTCAACCGACAGTACGAGAAGATGTTCCCAGAAAATTGGTGGAACAGCCCATTCTCTGGTCAAGTTGATGACATCAAGCGCAAAGTGGTCAGCCATTTGGGTGAAGAAAATGCTGCGCCAGTGCTGGACGCCATCAAACAATGGCAATCAGTAGGCGCCGATAGGATTATTGCGGAGAACCTGCAGTCTGGCTCAAACGTGATCCCAGCGGCATTGCGGTATAAAAACCCTCTTGTCCATGATTTTCAGGGGAGTACATTTCGTGATCAAACCTACTCAGATTTGGTTGATCAGGCGTTAAAAAAGAACCACGATGCTTTGATATTAAAAAACACATATGATCCCGGCGCTGGCACCTCAAAGCTTATTGATGTTGGCGTTGTGTTTGATCCAAAAAACATTCGGTCAAAGTTTGCAGCGTTTGATCCCGAGCACATTGATTCAGCGGATATAAGTAAAGCTGACGGTGGCAGGGTTGAGCACATGCAGGCTGGTGGCATGAAGAAGGCTGGTAGCTTATTCCTCTCAGAGCTAGACAATGCTATCGCTGGAGTCGGCACGGCTGGTAGAACGCCAATTGTTCCTGCGCCCAACCGTTGGTTCTTAAACCCTGATAAGCATCCGCATCAGCAAGGCATGGTTGAGCGAGTGCTCGAGCGCACTGGACGCCCCCGAGAGTCATTCACCTCAGGCGCCTTCATCGACCCACGCACTGGCGAGGTGCTCGACTCCAAGATCCTTGAAGACGTTGGCGTGGTGATCGACCCACGCACCAACAGGCCAGCCATGTCTGCAGGTAAAGAGGCTGGAATTGAGCAACTAGAGAAAGAGCTAGGTCTGATTACCGAGTCAAACCTTGTGCGTAACAATATATTCAGACGCACTGGTGGCGACCCAATGCTGGATGACTTAGCATTCCTCGCCACGGTTGAGCGTTCGGGCATGGGGCACAAGTATGGTCTGTCGACCGAGTACGGTAGTCCTGTGCTGCTAAACAACAAAATGACAAAAGCCCAACCATCTCTCAGACCGAAGAGCCGTGGCGACGTGTTTGGTATGGGCGACGTGGTGGGGCAGATCGAGATCAAGAAGGGCATGCCGCACGACGTGTACGAGAAGTTGTTTGTAGCGCCCGAGGGGATGGACGTGCCCGGCGTCCGCCTGCATAAAGCCGATGGTGGTCAAGTGCAACACATGCAGGCTGGTGGCCTCAAGACCCTGATGGGTGAGGTTCTCAACCGAGGTGGCTCCTACGCAGCACGCAGGCTAGAGCGTGCGGCGGATGAGATCCCTAACCTTGAGAAGCTATTCCAAGAGCAGGCTTTACAGCGTGCCTTCCTTGGAGACAATGCTCGAGCGCTGATGACGATTAAGCCATCAAACTTTGAAAATTATGCAGCCCCAATTGGCGACTTACTTCCAGCGAGCTCTAGCAACATTGTTGACCTGATCGGGATAAAAAACCAAGGTGGCTATAAAGACGTGCCCTTTCTTGAGGTCAACAAAAAACTTCAGGGATCAAAAGGACTGCCCTTTATATCAGGGCACGAGGGGCGCCATCGAAACAGGGCTATGGATCAATCGGGTGAACAGGCAAGCCTAGTGCAATTCCTGCCTCGGTCTGAATTGCGTGAGCCGTTTGAACGCCGTTACCAAGACCAGTATATTAATGCGTTGAGGCAAGAGATGGCATTGACAAGAAACAAAGTCATGCCAGAAAAATACTATGAGTCCGTAAAAGATCCATCTGGTCGCATTGTTGAGACACGAGACATGCAGCGCCCAGTAATTGATTTGCCTGACCTATACGCCGAGGGTGGTGTTGCGCATAAGCAGGTCGGTGGCGTCATGGGGATGATTGAGAAAATCATGGCACAGAAGGCCGCTAACACCGCCGCCAAGGCGCCTAAGGCGCTGACCCCATTAGAGCGACAGTATGCACTCGAGCAATTTAAGGCAGGCAGTGCAGACCCACGTCAGTTCTACCACGGCAGTCGCCACTATTATTTGGATGACGCCACCAGCAGGGCAGTCATTGCGCCTGACGAGGGCATTAAAAACTTGCAGACCCCCTCGCAATTAAAAAATTGGAATTATCAAAACAACGCTGATGCCGTATTCCTAACACCAGAGTCGTCGTTTTCTAATGCATTTGCTGGCGACATAAAGGATGCTCAAGCAAGGCCAGCGGTCTATCCTGTCCACGCTCAAGTCAAGAACCCCTTCGACATTCATAACCAAGACCATGCCAAAGCATTAATTGATGCTTATAGGCGCATGCATATTGCACCTGATGACGTTGAAAAGCTTGGCAGGTTTGAAAAGGATGTGGCGTTTGCGCAGCGTGACCCTGCAAATTGGGCAACCCTTGAAAACAATCGGGTTCAGGATGCAATCAAGAGCTTAGGCCACGATTCCTTTTATGTGACTGAGAACGGCATCAAGAACCTTGGCGTGTATAACCCCAACTTGATCAAGTCGTCTCTGGGAAACCGAGGCACCTTTGACATCAATGAGGCGGATATGGGCAAGGCCGATGGTGGCGCTGTACACATGCAGATGGGTGGCATGCAGCCAGAGCCTGCAGGTGGCAGTGCTCGGCAAGAGACGTTTGCAGCGCAGCATATGGAAGAGGGCGGCGACATCATGCGCTCATTATTTGACCACGCACTAGACAACGGCGACATCCACGAGATGACACACGCCATGCTAGTCAAACAACACGAGGCTGAACATGGCTGATTCTACGGAAAATATTCTTGACTATGACCCAAGACGCCCTTTTCAGGGATTCTCTCGTGATCCTGATGTGTTTGGTGATCTATCAATCAAACCATTCAGTGAATCTTATTCGCATCGAGGACTAAGTCCATCATTGCAAGTCGAGGCATTGCAGAATAGAGCGCCTGAGTCTAAACAGTATGGTCGGTCAATCTTTGATATGCTGCCTGAAAGCCTGTCAAAAGAAATCCAAAGTTATAACAGGCGTACACCTGTTGACTTGGTTGCCAACGCCTTAGCGCAAAGCTTTGGATTCCCTGCTGACCTTGTTTCTTATATTAATGATGCAAAACCGCAGTCTCGTGCCGATATATCGCCCTACAAAGGCTTAAACCAAGACGAGTACCCTGCGGGTTCAATGCGTGAGTTCCGCCCCCCTGCGCCTGTCTCAGCAGATCCTAACCGCATCACGCCTAGACGATCAAGCTACCAGCCCAACGAGTCTGACGATATTGCCAGACGACAGGCAGAGCAAGGCATAATGCCTACAGGACGTCTGCCTAGTGAGTCAGCACCTCTCACGACTGAGCATCTCAAAGAATTGTTAAAAAATTACGGCGTCACCAGCGATAACGAACTGCCCGTAGCTCAATTCATTTCTGACTTTCTTGTCCCCATGGGCGGCACTGCAGGTATGCGAGCTGGCGCCCGTAAAATCAACGAGATTGTGCCGAATATGCGCAGGGCATCTACACCAGTCACGGCAACGCTTGAGGGCGTGGCGCCAGATCTAGGACAACGTGGCGATGATTTTTTTAAACAATACATTACCAACCGATTGATTGGTGGCAGAGGTTCTGTTATTGATACCCGTAACTTCGCAGGACAGCCATCAACTATTCACCATGGTTATGGGGCATGGAAGAATGAAACAAATCCTTTGGTTGCCGTGGATGTCCCCAATATCCCAGACATTTCTGCTAACCCTGAATTTATCAAAGCGATGAACCAAACAGGTTCCAGTCTAAATCAAGAGGGAATGGCGGCTCACCGTTTCTTAGAGCACCCAATCAATACCATGGGGGATGCCAGCTCAATGTTAATCAAACCACACTTTGGTGATTTAACTAGAGAACAATTCTTGAAACTAAATGAATTGTTTACCAATAGTGGTTTGGCATTGACGCATAACCCCAAATTAGGTGGAGCTGTTGCATTTCCTTTTGATGAGGTAAATGCAGCTACTCGAGGCAATACCACAGACATGTTTAAAAAAGCCATAACCAAAGCGGATCAAGTATTGGGCGGCAACGCATCAACAAAATTTGGCAAGTCTGACTATGCTAAAGATCGATTTTATGCAGAAACGCCTTACTCAGGTTATACCCCCGACCAAGACGTTTCCGACATGAGGGATTATTTAAAGAGGATGGAAGATACTAAGTTTCCAAAGTAAAAACGATATGACCACAATGGCAATAATAATTTTGTCGCCCAGTTCCAAGTCTTTTAACTGCTTGTCCATTGCATCAAGAGTTTGTTGGCTAGGCAATTGTAAAAAGTTTAACCGTCGAGCATGATGCAACGCTTTTTCTTCGGTATCAAAGGTTCCCATGCACTGGTTATTTTTTGATGAATTAACGACATGCCAAATGTTTTCTGTAAAGGGTGGATAGACCGCATGATTGCGAACACTGTAGGGGCGCAAAATTTCAGTTCCCGCCAATTGCGGAGGGTAATCGTTACTATATCTTCTGATGGGTGCGTCGTTCATTCTCTTTCTCCAAATGTAATTTGCACATCTTATTGTAATTAAATATTAAACAATGTCAAGTGAGATCAACTATGCCTGAAATGCCAGTAGACCCAGAATACGGGCGATTTATTGAGGGGATGCAAGCCACCCCAGAAGGCGGCATGATTGTTGACCTGCCTGATGAAGAGGCCGAAATTGAAGAGCTGCCTGACGGTTCCGCTATTGTGCGGATGGAAGACTCGTTTCGTGGCCCAGCCGACGAAGAGGACTTCTACGAGAACCTTGCTGAGACGATGAATCTGTACGACCTTGAGAAGATTGGCTCACGCTATCTGGATCTGATCGACAAGGATCGGCAAGACCGAGAGAAGCGAGACAAACAATACGCTGAAGGATTGCGACGCACAGGTCTAGGGGATGATGCACCGGGCGGGGCTAACTTCATGGGCGCCAGCCGAGTCGTGCACCCCGTCATGGCTGAGGCCTGCGTCGACTTCGCCTCTCGTGCCATTAAAGAGCTATTCCCCCCCGACGGCCCAGCCCGTACCAAGATCATTGGCGAGGTGACAGAAGAGAAGACCGCCACCGCCGAGCGCAAGCGCGACTACATCAACTGGCAACTGACCGAGCAGATCGAAGAGTATAAAGACGAGACCGAGCAACTGCTGACGCAGCTACCGCTGGGTGGCTCACAGTTTATGAAGATGTACTGGGACGACAAGAAGCGCCGTCCTTGTGCTGAGTTCGTCGCCATTGATAACGTATTGTTACCCTTTGCTGCTGCTAACTTCTATACCGCTCAGCGAGTGACCGAGGTGCACGACATCAGCGAGTGGGAATTCAAAGCTCGTATTACTCGTGGCCTGTACCGCAACATCGATTACCTACGAGCTACCTCTGAGCCTGAGCAAACCAAGTCAGAGCAGGCCAACGAGAAGATCGAGGGCAAGACCTACCAAGACAACGAAGACGGCCTGCGTCGGGTGTATCACATTTACACATGGCTCGAGCTTGAAGACGACTCATATGCTGACGGCGAGTCTGCCCCCTACATCCTAATGGTCGACGAGCTAGAGAACAAGGTGCTTGGCTGCTACCGCAACTGGGAGTTTGGCGACGACACCATGACCAAGCTGGACTGGTTGATTGAATTCAAGTTCATCCCATGGCGAGGTGCTTATGCGATTGGTCTTCCTCATCTTATTGGTGGGTTGTCTGCTGCTCTTACTGGTGCCCTTCGTGCTCTTCTGGATACTGCTCACATCAACAACTCAGCCACCATGCTGAAACTGAAAGGCGCCCGAGTCAGTGGGCAAACTGCAGAGATTGAGGTGACGCAGGTAACGGAGATTGAGAGCGCACCGGGCGTCGATGACATCCGCAAAATCGCCATGCCCATGCCTTTCAACCCACCTAGTCAGGTTCTATTCAACCTGATGGGCTACTTGGACAGCGCAGCAAAAGGCGTCGTTACTACCGCTGAAGAGAAGATTGCTGACATTAATTCAAATATGCCCGTGGGCACCACGCAAGCACTGATTGAACAGGGTGCTGTAGTGTTCTCTGCTATCCATGCACGCTTGCACGAGTCACAACGTCGAGTCCTGCAGGTGCTAGGCCGCATCAATCGTTGGTATTTGGACGACCAACGCAAGGGCGACATTGTTGCGGATCTAGAGATCAAAAAAGAAGACTTCCGTCGCAACTCGGACGTAATTCCGGTATCTGATCCCCACATCTTTTCGGAGACTCAGCGCACCACGCAAATGCAATCCGTCTTGCAATTGGCGCAAACCTTCCCTGAACAGTTTGATCGTCGTGCTGTGGTCGCTCGAGTAATGAAGCAATTGAAGATTTCCAATGCCAACGAGCTGATACCAAACGCTGCTAAACCTGAAGAGATGAACGCCGCAGACGAGAACGCAGCCATGGCGCTTGGCAGGATGGCCTACGCCTACCCACGTCAGGATCAATTAGCGCACATCCAGACGCATTTGGCCTTTGCGGTAGACCCACACTTAGGCGCCAACCCTGCAATCGCTCCTGTGTACACTCCGCAAGTCCTAGAGCATATCAAGCAACACATGATGCTCTGGTATCAAGGCCGCATGAATGGTTACGTCACGCATGGCACGGATATCGATCTGACCAAGTACGAAGAGAGCAAAGTGGCTCATAAGATTGACGAGGCCATGGCGGTGGCATCCGAGCACATGCAATTGGATACCCAGCAAGTATTTGTGAAGGTCATGCCAATCCTCGCCCAATTGCAGCAACAGATGATGGTGATGCGTCAGCAAATGATGCAGATGCAGACGCCACCAGATGCTGAGTCGCAAGCTATTCTGCAGGCCTCAATGGCTGAGACACAACGTCGTGCGGCTAAAGACCAAGCAGATCTGCAATTCAAGGTTCAAGCACTGCAGGCCGAGCTTGCTCAGAAAGCCCAAGGTCAGCAGATTCAAGTGGCAATGAATGCCGAGAACAACCTAACGCAAGAGCGGATTAAGACTGCGGAGCTGACGGTTGACGAGGCTAAATTGCGCAAAGAGCAGGCAGAAACCGCAGTCAAACTTAACGAAGTAGCCCAAAGTAACCTTTAGGAGTTAATCATGGCAACAAACGACAAAGATATTCAGCAAGAAAACGTGCGTCAGCATACCCGTATGGCTGCTGGTGCATGGGTAACAGGCAGTGAATTGAAAGAGAAGGGAGCAGCGACACTACCCAAGGCCAATTCTGACCATGGGAATTTCACCAGTAAAGTTGTCATCGAGAAACGCAACGCATGAGATACGTCTCTGATTTCATTGCTGCGATAGAGGGTAAGCAAGCGGAGATATCGGCATCACTCGCCAATGGATCTGCGAGCGACTTTAACTCGTACCAACGACTAGTCGGAGAGTATTCAGGGTTGCAGATGTCGCTTGACATACTCAACAATTTATTAAGGGAAGACGAAGATGACTGTTGAAACGGGAGCGGATTACTCCGCTGATATGCGGGATGCTTTTCCTGCTGTAGACCCCGGCGCCACCCCCCTTGGAGCAAGAATTCTGGTGCAACTGCGCCGTTCAAAGGACAAAACGACTAAATCGGGGATTATTTTGGTTCCAGAAACTCGGGAAACCGAAAAATGGAACAACATGGTAGCCAAGGTTATTGCGATCGGGCCGCTCGCCTTCAGGCAGCGAGACACCATGGCGCCGTGGCCTGAGGGCTCATGGTGCGAAATCGGAGACTATTTGCGTGTCCCGAAGTGGGGCGGTGATCGTTGGGAGGTAAAGATTGCTGGTGAAGATGAGCCAGTGCTGTTTATGATCTTGAACGACCACGAAATAATCGCAAAGATTACTGGTAATCCTCTTACTATGGTGGCATTTATCCCATGAACACAGAAAACACTCCAAAAGCTGAAGAAGTTATGGCTATCGAAGAGGCTGCAGACGGTTCAGCGACTGTCAGTCTTCCCAACGACATACCCTCACCCCAAGTCACTGCGCATGATGACAGTGATGAGGCGGACGAGGCCGCTGCAAGGGCAGAGATTGAGGCTAATGG
>Ga0194048_10001194_pt1 | contig 12934 bp, 10 predicted proteins | sample JunL225m_MetaG_FD_161685 | JGI IMG/M metagenome (GOLD analysis project Ga0194048, IMG submission 161685) | Anoxic zone freshwater microbial communities from boreal shield lake in IISD Experimental Lakes Area, Ontario, Canada - Jun2016-L222-5m | ecosystem: Environmental > Aquatic > Freshwater >...
CTTCGACCTCGGCGGCCCGCATCGCCCCCACGTAGGCCCCGTCATTGAACGACTTGTCGCCACGGCCGCCGAGGTCGAAGACGACCCCCACGTTGAGGCCTGTGCCCGTGGGAGGTACCGCCGCACCCGAGGGGCGGACGAATAACAGCGCGATATGGACGGCGAGTAGCACGCCCACGACCGTAAGGATTCGACGCATAAGAGGGATACGTTCGCTGATTTCGCAGGGGTGTGCAAGCAGTCCGGACCCGAAACTCTCGCTAGATTTCAGGGGCGATGCCACCGATGCGTTCGACCGCCACCACCCGCCGCCTGCCCGCCCCCTCGGCGGGGCGCCGCGCGACTCTCGCCGCTCGGGCGTTGGGACCCGTAGTGGCCCTGGCGATGGCCCTGGCGTGCCTCCTCACGGCCTGCAGCCGCTCGGACAAGCCCATCCCGCCGGCCGCCGACTCCACCGCGGTCGCGATCGCCCTGCCGCGCCCGTCGTTTACGCTGACCACGACCGACGGGCGCCCCTTCGAATTCCAGAAGGAGACGGCCGGCACGCTGACCTTTCTGCTGTTCGGGTACACGCATTGTCCCGACGTCTGCCCAGTGCACCTCGCCAACATGACGGCGGCGCTTGAGAAACTGACCACCGCCGACCGGGCGCGGACGCGGGTGGTGTTTGTGACCGTCGACCCCGACCGTGACTCTGCCAGCGTGCTCCGGAAGTTCTTAGATGCCTTCAATCCGAGCTACGTAGGGCTTACGGGCCGCCGCTCCGCGATTGATAGTGCCCAGAAGCGCGTCAATTTTGCCGCGGCCATCCTGTCCAAGGACTCGGCCGGTGCTCCCGTCGTGACCCATTCGGCGCCGGTGGTGGTGTTCACCGAGGACGACAGCGCGCACGTGATGTTTCCGTTCGGCACTCGCCAAACCGAGTGGGCGCGTGAGATCCCCAAGCTCCTCGCGCGCGGCACCGCCGCAGCCACGCTTTCGGTGGAGCGCGCGTATCTCGTGATGCCGATCGGCGATGCACCCGCGGCGCTCTACTTTACCGCCCGCAACCGTGGTGCCACCGCCGACTCTGTCGTCGCGGTGCAAGTCCCAGGCGCAGGCATTGCCACGATGCACGAGCACCTTCACGACATGGCCTCTGGCGCGATGCGGATGGTTGCGGCGTCAGCGTATCCGCTGGCCGCAGGCGCTACGATGCGCCTCGCCCCAGGGGGCGCCCACGTCATGATCGAGAAGCCAGCCCGCGCCTACACCCGTGGGGAACGCTTTCGACTGCTTGTGCGCTTCGCTCATGGCGGAGTGGTGACCACCGAGGTCTCGGTGATCACTTATGCCGATCTCGACACCGCCACGGCAGCGCCCGTGCGCCGATGACTGTCCCTTCCCGCGACTGAGAACGACTCGCATGCAATGGTGGTGTTCCGCACAAGGCACGCAATGGAGCTGGCGCTGGGTCGCATACCCAGGCGTGTGGCTCTTTGTCGCGGCCGCAATCGCAATCGCGGTGTCACTGGTACGCGGCGAGCCTTGGCGCCGGATGTCCTTTGGGCACCGTGCCGCACTCATCGGCGGGCTGGCCTCCCTCTGGGTCGCGCTCGACTGGCCACTCGGACCACTCGCCGCCGGGTACTTGTCGTTCGCCCATGCCATTCAGTTCCTGATGACCGCGTTGCTCGCCGCGCCCTTGCTCCTCTACGGGCTCCGCATCGCTATCATCGAGAAAGCGGCGCGTGCGCCCTGGTCAGGACTACCAGCCAGACTCGGCCGCCTGCTCACAACGCCGCTGGTCGCTGCCATCCTGTTCAATGTGATCGTGGCGGTCACGCACACGCCGAAGGTCGTGGACGGCTACATGAAGTACCCGTTCGGCGCTTTTGTGATCGACAGCGCATGGCTCGTGGGCGGGTTGCTCTTCTGGTGGTCGATTATTGTGCCCGTGCCGAATCACGGGAAGTTCCCGTTGCCGCTGAAACTGCTCTATCTGCTGCTCGGCACGCTCTTTCATACGCTGGTCGCGATGATCCTCGTCTCGGCAGAGTTCCCGCTGTACGGGATCTACGAGATGGCGCCGCCCTTCCCGCTGATTGATGCCCTCTCCGATCAAAAGCTCGCCGGAAGTGTGATGGAGTTGGGTGGACTCGGCCTGATTTTCTTTGCAGCCACGATCATTTTCTTCAAGTGGGCCAACGAAGATCGAAAACAGGTCCCGCAATGACCGAACGTCTCCGCACGCGGTTTGTGGTGATCGGCACCGGTGTCGCCGGACTGCATGCGGCCTGGCGTGCATCGGCGCATGGCGACGTCACGATTCTTACCAAGGCGTCGCTCTTCGATAGTGCCACGGCCTACGCGCAGGGCGGTATTGCGGCGGCGCTCGGCGCGGGAGACTCGCCGCAGTTGCATCGCCAAGACACCCTCGCAGCTGGGGCCGCACTCTGCGATTCCGCCGCGGTGGAAGTGCTCGTGGCAGAGGGGCCGCAGCGCGTGCGCGAGTTGGCGAGCATTGGCGCGCGGTTCGACACCGATACGCGTGGCAAGTTGTCGTTGGGAAAGGAAGCGGCCCATTCCCGCCATCGGATTGTGCACGCGCAGGGCGATCAAACCGGTGCAGAAGTCGCGCGTACGCTCATCGAGCGCGTGAAGGCGACGCCGAACATCACGATCCTCGAGCGTGCACGCGCGCTCGACCTGATTGTGTCGGGGACACGTTGCATTGGCGTGCGCGCGAGTGTCGCTGGGCGCGCGGTGGAAATCATTGCCGATGCCACCGTGATCGCCACGGGCGGTTGTGGGCAGGTGTACCGCTACACCACCAATCCGGTCGTCGCCACCGGCGACGGTTTCGCGATCGCGCATCGCGCCGGCGTGCGACTGGCCGACATGGAATTCGTGCAGTTCCACCCGACGGCGCTCAACACGCCGGAGACGCCGCTGGCGCTGATCTCCGAGGCGGTGCGCGGCGAAGGGGCGATTCTCGTCAACGAGCGCGGTCAGCGTTTCATGACGCGCCGGCATCGGCTCGCGGAGCTCGCACCGCGTGATATCGTGTCGCGTGAGGTGTTCCGCGAACAGATGGACGGGTCGGCGGTGTATCTGGATGCGCGGAAAATGGCACGTGTGTTCTCGCGCCGGTTTCCTGGGATCTTCGCCCTCTGCCGTGCCCGCGGCATCGATCCGCGGAAAGATCGCATTCCCGTCACTCCGGCGGCGCACTACATGATGGGCGGGATCATCACCGATCTCGCCGGGCGTTCCTCTCTTGAACGGCTCTACGCCTGCGGTGAGGTGAGCTGCACGGGCGTGCACGGGGCGAACCGGCTGGCGAGCAACTCGCTGCTCGAGGGGCTCGTCTTCGCCGAACGTGTGGCCAACGACATGATTGCGATGCCGCGGCTTCCGCGCCTGCCACGTCTTCCACAGTGGTCGGTTCCGTCGCTTGATGATCGCGGTGCCGCACAAGTTGCGGCCGACCGTATTCGCGAAGTGATGTGGATTGGGGCGGGGATTGCGCGCACCGCCAAGGGGCTGCGTAAGTGCATCGCCGAGCTCGACGACATTCGGTCGCGGATCACCCCTGGTGCGACGGAAGAGCAGAATCTCCTCGACACGGCGCACCTGATTGCAGAAGCCGCGTTGATGCGCAAAGAGTCACGTGGCGGCCACTTCCGTCAGGACTTTCCGCGCGAGAAAAAGAAATGGCGCGGAAAGCATATCGAGTGGTGATCGGCAGCTAGCGCAGTCCGGGCGGCTCGGTCCCCACGAGCATCCCCGTCACCGCCAGCACAATCGCGGCGAAGATGCACTCCCAGAGCAGCGTGCCGGCCACTTGGCGCGCGCCCTTCGCGCGCGCGCGCGCCGGGCCCTTCCAGCCGTGGAGCGCGCCGAACAGCAGCACCATCGCCACCGGCGCGATCTTCCAGAGCAGAACGTCGGCGTAGACACTTGGCCACAGATAGCGAAATGGATGCGGCACGCGAAGCCATAGGCTCAGCACGCCAGTCGTCACGACCGCACCGGCGCACACGAGCGCCACGTGGTGGAACGCCTCAATCAGCACTGCCGAACGTTCGCCGCCTGCTCGAGCGGCCGCATCACGGCGGACCTCGAGGGTCAACACGAGCAGCGTGCCAACCCATCCGCCAGCCGCGAGCACATGCACCCAATCGCTCGCCATCGATACGATGGTCCAATGCTTCTCCGCTATCGCATGCCCGGTGAGCGCGGGCATCAACGCCAAGCCGAGTGTCGCGACCACCGCCATCGACCAGCCGTTCGCCTGCGTGCGCCCCGAACCGAAGCGCCCCACGACAAATCCCGCCGCGGCGGCGGTTGCTGTGATCCCCTGCGCAATGACGGCCATCCCCCACGCAGTCGAGGCCACGGCCCCGAGCATGGACTGGGTGCCATCGCCAAGGGCCTGTGCCTGAACCACGAGCCGAACCGGTGCAATGAGCGCGGCCAGCACGGCGCCGATCAACCCGACCCACGCCACGGAGGGGAGTTCGCGGTGCCTTCCCCGAAGGGTGGAGTCCGAAAGTCGTTCAGCCACAAAGAGCCGGAATGCCAGTGCCCCCACTGTCAGGGTGATCCCTGTCAGTGTGACAACTCGTGTGGCGACCGCCGCGGTTCCGCCGGCACTCTCGAACAGATCCATAGGTGCAATAATCGCGGACCGTGCCTTTGGAACGCTACCCCTTAGGAATGCGCCCCCTTGGGAACGCGATCCCTCAAACCGGCGTTCTCACCTGCCACGCCCCCCCGTTGTGACGCTATCATACAGGATGCCTTTCCCTCCCGCCCCAGCGGCCCCGTTCGCCGAACTCCACGAGGAGATCCGCCGGGCCGCCCGTGAGCGCAACGCCGTCATTCTCGCCCACAACTACGAACGTCCCGAAATCCAGGACGTTGCGGACTTCGTTGGCGATTCTCTAGGTCTCTCGCGCGAAGCTGCGCGGACCACCGCGGACACGATTGTGTTTTGTGGCGTGCACTTCATGGCCGAGACTGCGGCCATCTTGTCGCCGACCAAGACCGTGCTCCTCCCCGATCTTGCCGCGGGGTGCTCCCTCGCTGACACCATCAACGCCGACCAACTCCGCGCCTGGAAGGCGGAGCACCCGGGCGCTGTGGTGGTCGCGTACGTGAATACCACGGCCGAAGTGAAGGCCGAGAGCGACTACTGCTGCACGTCGGGGAACGCGGTCGAGGTGATCGAGGCGATTCCCGCCGACCAAGAGATTCTTTTTCTTCCCGACATGTTCCTCGGCGCGCACGTGCGCCGTTTGACGGGGCGCAAGAATATTCGGGTATGGATGGGCGAGTGTCACGTACACGCCGGCATCGATCCCGAAAACATTCGGCTCCAACGCAAGCTGCACCCCGAGGCCGAGTTTCTGGTGCATCCGGAGTGCGGTTGCGCCACGAGTGTCGTTGAGGCGATCTCGGCGGGTGATGTCGACCCCGAAGGGGCGCACATCCTCTCAACCGAGGGGATGATCAAGCGGCCCGCGGAGTCACCGGCGAACGAATTTATTGTTGCCACCGAAGTGGGGATTCTGCACCGGCTGCAGCGGGCGTATCCCGACAAGACGTTCTATGCGGCCAATGAACGGGCGTCGTGTGCCTATATGAAGGTCACCACGATGCCGAAGTTGCTGGACGCGATTGTGAAGAATCAACATCGGATCACGGTGGATCCGGCGGTCGCGTCGCGCGCAAAGCTCGCCATCGACCGGATGGTGTCCATTGGCGGCACAACGCCGACGCCTGCGGGCCCCGGCGTGGACCCGGGCGAATGAGCGGCGTGGAGAGCGAGTTCCGCTTTCCTCTCGCCGACACGGCACTCCGCGCGCTCGTGCAGGAGGCGTTGCACGAGGACCATGCGGAGCACGATGTTACCACGCTGGCAACCGTCGATGCGTCGCGTCGTGCAAGCGCACGTCTGGTTGCGCGCGACGCCGGCGTGATTGCGGGTGTTCCACTCGCGCTTGAGGCGTTCCGTCTCGCGGATCCCGACGTCCAGATTCGCACGGAGCGCGCAGACGGCAGCTCGGTTCACCCCGGAGACACGGTGCTCCACATCTCAGGGCACGCACGCGGCATTCTCGCCGCAGAACGCACCGCCCTCAACTTTATGCAGCGCCTGAGCGGTGTCGCGTCGCTCACGCGCCGATATGTGGACCTCGTGAAGGGTACGCGCGCGGCCATCCTCGACACGCGCAAGACCACGCCGGGCTGGCGCCTGCTCGAGAAGTACGCGGTTCGCTGCGGCGGTGGTACCAACCACCGCATGGATCTTGCCAGCGCTGTGCTGATTAAGGACAACCATCTTGCGGCGGTCGACGGCAATGTTGGCGCCGCGGTCCGGCGCGTGCGCGAGTTCGCGACCTCGGGAATCCCGGTGCAGGTGGAGTGCGACACCCTCGAGCAACTCCGTGCTGCGATCGCTGCCGGCGCTGACAGCGTGTTGCTCGACAACATGTCCGTCGAGCAGATGCGCGAAGCCGTGACGATCGCGGCAGGTCAGGTGATGACCGAAGCCAGTGGTGGCGTGCGACTCGACACGGTCCGCGCAATCGCCGAGTCGGGCGTGGATCGCATTAGCGTTGGAGCGCTCACGCACTCGGCGCCCGCCCTGAATCTCGCGCTCGACTTCGAGTGAGCGTTCCCATGCTGCGTGGTATCGTATGAGCGATCTACTCGCCGCTCGCAGCCAGATGGGCATTTCACTCGCGTTTCACATCATCTTCGCGGTGGTGGGGATCGGCATGCCCGCGTTGATGGTGCTCGCCGAATGGCGTGCCCAGCGCACGGGCGACGCCATGTACCTCGAGCTCGCCAAACGGTGGAGCAAAGGCACGGCGATTCTCTTTGCCGTTGGCGCGGTGTCGGGTACTGTGCTCTCGTTCGAGCTCGGCTTGCTCTGGCCAAGCTTCATGGAGTTCGCGGGGCCGATCATTGGGATGCCCTTTTCGCTTGAGGGCTTCGCGTTTTTCACAGAAGCCATTTTCCTCGGCATCTATCTCTACGGCTGGAATCGGATTTCGCCCAAGGCGCATCTCTGGTCTGGGGTAGCCGTGGCGGTGAGTGGGATGATCTCCGGCGTGTTCGTGGTAATGGCCAATGCGTGGATGAATGCTCCCGCCGGATTCGAACTCGTGCAGGGAAAGGCCGTGCATGTGGATCCGATTGCTGCGCTATTCAACGCGGCCGTCGTGCAACAGACGTTGCACATGACCATCGCCTCGTACTGCGCGACAGGCATGGCCGTCGCCGGGATTCACGCAGTCCTCTTGCTCAAGCATCCTGGCGATCGGTTTCACCGCGCGGCGCTCATGATCGCGCTCTGGGTTGGCGTGCCGGCGGCATTGTTGCAACCCGAATCTGGACACTTCAGTGCGCAATGGGTGGCCGAGCGGCAACCTGTGAAACTCGCGGCGATGGAAGGGCAGTTTCTCACCGAGGTTGGCGCGCCTCTGCGAATCGGCGGAATCCCTGACGAGAGCACCTTTGAGACCCGTGGCGCTATCGAAGTGCCGTACGGCCTCTCGATATTGGCATTCAACGATCCGTTCGCCGAAGTGAAAGGTCTCGACAGCGTGCCGCGGGATCAGTGGCCGCCTGTCGCGATTGTGCATGTCGCGTTCCAAATTATGGTGGCGCTCGGAACACTCCTCTCGCTGGCCGCCAGCTGGGTAGCGTGGCGATGGTTCAAGAAGCGTCCGGTGGAGAGCTCGCGGCCGCTGCTCTGGTGCCTTGTACTCTGCACGCCGCTCGGATTCCTCGCCATTGAGGCCGGGTGGATTGTGACCGAGGTGGGGCGTCAGCCGTGGATCATCTACAAGGTGCTGCGCACGTCGCAAGCTGTGACGCCGATGCCCGGGCTGATCTGGTCGATGACAGGGTTTTCGTTGCTCTATCTGTTTCTGGCGGTCATCGTCACTTGGCTGCTGTATAGCCAAATCCTGCGCACTGTGCCCAACTCTTCGGCGTACTCCATCGACCCGCTGCCATGAGTGGTACTCCGCCGCTCGTGCTCGCGGTCGCGGCGATCCTTGTGATTGCGCTCAATGCGTATGTGCTGTTCGGCGGTGCGGACTTCGGGGGCGGGGTGTGGGATCTCCTCGCGGGCGGTCGGCGCAAGCAGCAGCAGCGTGAATTGATCGAACACGCGGTCGGCCCCATTTGGGAAGCCAATCATGTATGGCTGATTCTTGTGGTGGTGCTCACCTTCGTCTGTTTTCCGGCGGCCTTCAGCCGGCTGGCAATCACGCTCCACATTCCGCTCTCGCTCTTGCTGGTTGGTATCGTGCTGCGCGGCTCGGCGTTCACCTTTCGCTCGTACGACAGTAGCCATCGCGCGTTGCAGCGGCGATGGGGGGTCATCTTTGCTGTGGCGAGTACCGTCACACCGGTGCCATTGGGGATTTGCGTGGGCGCACTGGTGTCGGGGGCTGTCGGAGCGGCGCCAACCACATCGTTCCATGCGCGCTTCGTCGCCCCGTGGATGACCCCTTTCGCGTTCGCGGTCGGTGCGTTGGCGCTGGTGCTCTTCGCCTACCTAGCTGCCGTTTACCTCACGGTCGAAGCCAACGAAGAGCGACTCAAGGAAGATTTCCGGCGACGCGCACTCGGGGCGGGGATGGCGGTGTTCGTGGTCGCCGGTGTGGTGCTGTATTTGGCGCGCGAGCAAGCGGCCTTCATTGTGCATGGAGTCATGTTCGCCCCCCTCGCGCTGCCATTGCAGATCGCCACCGCCACTGCAGCACTCACGGCGCTCTGGGGGTTAGCGAATCGCCGCTACCGTGTGGCCCGTATCGCTGCACCTGTTCAAGTCTCGCTCATTCTCTGGGGTTGGGCCTATGCGCAGTTTCCGGAGATCATTCCCGGCGCGCTCTTGCTCCGCGACGCTGCTGCGCCTGACATCACGCTCAAGCTCGTGGTGATTGGGATCACCGGCGGCATGATCCTGATCATTCCATCGCTGGCCTATCTGCTTCGCATTTTCAAAGGCGACGGTAATGCGTTTGATCGTCTTGAAACGAGCGGGCCGACGCCCGATGCTCGCCCCACGCGACTCCGCGGAACGCCATGACCGCGGGCATCCCACCATACGATCGGCAGGAAGACCGCCCGGAGCCTGGCGTGCCCTGCGACTACTGTGGCGTCGCCGCACTCTCGTGGCGTAAGTGCAAGCTGATTTGCGAGAACTGCCGAAACATTAATAAATCGTGCGCTGATCTCTGATCGCGTTCAGTGCGCCTTCAGTGCGCCTTCAGTGCGCGTACAGCGCGCGCAGTCGCTTATTGAGTTCGTCTGCCACAAACACTGGCGCATCGCACACTCCAGCTCGGCAGACATACGCACCGGTACGCCCGTCTGTCGGTGCACGTCCCGCAAACAACGCGCCCTCTCCGCTCGAGCCGCCCGCCAAGAGCAGTCCGGGCACATAACAGCCGGCAACCGCCTCGCGCATCGCGTGGCTCGCATTTCCCTCTGGAGCGCCAGCGACAACCACCTCGGTCGCGCCGTGCACCGCGAGGTCGGCCGCGCACAGCAGTTGGCCGAACATCGGTGCGTACTGCACCATCGCGGCACTGAGCGCATCCAGCGTGTCCGCGGCTTTCACACGCAACGCCTCGTCGCCAGAGTAGCTCCAGAGACGCAGCAGTAACTCTGCCGCAAGCGACGTCCCCGATGGCACCGCGTTGTCCATCACATCTCGCGGCCGTGCCACGAGCCGCTCATGATCATGTGCGGTGTCATAAAACGAGTGGGCGTCGTCGCTCCAGAAGTCGCGCACACAGGCCTCGCCCATCAGCTGCGCCCGTTCGAACCAGCGTGCGTCAAAAGTGAGCTCGTAGAGGGCGAGCATGCCAAGCGCGACGGCCGCGGTGTCCTCCAGAAACCCTGGAATCCGTGTTTCGCCGCGCATGTGCGTGCGCCAAGCACGCCCCTGGCGTACCATCTGCCCCCACAAGAACTCCCCGTTTGCAACGGCGGCATCACGGTAGCGCGCATCGCCGAACACGCGCGCCCCCTCGGCCATGCCACGCAACATGAGCCCGTTCCATGCGGCGAGAATCTTCTCGTCGCGCCCCGGCCACACGCGCTGGGCCCGTGCCGCATACAGCACGGCGCGGGCGCGTGTGACCGCTTCGGGCTCGGGCACGATCGGCGCTGCGCCCACCACGCTCAGAATGGTGTGGCCCTCAAAGTTCCCGGCCGCACGCACCCCCCAGTAGGCCGCGGCAATTTCGAAATCGGCGCCGAGCAGGGCGCGCAACTCAGGCTCGGACCACACATAGAACTTACCTTCTTCGCCTTCGCTGTCGGCATCGAGCGAGGAGTACCATCCACCGTTCGCGTCGGTCATTTCGCGCAGCACCCAGTCGAGTGTGTCGCGGGCAGCGTCGCGCGCCACGGTGTCGCCCGTCGCCTGCCACAGATGCACGCCAAGGCGTGAGAGCAGCGCGTTGTCGTACAGCATCTTCTCGAAGTGGGGCACCAACCAATGCGCGTCCACCGTGTACCGATGAAAGCCGCCCCCGACCTGATCGTGGATGCCACCCCGCGCCATCTTCTGATACGAATGCTGCACCATCATCAGGGCATTTGGCTCGCCCGTCCGCGCCCAGTAGCGGAGCACAAAGTCGAGCGTCATCGACGGAGGAAATTTTGGCGCGCCGCCAAATCCCCCCTCCAGCGGCTCGAACCGTCGCGCGGCATCACGATACGCGGTCGTGAGCGCGTCCGCCGTAACGGCGGTGCCGCCCGCGCCGCCCGCGGCGCCCGCGGCGTTCCCTGAGCGCGCCGGGCCTGCGGCCGCCGTGTAGATCTCGCCAATCGACTTCACTGCGCGCGTTACATCGTCGCGCCGGCCATTCCAGGCTTCCGCCACCGACTCCATGACCCGTCGAAAACTGGGCATCCCGTGGCGCTCAGTCGGCGGGTAATAGGTCCCCCCGTAGAACGGCTCGCCGGCTGGCGTGAGGAACATCGTCATCGGCCACCCCCCGTGCCCGGTCATCGCCTGCACGGCCTGCATGTAAATTCCGTCGAGGTCCGGGCGCTCCTCGCGGTCTACCTTGATGTTCACGAACAGCGTGTTCATCACCGCCGCGGTGTCAGCGTTCTCGAACGACTCGTGCGCCATCACATGGCACCAATGGCAGGCCGCGTAGCCAATCGAGAGCAGAATCGGGCAGTCCCGCCGCCGCGCTTCCGCCAAGGCCTCGGGCCCCCAGGGCCACCACTCCACGGGGTTCTCGGCGTGCTGCACCAGATAGGGGCTGGTCTCCCCCGCAAGGCGATTCGGCATCAGGTCCAAACTCCGGAGTGGCGGGAGAGGGGTACTTCGGAGAACTTTAACATCGTGAACGATTCCCGCGCGTGGCGCCAAGCACTCACGATCCTCGGTCTCACGACCGTTTTGCGCCTTGTCATTGGCGCCGTCGTGCCGCTTTTTCCCGACGAGACCTACTACTGGGACTGGTCGCGCGCCCTGCAGCCGGGCTACTTCGACCATCCCGGAATGATCGCCCTGCTAGTGAAGGGTGGAACCCTCATCTTCGGTTCCACACCGCTCGGCGTTCGCTTTTTCCCCATCCTCGCCGGAAGCGCTGCAACACTCGCGCTCGCCCTCACGGCTCGGACGATCGCGGGCGATGCCGCCGGGCGGCTCGCGGTCATCCTCTTTGTCGTCATGCCGATCTCGGCCGCGGGATTCATTCTCGCGACCCCCGACGCTCCAATGCTGTGCGCGCTGGCCTGGACCATCTGGGCGGTGGTCCACGCGCTCCTCATCAGCGCCGAATCGGACGATGAACCCGGGCACGCCACCGAGCGCGAACGGCCCAAGACGCTCCTCTGGTGGGCGTTGGCAGGGCTCTTCATTGGCTGCGCCATGGCATCCAAGTTCACGAGCGTGTTCGTTCCGGCCGCCATCGCAATCGCCTGCCTGCTCCACTCACGACTGCAAAATCGACTCGGCGAGCCCGGCCCCTATCTGGCCGTGATGCTCGCTTCGCTCGTGCTGGCTCCCGTACTCTACTGGAACTGGCAACACGACTGGGTCGCCTTCGCCTTCCAATTCAAGCACGGGCTCGGCGACCCAAAGGGCGGGGCACTCGGCGCGCTCAATCGCGAGCTCGAGCTCATTGGCGGACAAATCGGCTTGGTCTCGCCGATTTTGTTCTACTTCATCGTTCGCGCGATTCGTCGCGGGCTCGATCCCACGCCCGACGGCGTGCGGCTCGTGCTCAGCGTCATTCCGATTGTCTGCTTCTGCTTCTTCTTCTACAGCGCCACGCGCAAATCGGTCGAGGCCAACTGGCCCGCTATTGCCTGGCTGCCAGCGGTGGTGCTGCTCGCAAGTGATCCACCAGTGCGCGAACGCGCCAAGAAATGGTTCAACGGCGGGCTCGTGTTTGCGGGCACACTCTCGGCGATCATTTACCTGCATACGATTACACCCATTCTCCCGCTCCGCGCCGATCGCGATCAGGTCGCCAAAGCCTGGGGCTGGGATCAACTCGGTGCGGTGGTCGATCGGAATCGTGGGTACATCACCGATCGCGCGGCGTTCAATGTTGGCACCCTATTCGTGGCAGCCGAGCGCTATCAGGATGTGAGCGAGCTCGCCTTCCATCTGGCCGACAAGCCCCAGGTGCTCTCGCTCAACTTGATGGGACGTCCCAATCACTACGACCTGCGTCCCACCTTCACCGATCGCGCCAAGCCCGGCGACGCGATCCTGCTCGTGCTCGACGAAGAGCCCTCCGAGCCCAAAGAGATTCGCAAGCTCGCTTGTTGTTTCCGCCGCATTGATCAGCGCGAGATGGTCGCGCTTGTGCGCGGCGATGGTGTCGTCACACGCAAGCGTTTGTGGTTCCTGCGCGAGTGGACCGGCGACTGGCCGCTGCGCACCCAACCT
>Ga0194048_10001195_pt1 | contig 12932 bp, 10 predicted proteins | sample JunL225m_MetaG_FD_161685 | JGI IMG/M metagenome (GOLD analysis project Ga0194048, IMG submission 161685) | Anoxic zone freshwater microbial communities from boreal shield lake in IISD Experimental Lakes Area, Ontario, Canada - Jun2016-L222-5m | ecosystem: Environmental > Aquatic > Freshwater >...
TCTTACACCAGGCGGAACAAATCAAGGCAATTCAGTCGGACCGTTTACGGCCCAATAAAGGATATATATGACAGACGTAAGAGACACTATTGTTGCTTGGGCCAAATGGGCTGCTGCAAACAAAGATCAAATCCATTACACACAAGGACCAGAGCGCATGAGTGGTATTAATCACCCAGGCAAACTTCCCCTTAATTGTGATTGCAGTTCTTTTGTTACCCTTTGTTACAACTGGGCTGGAGCAAAAGACCCTAATGGTATGAACTACAACCACACCGGCTACACAGGCACACTCCTATCTCACGGCAAAAAGATTGCTTTGAAGGACGTGCTGCCTGGCGACGTTATCGTTTACGGTGGCGGAACTGGCGAACACACAGCACTCATTGTTGGCTATCACGGTGGCGATAATCCCACCACTATTTCCCACGGACAAGAATCAGATCCAAGCTATTGTCACGTAAAAGAGGATGGACGCAAGCCACAAACATACCTTCGTTTTGACACAACCGCTATTGCTGATCGCAATATACATACACCTCCAAAGGCATAACGCCATGCTTGCATCAAACTTCTTAGCCGGAAGCAATTTCTGGCTTAACTACATTGCTGCAATTGGCTTTTCTGCTGGAACCATTTGGGGAACAATTACCTATGTTCACCGTAGATGGGTTAAGCAGGTTGCTGAGGTTGTTGGCAAAAAACTAGATGATGAACTTACTAACAAAATCGCAGAAGAGGTAAAAGAAATTCACTACGAAACTCAGTCAAACGGCGGCGGAAGTATGAAAGATTCTCTCGCACGTATTGAGCGCAGTCAAGAAGAACTGCAACGTTACATTCAAAAAGTTGATAAGGCGCTAGAACGCCACTTGGGCTATCACGAAGGAGCCAACGAATAAATGGTTGAACGTTCTGCTGGAAAGATGGGGAAGCTACCTGCTGAAAAGGTAGCGATGATGTCTCTTGAGCATTACGTCAAGGGTCCAATTTACAACGTACCTAGGTCTTTTGATTATTCAAATCGAGTATCTAGTTACCCAATGGCGCTTAACGACACCTATGGTGACTGCACCATTGCTGGCATTATTCACATGCTTCAATTGGCTTATGCCGAAATAGGAGAAGAATTTTCTTATCCAGGAGACGAAGCCGTAAAGGAAGAATACTTTAAGCTTTCCGGTGGATCTGATTCCGGACTTGTAGAGCGTTCAGTTCTACAAACTTGGATGCAAGATGGTTTATTTGGAAACAAGATTTCTGCATACGCACCAGTAAACATTAAGAATCAAAAAGAAATGGCTGCTGCTATTTACCTTTTTGGATCGGTTTACCTAGGGGTTGAAATGCCTGCTAATGCTGAAGAACAATTTGAGTCTCATCAACCATTTCATCTTACCGGAAGAGACGAGCTAATCGTTGGTGGTCACTGTGTGATTGCTACAGGTTGCAATCGTTTCGGTATGGACATTATTACATGGGGCGCAACCGAATCAATGACATGGGGTTGGTGGAATGAATACGGCACAGAAGCTTGGGTCGTTATTCCAGAAATCTTTATTGAACTTGACCACGGCCCTGTTTGGAACATAAATATTCAAGCACTACAAGAGGACCTGAAGAACCTTGACAACTGATCTACAATTACCGCAACACGGCGACGCCGTATTTGCGCACACATCAAATGCCTATGGATGGGTTATTCGCCTAGGTCAAGCAGTTCGCTGGTGGAAATACCGTTCATGGAATCACATGGCTTACGTTGACTCTGTTGACGAAAACGGCCAAGTATGGGTTCTGCAAATGGCTCGACGTTGTGAGCGTGTAAGGATTGAAGACGTTGCCCCAAAGGGACACGTTAAAATTATTCCATGCCCATCAGAAGTCAACCGAGAAATGGCAACAAAATATGCCAGAAATCTCATTGGTACAAAGTACGGCGTATTGACAATTGTCAGTATTGCCGTAAATCTTTTTATGCCAGATAAAATTCGTCTTGACATTCGCCAAGATGACACACTTATTTGCTCAGGCTTTGTTGCTCGTGCATGGGAACACGGTGGCTGGAATTGCCCTGTTGACCCCTTTCAAATAACCCCTGCTGAATTTGATAAAATTCTTGGCGGCGGCGGAACAAAAATCTACTAAGGAATAACTATGGCATATCCAGACAAGACAACGCCCCGCTCCTACGGTGGCGCAGTACCACCATCGTATATAACATCTGACATTCCTAATTACTATGTACCGAGCCAAGCAATCACCATTGAATCTGCAGCTGGTTGGTACGAAGTAAGCGACACTGGTCAGGCAACCACAACTCCGCTGGGAGACCGCGGACCATTCGTTATTACTGTTAACGCCGGACAGGCTAACGAAGAACGAATTCTTTGTAGCGACATTGACATCAACGGTAACCTCATTACTGTTTGGACCGATGGCGTCCTTAACGGTCGTGGATATGACGGAACCATTATTCAATGGCACTATCGTCAAAAAGTTCAAAATCCAGTAGCGGACATTTTCCACGGCTCATCAGCTGTGGAAAGCCTTCAATTTAACGAAGGTATTATTGCTGCGCTTATTGGTGGTCAAGGTGGTCAAGGCGCACAAGGTGTGCAAGGAGCACAAGGAACTCAAGGTGCTCAAGGAAACCAAGGCGCCACAGGCACCGGTACACAGGGTTCACAAGGTGCACAAGGTGCAACCGGAACCGGTACACAAGGTAGCCAGGGTGCTCAAGGAGCACAAGGCGCTGGAACACAGGGTTCACAAGGAACACAAGGAGATCAGGGGCCTCAGGGCAATGATGGTTCTCAAGGAACTCAAGGAAACGATGGCGCTCAGGGTTCACAGGGCAACGACGGAACTCAAGGACCTCAAGGTGACCTTGGACCACAAGGAAACGACGGAACTCAAGGGCCACAGGGTGACTTTGGTTCACAAGGTAATCAGGGAAATCAAGGACCTGGATTTTATTACTTAGGCAACTATGTACCTGGCCATGGATACGTTCCAAATGCTGTTGTAAAAGGTTCAAATGATAATCTTTACATCGCAACTGGAAGTGGTGAACTGGGCGACCCCGCTGCAGGAGCACCTGGATGGGAAATCTATCTACCTAAGGGTACTCAAGGCCCTCAGGGTGAACCAGGAACCGGTGGCGGTTCACAAGGTCCACAGGGTTATCAAGGCGCCGATGGCGCACAGGGTGCTCAAGGCGATTTAGGTCCACAAGGTAACGATGGTTCGCAAGGTTCACAAGGTTCTGACGGAGCACAAGGTTATCAAGGTAACGATGGAGCTCAGGGTTTCCAGGGGAATGATGGTCCACAAGGTAACGACGGAGCACAGGGCACACAGGGTACCGTTGGTGCTTCATTCCCAACTTACTTAGCAGTAATTAATTCACCAGATGGAATTGCAACAGATGGAAGTTTTGTAGAACAAACTGCAACATTTACTGTTACTGGTGGGCCAGATGCATATGTGTCTCCAAATCGTGTAACCCTTATTGTTAGTGGTGGGTCATGTTCTTACACGGGTTACATCTCGAATGTAATTCCTGGTGTTGGAACAACTACATTCCAAGTTTATCTTGATGGCTACACAGGTACAAATAGTGGAGACCAAATTAATTGGTACATGTCTCTATCTGGCATCAAGGGTATTCAAGGCGCTCAAGGCTCACAAGGTTCTGATGGGGCTCAGGGCTCACAAGGTAACGATGGTTCTCAGGGGTCTCAGGGTAACGATGGAAATCAGGGTCCTCAGGGCAACGACGGTGCACAAGGCACCCAGGGTAATCAAGGACAAGCTGACAAATACGCAACCTATAGCGCTGCCTATACAAGCGTTCCAACAACTTTCCCATTCACAGACGACATTAGCGTTAGTGGTGGACTTGCCTATTCGGCAGGACAGGGAATTGTTATTGCAATTGACGGTGCTGACTACGCAGTTGCGGTTGTAAACGCTTACGATGCTGTTACTGGAATTCTTAACTTTACCATTGTTGCTTCAACAGATATTCACGGAAATCCATTTCAAGGTTTTTCATGGGGTTATGCAGTCAACCTAGACGGTGCTGTTGGACCTCAAGGAACCCAAGGATATCAAGGTGACCAAGGGCCACAGGGTAACGATGGCTCACAAGGTGCTCAGGGTAACGACGGTTCTCAAGGGTCTCAAGGTAACGATGGCTCACAAGGCTCACAAGGAAACGATGGGGCTCAAGGTTCTCAAGGTAACGACGGGTCACAGGGTGCTCAAGGAAACGACGGTTCTCAAGGACCGCAAGGCACCGACGCACTATGGAACTTTAGTGGACCATACAATCCTGGTCTTATTTACACCACAGGCGACGTTGTTACGTACGAAGGTCAAACTTGGTATCGTTTAATTTACGGCGCATCAGGAAGAACACCGGGCGACAATATTTGGTGGACGCTTGTTGCCGCCGAAGGAAATCAAGGCGCACAAGGTCTTACTGGTGATCCAGGAATTTACGAATCAGCAGACGGTGTTCCACCAGTCAACGAAGACATTCTTTGGCTTGATGAAACTGTTCCTGGTTACGCTGGACCGCAAGGAAACCAGGGAACGCAAGGTGTGCAAGGTGCAATGGGCTATCAAGGTTCTGTTGGAAACCAAGGTGCTAATGGAACAAACGGCACAAATGGTTCACAAGGTTCTCAAGGACTTCAAGGACTTCAAGGCTCAACCGGCTCACAAGGTTCACAAGGAAATGCGGGAACACAAGGAGCACAAGGAGCGTCTGGAACAAATGGTTCTCAAGGTCCTCAAGGCTCACAAGGTAACAACGGTTCTGGTTACGCAATTAACGCTACGGCATTTAACGTTGTAAAAGGCACTCTTGTTCGATACGAAGCAATTACTGCGCAAATAAATGCAAGCACAAGCATGCCTCAAGTAAGTGCTTACTCAGGTACAGTTAGCGTATTTTGGTCTTATGTACAAAACGTTAGTGGCTATTTTGGAAATGGAACCAACACCGGCGCAAGTCTTTCTGCCGGAACATGGACAAACATTGGAAATTCCAATGCCATTGGCTCTGGTGGCGACACCGTAGACGTAACAATTATTGACAATACAAATAGTCACGTTTACCGAATTACATATCTTCAAACGGTTACCCCCGGCAACGGAACAATCGTTATAGAAAAATTGCTGTAATAACAGCAAAAACCAGTTAAACACTGGAATTTTTGAGAACCTATGATAAAATCAGGTCAGTTCTCATGTAGTAACCCAAGTAAAAAAGCTTGCCAAAGCTTTCTAAATCTATATATATAAAGGAATTAATTATGGCACAATTAAAGTATTGGAATGGATCCGCTTGGGTTACCGCAGTCGTCGGTGCTCAGGGTTTTCAAGGTAGCCAAGGCAACCAAGGAAATCAGGGACCTCAAGGAAATGAAGGCACACAAGGTAGCCAGGGCAACCAAGGAAACCAAGGAACTCAAGGACCTCAAGGTCTTAAGGGTGACACTGGTAACCAAGGAAGTCAAGGTTCAACTGGTGCTCAAGGTAACCAAGGCAATCAAGGAACAACCGGTTCACAAGGAAATCAAGGAAACACTGGTAGCCAAGGTTCACAGGGTTCTGAAGGAGCTCAGGGTTCAACAGGTAGTCAGGGTGCTCAAGGAAATGTTGGAGCACAAGGTTACCAAGGACAAGGATTTACCTACCAAGGTAACTGGTCTTCAGCTGCTACATACAACGCATACGATGTTGTAACTGGTTCAGATGGTTCAACATACATCACCGACAATAACGGTGTTACAGGAGCAATGACCAACCCAGTAACGGACAACGTTAATTGGTACAAGTTTACTTCAGTCGGGGCTCAAGGTTCTCAAGGAGATCAAGGAAACCAAGGAAACCAGGGAAACCAGGGTAACGATGGTGCTCAAGGTTCTCAGGGCGCCACTGGTGCTCAGGGCTCTACAGGCTCACAGGGTTCACAGGGTAACCAAGGCCAAACAGGCTCACAGGGTTCCCAAGGAAGCGACGGTAACCAAGGTGCTCAGGGTTCAACTGGTTCACAAGGAACTCAAGGAACTCAAGGAAATCAAGGTACGCAAGGCAACGAGGGTCCTCAAGGTACACAAGGTTTTCAAGGTCAATCTGACAAGTACAAGACCACAAGTTCTACTTCATACACACTAGCAACTGGTGCTCAAAGCATCACGGTTACTACAGGTCTTTCATACACACCTGGACAAACCATTGTTATTGCAAACGACAGTTCACACTATGTGATTGCTACGGTTGACTCTTACACCACTGTTTCTGGCCTTCTCGCCTTTACTGTTACTGCTAACAAAGACGTTGTTGGCTCGGGAACATTTACATCATGGACTGTCAACCTTGACGGTGCCGTTGGTGTTCAGGGTGCTCAAGGTTTCCAAGGCTCAACTGGTGCACAGGGTTCAACCGGTTCACAAGGAAACGACGGAGCCCAAGGCTCACAAGGACAAACAGGCTCACAAGGTTCTCAAGGAAACACTGGTTCACAGGGAACTCAGGGTTCAACCGGAGCACAAGGTACTCAAGGAAATCAAGGAAACGATGGAGCTCAAGGAGCAACTGGTTCACAAGGCAACCAAGGTTACCAAGGCCTAGGTTTCACTCTTAGGGGTTCATACGTCACCGCAACAAACTACTACGTCAACGACGTTGTTACTTACGGTGGTTCTTCATGGGCTTGCAAGCAAACAATTGATTCAGTAATTCCTGTCGAAGGAATCTACTGGACACTCATTGCAGAGAAGGGCAACCAAGGGAACCAAGGAACTCAAGGAAACACTGGTTCTCAAGGAACTCAAGGTAACCAAGGAAACGACGGAGCCCAGGGTTCTACCGGAGCTCAAGGTTCTACGGGTTCTCAAGGAACTCAAGGTAGCCAAGGAAATACTGGTAACCAAGGTGCTCAAGGTAACACCGGTAGCCAAGGTAGCCAGGGTTCACAGGGTAACGACGGAGCGCAAGGTTCACAGGGTGACATTGGTGACCCAGGAATCTTCGAAGGTTCTTCTGCTCCAGGTGACCACAACATTCTGTGGCTTGACACCACCGCAACCGCATCTCCACCAAACGCAACAGAACTACAGGGATACCCAGTTAGTGCAACCACCCCAACTGAAGGACAAGTTCTTGTCTTCACAAGTGGTGTTTGGACTCCAACAACTCTGTAACAACTAAACCTTTTCTGTGCCGCGGGTCTGTAATGGACCCGCGGCACGCAGGTTTGCAGTATGATTAATATAATATTTCGCTACCAATCAAGGTAAATTATGGCACAGTTAAAATACTGGAATGGATCAGCTTGGGTTGATGCCGTTGTTGGTGCGCAGGGTTTTCAGGGTACCACTGGTTCACAAGGACCACAGGGTGACGTTGGAACTCAAGGCACGCAAGGTTCAACAGGAGCTCAGGGTACAACTGGAAACCAGGGTACTCAGGGTTCAACAGGTTCTCAGGGATACCAGGGAACTCAAGGACAGACCGGACCACAGGGAACACAGGGTAATACCGGTTCTCAGGGCTCTCAAGGATACCAAGGGTATCAAGGTGTTGAGGGCGTATTTACTGGCGCAACCCCACCATCAGACACATCTATTCTTTGGCTTAACACCGGCGCACAAGGCAACGGCACACAAGGCCCACAAGGTACGCAGGGTGTTCAGGGAAATCCTGGAGACAAGTACCAAACAACAAGCACCACCAGTCTCACAATGTCTATTGGCACAAAGAACCTTACTGTTGCAACTGGTCTTGCTTACTCCGCTTCACAAAATATTGTTATTGCTAATAACGAAACAAACCACATGCACGCAATTGTTACCTCGTACAATTCGGGTACAGGTGCAATGGTTGCAGACGTTACTGAAGTTGCTGGTAGCGGAAGCTTCTCTTCTTGGGCAGTTAATCTTGATGGCGCAACGGGTGTCCAAGGATACCAAGGTGCACAAGGCGCCACGGGTGCTCAAGGTTCAACAGGTAGCCAAGGTGTTACCGGTGCTCAAGGCTCCACAGGTTCACAAGGGGCTACGGGTTCGCAAGGTACACAGGGAACGCAAGGCTCTAATGGATACCAAGGTCTAACAGGTACGCAGGGTGCTGTTGGAGCGCAGGGTACACAAGGTTTTCAAGGCAACCAAGGCGTTACGGGATCTCAGGGCTCTACTGGCGCACAAGGCGCACAGGGGACGCAAGGCAATCAAGGTCAAATAGGTGACACGGGCGCACAGGGTAATCAGGGTAATCGTGGTTACCAAGGATACGTTGGAGAAACTGGTTCTCAGGGTTCACAAGGTTCTACCGGAGCCCAAGGAGCTCAAGGCTCAACTGGCTCACAGGGTCCACAGGGAAACACGGGCTCACAAGGTTCACAAGGCTCTACAGGTGCCCAGGGTGCTACTGGTGCTCAAGGAAACACCGGAGCGCAGGGTTCAACTGGCGCACAGGGTGCACAGGGCGCACAGGGTTATCAGGGTCAAAGCGACAAATACGCTTCTACAAGTTCTTCTTCTTACGCACTAGCCGTAGGAACACAATCAATTACAACTGGCACCGGACTGTCTTGGACACCAGGACAAAGCGTTGTTATCGCTAATGACAGTACACATTATGTTGTTGCTACTGTTAATACATACAACTCTGTTACGGGTTCTCTAAACTTTACTGTTGCTTCTGTACCCGGCGACGTTGTTGGAACAGGAACATTTACTTCTTGGACGATCAACCTAGATGGAGCCGTTGGTGTACAAGGTGCACAGGGACTTCAAGGAACAACAGGTGCTCAAGGTTCACAAGGCACGCAGGGCAACCAAGGAACGCAAGGCACAACGGGTTCTACGGGTAATCAAGGAACGCAAGGTTCTACCGGAGCTCAGGGTTTTCAGGGTAACCAAGGAGGCACTGGTCCTCAGGGCGCAACTGGTTCAACCGGTGCGCAGGGTAACCAAGGGTTCCAAGGTTTCCAGGGCACGCAGGGCAACCAAGGTGCTACTGGAACTACAGGTGCGCAAGGCTCACAAGGATACCAGGGGTATCAGGGTGTTCAGGGTTCACAAGGATTTCAAGGAAGTCAAGGAAGTACAGGTACGCAAGGTACACAGGGAAATCAAGGTGGGTTCGCAAGCGCTTACGCAACTGTTGACCTTACAGCACAATCAGCAGCAATCGCAGCCACTACACTCTACACACCTTCTGTTGCAGGTCTTTACACTATTCAGTATTACGGCAAGGTCACAACCGCAGCGACGACTTCATCAACGCTCGGAGTGTTCTCGGTTCTTTCAACTGACCCAGACAACAACGCCGTAACGTCTGTTGGTACATCAAGCGCAGCAAACTCTATAACAACTGGGTTCATCTCTGGTTCGATTACGGTCTACGCCAAGGCTTCTACCGCTATCCAATACACAATGGGTTACGCCTCATCAGGTGCTACTGCAATGCTTTACAACTTGCACATTGTCGTAAGCGGGGGTGCAGTCAACACAACTTCATCAACAGTTACAACATTTAATGGTCGCTCAGGAACGGTTACACCGACTTCTGGTGACTACACGGTTAGTCAGGTAACAGGTGCAGCACCTGCGGCATCTCCAACCTTTACAGGTACGGTAACGCTTCCGGCAAGTACGGCGCTCACAACGCCTGTCCTTACGTCGCCATTTGAAACGGTCAGCAGTTCTGCAACGGCACTTAGTGGTTCTACAGCCGCAGCCCTCAACGCTGCAACCTCAACCTTCTACAACTACACCGCAAACCCAACCGCAGCCTTCACAATCAACATGACGAATTGCCCAACCACAACAGGTCAATCAGTCACGTTTGCCATGCTGGTAAACAACGGTGCTACGGCATACTTGCCTCTTAACTTTACGGTCAACGGAAACCAGGCTGGTGCTTCTTCATCTGTTCTTCCGGTACAAGGCGCAACTAACAACGGAATTACTACTTATTACCAGGGCGCAACGGCGTGGTCAGCAGCCGACATTTCAACAGTCGACTCTTACACTTTTGTAGTCATTTGTACAGGTTCATCTACTTGGACAGTTCTAGCAGCTTTAACAAAGTTCTAGTATGCCGTTACCTACTACTTTTGCTGGTGTTTCTGCTAGAGGCGAAGGTTTGTTTTCTGCTTCAGCAGCGTATCCAGTTGTAACTGGTGGAACTTTAACCTCTGATGCAACGTATTACTACCGAACTTTTAAAACTTCTAGTTCATTAACTATTTCCGGCGGAAGCATTACTTTAAACTTTTTTCGTGTTAGTGGTGGCGGTGGCGGTTCTGGTATAGGTCAATCTACTTATGTTGGTGGTGGTGGAGGCGGTGCTGGTGGTGTTACTTACACAACTGGTTACAGTTATGGTTCTGGAACTTATACAGTCACCATAGGGGCTGGTGGTGTCGGTGGTTCAGGCACAACAACCAATGGTGGAACAACTACTTTTGATTCTTATTCTGTTGTTGGTGGCGGTGCTGGAAAAGCAGGTTACGTTCAAGGTAATAACGGTGCTTGTGGTGGTGGTGGTGGTTCATCTTTCTTTAACGGGATTGGCGGTGGCGGTACGGGTTCAGTAGGTATAAACGGTAATTTTGCCAATCAGGACCCGCCATATGGTGGTGGTGGTGGTGGAATGACTACCGGTAATGGAGGTGACGTTAATGGCGGTAATGGAATACAATATTCAACTATTGCTAGTGCTACAACAACCGGAGTAAGTGGTTACTATGGTGGCGGTGGTGGTGGCGGTAGTGGTGGTTTTAATGGTGGCGGTTCTGGTTCTGGTGGTTCTGGCGGTGGCGGTGCTGGAACATCAGGTTCAGGGAACGGAACTAGTGGGACTGCTAACACTGGTGGTGGCGGTGGTTCAGGTTGGAATAATGGTGGAGCCGGTGGAAGCGGTCTTGTTGTTATTCAATACACACGTTCACAGGTTGGTGGATAATGGCTCATTACGCACAAATAGAAAACGGAATTGTCACTCAAGTAATAGTTGCCGAACAAGATTTTATTGACACAATTACTGGAACATGGGTACAGACTTCTTATAACACAAGAGGTGGAGTCCACTGCGGAACCGATGGGGAACCAGACAACGGTACACAACTTCGTTACAATTATGCAGGTATTGGTTACACCTACAATTTAACCGCAGACGCTTTTTACGCTCCTCAACCATTCCCATCTTGGATATTAAACACAACATCATATCTTTGGGAAGCACCAACCCCAATGCCTACTAACGGTATTTATGTTTGGAACGAAACAACTACATCTTGGATAGAACCTACACAGGAGAATAACTAATGGCTCAGTCCATCTCACAAGAAGCAATAGGCGCTACCGGACTCCCTGGGGCTACGGCTGCGTCACGTCACGCAGGAGCTACAACTACTGGCGCACCTACGACAGGTACGTTTGCGGTGGGCGACTTTATCGTGGATCAGTCTGGCGCTATGTACGTCTGCACAGTTGCCGGTACTCCTGGTACTTGGCAGTTGTCGGGTGTCTCAGTTAACGAGAACATTGCTGGCAAGAACTTTATTATCAACGGTGGTATGGACATCTGGCAGAGGGGTACTACATTTTCATTGACAACTGCCAATACCGCTTATTACACGGCTGATAGATGGTCTGCTCTTTGCACCGCATCAGGTCAAGCAACGGTTTCTCAAGTATCGCCAAACATAACAACAACCTCAACCACTTCTCAAGTTATGACGGTTAACGCAACTGTAACCATTACCGTTGGAACCGGTTTAATTATTGCGCCTGGTAACGGAGTTCAGATTTATTACGCTGGTAACGCAAGTGGTATGAACGGAACAGTAACTTCATACAACAGTTCAACTGGCGTTTTAGTTTCGTACATTTCTTTTTATTGGGGTACTCCTGGTACTTATTCTTCATGGACAGTTACTATTGAGCCAATAGGATTTAAGTACGCACTTCGTCATCAGCGAAACAGCGCAAGCACTGGAACTGGAACACATTATGTTCTGCAACCATTAGAAACAATTAACTCTATTCCCCTTGCGAATCAAACCGTAACTGTTTCGTTTTGGGCTAAAGCCGGTTCAAACTATTCTGCAAGTAGTTCATTATTAACCGCAAACTTTTTTGTTGGTTTTGGAACAGACCAAAGTCCTTACAACAGTGGGTATTCAGGATTAACTGACATTGCTGCTATAAATGTTACTCTTACAACTTCATGGCAAAGATTCAGTTATTCAGTTACCGTCAACCCTTCTGTAACAGAACTTTCCCCAGGATTTTCTTACGCACCAACAGGCACAGCCGGAGCCGCAGATTATTTTGACATCACCGGCGTACAACTAGAAATTGCTCCACAGGCAACACCATTCAGCCGAGCCGGTGGTTCTATCGGTGGTGAGTTGGCTCTTTGTCAGAGGTACTACTGGCAAATAACAGGTAATGCATCTAGTATTACACCTATCGCTGCTGCTTTTTTGTCCTCTACAACTACGGCTCAAGCCTATTTACAACTTCCTGTTACCATGAGAATTGCTCCAACATGGTCTTATTCTGCTATTGCGGACATACGAGTAACTTGGTCAGCAGGAACAAGCGTAACTTCTTCACTCAATCAAGACATAACAACACCAACTACTCAATCTTTAAGAATTAATACCAGTGGGCTTACGACAGGTCAGGGTGGTTACTTTTTAGTAGATACAGGGTCGTCTAAATACATAGCATTTTCGGCGGAACTCTAATGAACTGTATCCACTGCTCCCAACCAATCGTAGAACTATCTCAGGGTTACGTCAGCCAACTTACCTTAATGGTAAAATATATAAAGAACTAAAGGACTAATATGCCCTCATTGATTACAGTAGGTGGCTCAAGCAGTACTGGTAACGGTAC
>Ga0194048_10001197_pt1 | contig 12917 bp, 2 predicted proteins | sample JunL225m_MetaG_FD_161685 | JGI IMG/M metagenome (GOLD analysis project Ga0194048, IMG submission 161685) | Anoxic zone freshwater microbial communities from boreal shield lake in IISD Experimental Lakes Area, Ontario, Canada - Jun2016-L222-5m | ecosystem: Environmental > Aquatic > Freshwater >...
TGTTAATGTGTTTGATAATACAACTTCAGACGAAAGTCCATTTAGTTTTAACTACGGTACCGGATCCGATGTGTTATTTGACGAGGGTGTTCCCGGCTATTGGAGAGGCATATACAAGTATTTCTACGACACTGATACTCCACACCTAACACCATGGGAAATGGTTGGGTTTAGCCAGGAGCCAACTTGGTGGCAAGTACGTTACGGACCCGCCCCGTATTCTGCAGGTAACTTGGTATTATGGCAGGACATGGAAGCTGGGGTAGTGTATCAACACGGCTATGACAGCTACACTGACATTAGGTATGCTCGTCCAGGATTAAATCAAATTATTCCCGTTGATGAACACGGTAATCTATTGGCACCATATGCAGGTGGTGATGGATTTGGCATTGTGACTCGTTGGAATTCAGCAACATCAACTGCCAAGTGGAGATTTGGTGATCAAAGTCCGCAGGAAACAGCATGGCGTCGTTCAAGTGAATATCCATTTGCTATTCAGACTGCATGGGCACTTGCTCGTCCCGCACAATATTGTGCATTAAGTTTAAATCGCCGAGATTTAATTAGACTCAATGGTCTTGATCAAATTATTAACAAGATAACTGCAAATAGAAAACTTAACATACAAGTTACTAACGATGACTATTATGTTCCTGGTAGTAATGTTTGGGTACGTGATAGACTGGCTGATTTAAATCTGGACATTGCACAAAACTTTATTGAAATTTTTGATAATCTATCACTAAACTTACTTTATAAAGCAAGTGGGTATACTGATAAGAGTTATGTACAATTGCTTGCAGACCAAGCAAGTCCCAGCAGCACCAATAGTGGTATAGTAGTTCCTCAGGAAAATTATAGCATAATGGTTACAAAGAGTGCGCCAATTGGCGTAGCAACTTACAGTGCAGTGGTCATTGAAAAAACATCAAATGGATTCAGTGTATATGGATTTGATAATACCAAGCCATACTTCACTATTATACCCAGACGTTACAACAATAATACATATAATATCAAGGTCAGTAACAGCACAGCAGTTGTTTATATGGATGATGAGAATTCAATTCTAACAATTCCATATGGTACACAGTTTACATCCAAGCAACAAGTTGTTGATTTCTTGATCAGTTATAGCAAATACTTGACAAGCATTGGATTTCAGTTTATTGATACCACAAGTGTTGAAACTGTACCAAATGTTGCAGATTGGCAGTTGAGTGTTAAAGAGTTTCTGTATTGGATTGAACAAGGTTGGGATAATAAGACACTTATCAGTCTGACACCTGCTGGTACTAAAATTAACTTCAATAGCGGCTTTGGTGTTGTTGATAAAATCAATGACAGTTTTAATGACTCAAAAGTTGTTGATAGTAATGGTAAGACATTGCAGACTAAAGATTATACAGTATTCCGCAGCGGTACACAGTTTGAATTAAAGCTGCGAGACGTTGCAACTGGCATTCACTTGATTGTTATGCAAGTAGTTCAATACGAGCATACTTTTGTATTTGACAATGTTACTGTATTCAATGATGTGATTTACGAACCAAGTCTTGGCAACAGACAATTCAGAGTTAGAATGTCCGGATTTAAAACCAGAGACTGGGACGGTAGTCTTTATGCACCTGGTTTCTTGGTTAATTTTATGCCGATTAATAATTGGCAACCAATGAAGGACTATTATAAGGGTGAAATAGTAGATTACAAGAACATCTATTATACAGCAAGACAATTTGTGCCTGGAAATTCAAAGTTTGAAATCAACAATTGGTATATTGTTCCAAATGACAACAATTTATTAGCAAAACAATTGATTCCAAATCTTGCATTCAATGCTCAACAGTTTGAAAATTTCTATGATATTGATAAGTTTGATATCAATAGATCAGCTGATTCAGCAGCTAGAAATTCAACTGGTTTCGTTGCCAGAGAATATTTAAATGACATTGGTCTTGACAATATCAGTCAGCATAAGTTCTATCTTGGTATGATTCGTGAGAAGGGTACACAGGCAGCAGTAAATGCTTTCCTCCGTGCAAAACTTCCATACCTAAACAATACAGTAAAAATTGATGAGCAATGGGCAATTCGTCTGGGCAACTTTGGTGGATATAATCAAAAGAAAGACATTGAGTTAAGTCTTGCCTCAGCAAAAACTTATAACAGCTCTTATATCATTGAACTCATTGGCGCAAACGAGACTCGCAGTGACAATTGGAACAGCTTCAAGCCAAAAGATCTACTGATAAAGCCTGCTAATTTTGACACAAATATTTTCTCTTCATCTGAGGAATATCAACCAATGATCCCAATGGCTGGGCATGTTGTTAACTCTGAAGTTGACGTTACAATATTTGATATCAACAAGATCAACAATGCAAGTTCATTGGTAACTGTGCTTGGTGAAGGCAGTAGAATATGGGTTGCCAGTGACACCAAGAACAACTGGAAAGTTTATAGAATTACTGCTGATTATAAAATAACAATTACTGGTGCAGTAGTTGTCAACAATGAAATTGAATTTACAACTGATGTGACACACACCCTTGGAAGAAATGATTTCATTATGATTAAAAGAGGCAGCATCACATCCACTGCATCCGGCAACAAGGACCTAAGTGGCTTTTATAGAGTGAATGGTGTTTCAGGTAAGAAATTTAGAGTACCAGTGTATCCCAATGGAACAGCCGCTTCTGGAGCAATGACAGGTGAACTATACGTTCTAAAAACAGTGAGATTTAGTGATAGAAGTAGATTTGCTATTAATGCTCCTGGGCGTGGATGGCAAAACGGTGATAGAGTATGGATTGATGGGCTAGATAACAATTGGGAAGTATTGGGAAATCAAAGTCCATGGTTAAACAATTATACGTTGTCTCCTGTATTTGGAACCAATTCACATCTATTCGGCAACGGCATTGACTTAAAAACAACACAGGATATCATGGTTGTTGGTGCTCCTGGCAAGGGCAAGGGATATGTGTATGTTTATGAACAGATGGGTGATAACACTTGGTCTGTTGCAAATGGCGTAACTCCTGAAAATAGCTACACAAGCCAATTTGGATATAGTGTAAAGTATAACGATCTAGATCTAGCAGTTGTGGGTGCTCCTGGTAGTTACAGTGGCGCTGGATTTGCATATATCATGCAGACAAGCAGTAGTGCTATTCAAATTAATCAGATTATAAATCCAGCTGGGTTAACATCTTCATCTGGATTCGGTACAGCAGTAGCAGCAAGTTCAGACGGTAACTGGATTGCTATATCTGCTCCCGGCACTAACAATGTTTTAATCTACAAATATGTAAAAGTAACTGTTCCAGCAAACAAAAGTTATACATTAACTAAGTTAATCAATGGACAACCAACGCACACTATTATTCCGGATCTAATAGGTACAGGAAAAGTAGCTGCGGACTTAAGAGTTACTTTAAATCAAGCAATGCTTGTGCCAGATATTGATTACACTGTAGCTGAAGGTGCTTCTGGTACAGAAATAACACTGGCATTCCCAACTTGGCAGCCAAGTACATTCTATAAAATTGGGGATCAGTTCTATTACACTCCTGTAATTTACAATCCAACTGAAACACATATTTGGACGGTTACTGCACCATTTACATCCGGTGCAACTTTTAGTACAACTTGGACCGATCCAGTAACCAGCACAACTGCTACGGTAATGACTCAGTCATTGTCATCATTAACAATGACATACGATTCATACTATGAATATAAAACTACTATTACATTATCAAATGGTACAACTTCGCCAAAATTTGGATCAAGCTTGAGTTTTGCAACTGATGGCGGTCAGTTAATAGTTGGTTCACCAAACTACAGCCCAACAACTACTGACGTCAATGTTGGTCAAGTAAATGTTTATCAGAGAAGAATTGAAACTTTTATTGCCAACGGTGTATCTAAAGTATTCACATTGGCAACAAGTGCGACTAATCCCACTGTAATAGTAAATGGTACAGAATTAACTACAGGTTATACTTTTGCTACCAGTACATTGACTTTGGATACAGCACCATCTGCTGACTCAATAGTTACTGTTGCTACAAATGCATTCAACTTAATTGAAACAAAGGCACCTACGGTTGTTCAATCGTATGGATATTATGGTTCAAAGGTGTTAATATGCCCTAAGAGTTGCAGTTTATATGTTGGATCACCTGGATACAACAACGTCAATTATGGCAATGGTGCAGTATATCGCTATGTAAATGAGGCAAGAACTTATGGGTCAATTGTTGGACAAAAGACCAATCCCGTATTGACAATTGGTGACTATCTTAGAATTAACAATGTGAAAGTTGCATTTACTGGAACAACTGTGACTCAGTTGGTAAAAGACATAAACAATGCTGTAATTCCAGGTATTACTGCAAGTCTATTGCGTGGCAATCTAGTATTGAAATCAGACAGTGAAATTGCTTTTAATAAAATTACACTTGATGCTTCATCCACTACTGTTCTTGCTACTTTAGGATTTACAATATTCAAGAGCAGTCAGATTATTACCAGCAATGCAGATCAGGACACTGTTAATTTTGGCAATCAAATTGCTATCAGTAATGACTCAAATAAGTTATTGATCAGTGCAAATGTTGCAAATAATAGAACCATTATTACAATTGATCAGGGAAAAACAACATTTGACAGTAAGTCAACAAAGTTTCTGTCCATTGCATATAGAAGTGGATGTGCATACTTGTATGAATACATGGGTGATGCAAACGAAACAGCTGCCAATCCCGGAGCATTTACTTTTGCTCAAACATTTAACAACAGTGTTCTAGCAACTAATGATTATTTTGGAACAGGTATTGCCCTTGGTAAAAATTGGGTTATGATATCAAGCTTGAATAGTAAAAATAACAATGCTGGTGCTGTTTACACTTACCTAAACAGCAATGGGTTGGATAACTGGAGAGTAATACGAAATAAGCCTGCCAATATTGATGTTAGAAAACTAGAGCGTCTGTATCTATACAACAACAATACAAAAACTTTGATCACTGATCTACCCATTATTGATCCAGAGCATGGCATGCCTGTGCCCAGTGCACCTGAACAAATTAGATACATGGTAAACTATGATCCTGCAATCTATAATAATTCACCCAACAACAACACCTTTGCAAATGATTCAAGAAATGCATGGGCAGATGAACACGTAGGTGAACTATGGTGGGATACAAATCAAATCAAGTATGCAGATTGGAATCAAGGCAACTTGTTGAACCGATTTAATAATTGGGGTCTTGCGTTCCCCAACAGTTACATCAGTGTCTACGAATGGATTGAAAGTGACGTTATCCCCAGTCAGTTTGCAACTAGTAAGTCAACTACAATACCAGTTTATACAGTAAGCGATGTTTATACTGCAAAGACAAAAATTGATCCTTTGACATTACAGGCTGTAACAAAGTATTACTATTGGGTTGTTAACAGTAATTCAAATTCTTCAATGAAGCACAGAGACACTGCGGTTGCATTGCAGAACTTAATTGTTAACCCACGTAATATTAATCAACCATTTGCTGCTGTCATTGCTGGTAATGCACTTGCATTGTTTAATTGTAAAGACATTGTCAATGAAGACACAATATTGCATATAAGTGTTAATGATAATTTAACAGTAAATCCAGTGCATCGTGAGTGGAGTATGTTTGATGATGGTACAGATCTTGGCGTAGCTGAAGAATTCTTGAACCGTATGAATGACAGTATGGCTGGCGAAGATGCTCAAGGAAGAACTGTTCCTGATCCTGGGTTAACTGAAAAAGAAAAATACGGACTTGATATACGCCCACGACAAACAACTTTTGCCAATAGATTTAATGCAAGAGAAATTTGGGTTAATAATGCAAATGCAGCGTTCATCAAATATCCAATGGCAATTCTCAGAGACCTGTCAGATCTCAATGAGTACGATCCAGTACCAATGGTTGATGGCATTGACATTAAACTTCAAGTGGATTATGATACTGATCTACCATATATTAATAAAGCGTTCTATACTCAGGGCGATAAAATCTTAATAGTAAATGACTCAACAACCGGTGGTTGGTGTATTAGAAAACTATTGCCTGATCCAGCTAACACTATTGAAAACAGTTGGCAAGTCTATCAAATTCAAACATATGACCTAAGAAAGTATTGGGAATATGCTGACTGGTATGCTACACAATACAGCAAAGATACTCCCGTAAGTAAAATATTAAATTATGAATATGAGATTGCAAATAGTAATCCAGAAATTGGTGATGTTATTAAAATTCTGGCAGGTAGTGATGGCAAGTGGAAACTTATCCTTGTTCAGGAAAATAGTCTTGAACTAATAGGTCAACAAAACGCCACTATTCAATTCAGTAATTCATTGTACAGTAATTCAGATGCTGGCTTTGGGTTTGAGACTATCAGCTGGGAAGTAACATCCTATGCCAAGGACGCCGCAATTGAATTTAGAAAGATTTTTAATACAACAAACAATTATCTACTGACAAACGAGTTGCGTGATGAATATAAAGCACTTATTGGAACTATGATTGACAATATAGCAACTCAGTTCAAGCAAAATGATTGGTTGTTTAAGACCAGTTTGATTAATATTAGACATAATGTTCGTAGTTTGGATCAGATTCCAGTTTATACAAAGCAACCTGAAAATGTTGTCAGTGGCTTCATAAGTGAAGTTAAACCCTATCATACAAAGATTAAACAGTATGTGAGCATATATGATAAGACTGATACATCTTTATTGGATGTAGTAGATTTTGACTTGCCTGCTTATTATAATTCTCAGTTGGGCAAGTACAGACAGCCTCAGCTTGGAAATCCATTTGATGACGCAGTAATTGATAATGTGATCTACAGTCCATGGATTGCAAATCACACCTATAGTATTGATTATATTGATATTGCGGCAGCTGGGTCAGGCTATAATAATGAAACTAAAATATTAATAATGGGTGATGGAGTTGGTGCAACCGCAACTGCTTATGTCAGAGGTGGACAACTATACGACATCATTATTACAAATCCAGGCAAAGGTTATACGTATGCCAATATTAAAGTTCTGGGTATTGGCAGTGGGGCATCTGCTTATGTAAAGCTGGGCCGCGCAACTGCTCGTATGATCAGTACAAAATTGAATTTTGACAGATTCACTTATACTCAACTTACTAAAGATTGGGCAGCAAACTCCATCTATAGTGTTACTGATATAATACTACATAATAACGCTGTATACAGAATTGCTACTGGTAACAAAGGGCGATCAGGCGATACAAATGTTGTGTTGTCAGTAATGGATGCTGTAGTAAGTACCAGTGGTACTGGATATCAGCCTGGCGATAAGCTTTATGTGACAAGTAAGGATGTGCAAGCTGAAACAATTGGTCTGTATAACGCAAGTCTTGATGCAGTCACTGATTCAACTGTTTATGCTAAAGCAGCATTTAATGTTGATGCAATTAAATTAGCATCAGTAACTGTTCAGAATGGTGGATCAAATTATGCAGTTGGTAATACTATTGTATTTGATCTGGATAATGACGTTAATGTTGTATTGACTGTCACTGCTATTAGTGGCGCCGGTGCAATTGGTCCAATTACTGCTGTATCCATTGCAAATGCTGGCAAGCGAACAGTATTGTCTGCAACTAATCCATTGAATTATGACATCTTAACACAAGGTGCAGCAGCTAATCAACCCACTGGATATGGCGCAACATTTAATTTTGTATGGGGTATTCGAGACGTATCAATTGACAATTCAGGTGCGTTTACATCTAAGACAGTCGATGGAATATCATATACCACAGTGCCAAATAACCCAGCAGCCACTACTACCAACAGCAGTGCTGGTGCAAGTGCAAAGCTTACATTAACATATGATGTCTCTTCATATATTACAGGCGCCACATTTAATCTTGATTATCTAGTGGAATACAAAACAAGAGAGTGGAAGCCAAACACCAGTTATCTTAAAGATACCATTGTTGTTTATAAGAAGAAGCCATATGTTGCATTATGTAACTTTACAAGTGGTAGATATTTTGAATTTAATACTGATATTGCAGTAACAAATTCAGTTACTTGGGAAGCAAATACATATTTTGTAAAGGGATCTGTCATTGTTAATGACAATACAGCTTACCTAGTGGCTGACAATTATACCAGTCCAATCTTGTTTACTAATTTTGTTGCTCAGTCAACTATACCATGGACTGCAAATACATTCTTCACTGAAGGGCAGATCTTAAAGTTTGCTGGCATTTCCTATAAAGTATTAGGTGATTACACATCTGCTGGATCATTTGACACAAACAATTTAGTGGAGCTTTATGAAAATTACATTATTAACGTATTCCCAATTGCCGAGTACACCGGCGGATATTTTGATGATGCAAGTTCTAGAGTTTGGGGTTATTACCAACCAGCAGCTGGTATGCCAGGAAAAGATCTAGCTCAGGTTATGACAGGCATTGATTATCCAGGTGTAAACGTAGTTGGTGCAACATTTGATCAAGCACCTGGGTATGGATTTGGTTTATATGAGCAAATAAAGTATGATACTAGAACATATGATGAAAATGGATTAATTGATATCTATGGCAGTCAGTCATTGGATACTATATTGCATAGTCTTTACACTGACACACAACTTGGTCTACGCCCTGCAGATATCATTAGTGATGGGGCGCAGTTCATTGATGTCTATAACAGTCATGCTCCTGAAGAATTAATTCCTGGGCATATGTTTGATAGCTTAAACATGCGAGTTAAGACTTTGTCTGCAACTGTAGTTGAAACTGCTCCTAAGGTATTGGTAATTTCGCAGTATGCAGACAATGTAACAACAAAGTTCTATTTTGATCCAGCAATGCTAAGTCCACCTCAGCCACATACAAGCTTACCAGTGGAAAACATTGAAAACGTAACAGTATTCAGTGACTTTGAAGGACCAAAAACACAAGATATTGATTACACAGTTAATTGGGAAGCTCGCTATGTTGAATTCTTAAATCCTCCAACAACACCAAGCAGCATCTATATCTCAATATATGGCAATAGTGGTCAGAGAGTTGTTTATAATAACGAATTTATATCCGACGGTATACAGTTAGAATATGTAGCAGATGATGTAACTTTAAATGTTGTGCAACAAGCTTACGTAAAAGTTAACAATGTGCTTGCGGATAACTGGACTATTGTGCAGAACGACACTGTTATTGATTGGCTTCCAGTCTTTAATTACAGTAGGGATGACTATGTTCAGTACGAAGGCACCACATATAGAGCAACAGAAGATTTTACCAGTGATTTTACTTTTAACTTAAATTATCTCACAGCAGCAAATAAAGTTGTTATTAGATTCGATGATGCGCCTGCTGTGGGGGCAAGAATACAAATTCACTTGTATGATTTCCCAATTACACAGAAAGCATACAGTCAAATTATGAATGAGCGTGTAGTAGTGCCAGTGGGTTATTCTGGGTCAGCTCTTGGCTATCAAATTGATTTACCTGAAGATCAAGGATTTGCGTATCCAAGAGAAGCAAATATGGTAGTTAAGCTTAATGGATTAACACTGGAGCCAAGTAATCAAATTTATCATACTGGTACAGGTATGAAAACTTTGTTTGCTATGTCAGCCACACGAAACATTGCTAATAAATTACAAGTTGATCTATCTGTTACAGTGGATGGAATATTAAAATCTCAAAATCTAGACTATCTAGTTAATAATAATGGTGTGGCAACTCCAACCATTACATTTACTACACCCCCTCCACTGGGATCAAGAATTATTATAAGTGATAGAAGTACATCAAAGTACATTATCAATGATACAAATGTATTAACTATACGTCCGACGGTTGCTTTAAGCCCAGGTGATATTATTAATGTTACCCAGTACAGCAACTATAATCAATATCAATTTAATGTACAGGTATTTTCCGGATCATTAACTGATACGGTTAGTGCTGCCTTGGGTTTTGAAGACATTGGCTTTGATCAAATGGGATTTGATAATGAATTAACTAATACCCTGAGTTCAGTATCCTACACAGTTACTCGACCAGTAACAAATATTTCAAATGTTGAAATTACATTGAATGGTATTGTATTAGCAGCATATGTTGATTATTATTTCGTAACACCAACAGTGGTTCGCTTGGATCCAGAATTAAGTATTGTTAGCGACTCCATCATTGTAATACGACAAGTAAGTGAGGATCATGCTCTACCATCACTTGAATACCGTATCTTTAAGAATATTTCGGAAACTTACGACTATATTGGAATTGGCTCAAGTACAACAACAGTATTAACCAAGGATTTTGCAATCGGTGATGAGTGGATGTATGTTCAAGATACTACAGTATTTGGAAGACCTGATCCATCAATTGCAATCCCTGGCATTCTATTCTTAAATGGTGAGCGTATCACATATTATTTTGTTGATACAATTAACAAGAGATTAGGACAATTGAGAAGAGGAACAAATGGAACTGGTGCCGGCGATCTGTATGCAAAGGGCACAACAGTATACGATGCAAGTTCCAAAAATGAGATTCCAATGGCTAGAGACACATATACTGTAACAAATCCAACTATTAATTGGAAAGCTGAAACTAGTATTGTAAAGGACTCATTAATATCACATGATGGATTGATATACAGATCTGCTATTAATTTTACACCAAATACAGATTTTGAAACAACAATGACAATGTTATATCAAGTAACACTGTTAAACACAATTAAATGGACTGCCAACAGATCATTCTCAGCAGGTACTATTATTAGTAACAATGGCGTATTCTACAAAGTACTATACGATTTTATCTCGGGAACTAGCTTTAGCATAACTAATTTGTCTACAGCGTTGTCCTGGGTAGCAAATACTGTTTATGCCAAGGATGATCTAATTAGCTATAATGGCACAACATATCAAGCAAAAGCTTCGTTCACTAGTAGAAGTACATTTGAAACTTCAATTGTGGTTCTCACTGAGACTGGCATTGCAACCCTGCTAATGAATAAACAAGGTACTGTAGTATCCTTGCCACCTAATAGTCTAGTACGTCAGGGTCAAATTTGGCTAAATCCTGGATATGCTGGAGTTACTGATGGTAATGGATTATTAGCTTCAACTTCAACACAGGCATTGTTCCTAAAGGCATTATAATGACAAACAATAAACCCGAGGTTTCTGTTAGAATAAATAAAGAACAGCAAGAGAAACAAAAAATGTCTAAACCAGATGAAACCAGTGGTATACGAATTGAGGGTCATATTAAAATATGGGATCCAAATAGCGGCGAAGTTATTATTAATAAACGCAATGCTATTCATTATGAAAACTTCAGCCAAGCTCTTGCTCACAGTGTGGGTAATCAACAAGAGGGTTGGATTGCAGAAATGTCATTTGGAAATGGTGGTACCAGCGTTGATCCCACCGGTGTTATAACCTATTTGCCAACAAACACTTCAGGAAGCAATGCTGCATTATACAATCAAACATATTATAAGGTTGTTGATGCAAATAGCATTTATAATACTGATCCCACTAGGAACTTAATTCAAGTAAGACACGTTCCCGGAACAGTTTACACTGATGTTCTGGTTAGTTGTTTGCTTGATTACGGTGAGCCCAGCGATCAACAGGCTTTTGACAATAGCACTAGCATGGCTGATGTTTATGTCTTTGATGAACTAGGTTTGAAAGCTTATAATGCCAATGGTATTAACACTGGTAATTTGTTAACTCACGTTATTTTCCATCCAGTACAGAAGTCATTAAACAGACTTATTCAAATTGATTACACGGTTCGAATTCAGACACTAACTACATTAACATCATAAGGTTGTATCATTAGATGCCATACTACATTAATCACACAAACGGAACAAGTCTTGTCACAGTAGCAGATGGCACTGTAGACAATACGACTACGAGTATTAATCTTGTTGGCAAAAGCTTTCCAACTTATGGACAATTGTTTAATCAGAATTTTGTCAATCTATTAGAAAATTTTGCCAATACCAGTGCGCCTGATACTCCTTTAATTGGACAAATTTGGTACGATAGCTCCAATAAGAATTTAAGTTTTTATAGAGAGGGATCAACTGATAGTTATTGGCAAAAGGTTGCCATGACTCATGAAGGCACTACAGCGCCCAGTGATCCTCGTTTAGGTGATTTATGGTGGGATACAAATAATGCTCAATTAAAAATTTATGATTCAAGTCAGACCCCAAATTGGCGTGTTATTGGTCCACAAACCACTAACAACGGGCAGTTAAACGTAACAAGTGCCACTGGATTAGTAATTCAAGTAAGTGGAAACAATTCGTTACAGATTGATGCATCCAGTGCAATAATACTAAATTACAATCCATGTTTTTATGGATATGGGCATACCAGTGGGGCTGCTTCAATAATTGGAAGCGGCATATCAACATATAATTCATGGATGCCAAGACCATTGAGCACAACTATCGACAAGGGCACAAACTGGGATGCTGTGCATTCATGGTTCAATGTTAATACAACAGGCATCTACAGAGTGCATTCAAGTATCACTACCATTGGTGGTGGAAACATTAATTTAAAATGGCAAGTTTCCGGCTCTGATCAAAATATTTCGTCCACTAACAATCACACAAGTTCAGAATTGCATAACTTAACTTGCTCTGGTTTAATTAGAGCAAGCAGTGGCACCTACATTCAATTACTTTGGAGTGCTGATTCCAGCGCAAGTGTGAGTACGTCCAATGCTACCTACAGTATAGAATTTGTTGGCTAAAGCCAATAAATAACTGAGGGAAAGATACATGGCATATATTGTTAATAAAACAGATGGAAATATTGCTGCTGTTGT
>Ga0194048_10001198_pt1 | contig 12900 bp, 15 predicted proteins | sample JunL225m_MetaG_FD_161685 | JGI IMG/M metagenome (GOLD analysis project Ga0194048, IMG submission 161685) | Anoxic zone freshwater microbial communities from boreal shield lake in IISD Experimental Lakes Area, Ontario, Canada - Jun2016-L222-5m | ecosystem: Environmental > Aquatic > Freshwater >...
CCCGTGGTAGCAGTCGCTGCGGTCGCGACCCGGCGAGAGCGGACGACGGCGCTGGACGCGCTGACCGCGACGGCACGGGCCAGAGGGTATAAACCGGGGTGGGTTGGGATGCGGTTCAAGGAACAGTTCGGCTTCTGGCCGAGGGGGTTGTGATGAGCGAAGGACAGATTCAAGACGAGATCCGGCTGGCATTGTCGGATGAGCCGGGGCTGGTGCTCTGGCGCAACAACGTCGGGGTCGCGCAACACCGCGGCGCGCGCGTGGTGTACGGCCTCGCGGTCGGTAGCGCTGACCTCATCGGGTGCCTCGACGGGCGCTTCGTGGCCCTCGAGGTGAAGACGCCGACCGGGAGGCTAGCGCCTGACCAGCGGCGCTGGGCCGACCTGGTACGCGCCCGCGGCGGCTTCGTCGCAACGGTGAGGTCGGTCGCCGAAGCGCGCGCCGCCATCGCAGAGGCGCGCCGATGATCGCGTGGGAGGGCTACGGCAACCGCTGGAGACTGCATCCCGGCGTTATGGGCGCTCTGGTCGATGGCATCCACAGGGAGGGGCTCGCTACGATGTGCCGCCGCATTGGACTGCACCCGGTGGCGGTGGAGCTTGCGGCCTACACGGGCATCGCGCGCGCCGAGACGGTCGCCGCCTTGACCGCATGGGAGGCTTCCGATGTCGCATGACGTCTCGCAGGAGTGGGGGCTGGTGGACGGGAAGCTCGTCGCCGCGGCGACGATGCGTGGTGTTGCGCTGGCCGATCGCCCACCGATGCAGTGTCCGTTCTGCTTTGAGTGTGGTGATTGGGTTGCTGGTCGTGAGGTCACTCCGCACATCAGGCACAGGAGCGGGTCGGAATGCTCCAATGGAGGCGGTCCAGAGTCCGAAGCTCACCTTCGAGGCAAGCAGAGAATCGTTGAAGTGCTGCGCCAGCAGCATCGCATCGAGATCATTGTTTGCACCCTCCATCGAATCACAGCGCAATGGGTTGTGCCCTCGTGGGTGATTGCAGACGATGAGGTCAGACACTCGTCAGGACGCGTCCCTGACGTGGCTCTGATTAACGATCAGGGCGAGATCGTTGCAGCCATCGAGGTCTATCACTCGCACCGTGTCGATGACGCCAAAGCGGCATCGTATGCTCAGAGCGGAATCCAGTGGATCGAGGTTACTGCGACAACCGCTCTCGCATGGGCAGGGCAACCCTTTGTGTGCGCTGCGATGGGTTACAGACCGGAGTGCAGTGGATGCGAAACAGAACGCCAGAGACTGCGAGAACTGCGTAAGGAAAAGGCTAGCTACTGGAACACAGTTCCAAAGATTGATTACCCAACATCTGACAGATCGTTTGATCAACAGCGAGCCGATCACGAAGAGGAATGGCGCGAGAACCTAGCGGCAGAGATATCGAAAGCAAAAGCAGAAGAAAGAGAGGAGCAGAGGAAAGCGGATGTCCTAAAGAGGGAGCGAGCAGAGCAGATGTTGATGTCTGCTACCGATTGGGTTGCAGCCAACGCCGACCGCACCCTTGCGTTCGCTCATGCACTCGCCGCGGTGCCGTGCATCCTGAAGGTCTGCCCGTGCGGGGCCAGGACACCCGACATCTGGACGGGCGTCGATCAGACCGATGGCACCGTCCGCATCGACGGGGCGCGCATCACCTACGGGTCTGGCGACCGGGTCGCGTGGATCGACATCGACCCGGCGACACCCGACCCCCGGTGGCTCGCGGTGACTCGGCACGCGATCGTAGAGCAATCCTCTCACGGGGTGCCTGTCCACGGCCTGTGCTCCTACTGCCAGCATTGACGCCACCCGTATCGGTCTGATATGGGTCCGGGATGGTACAGACCCCCGTCCACCTCTCAGAGTCCGACCGAAAACTCCTCGCCGCAGAGGCCGCACGCGTAGGAACGTCGATGGCCGCGGTCATCCGTCGGCTGATCCGCGAAGCACTGGCGGCGCAAAAGTGACACCCGCCATCAAGATGTCGAAGCTCGGGCGGTCGGCCCTGCTCTACGCCTCGCAGTACGGGTTCCGCGTGTTCCCCTTGCACTCCATCGTCGATGGCAAGTGCACCTGCGGGTCGCCCGACTGCACCGGCACGAAGCCCGGCAAGCACCCGCGGACACCTCGAGGCAGCAGCGACGCCACGACCGACAGCGGCATCATCGCCAACTGGTGGACGAAGTGGCCCGACGCAAACATCGCGATCGCGACCGGCAAGGGGCTGGTTGTGATCGACATCGACCCCCGGCACGGCGGCGACGATGGCCTGGTCGATTGCCGCCGTCGCCTTGGCGAACTGCCCGACACCGTCGAGTGCCTGACCGGCGGCGGCGGGAGGCACATCTACCTCCTCGCTCCCGAGGGGACGACCGTCCGCAACTCCGCGTCGGTGCTCGCCCCCGGCGTCGATGTCCGCGGGGAGGGCGGCTACGTGGTCGCACCGCCATCAGGTCACATCAGCGGGCGCATCTACGCGTGGGAGGCCAGCAGCCGACCCGATGAGGTAGACATCGCCCCGATGCCCACGGCATGGCTGGACGCGTGCGCGGCCAAGCCGAAGCTGCGGGTCATCTCGGGAGGCGGCGGCGAGGAGACGCGCATTGTCGAAGGCGGGCGCAACGCCACCCTCTTTAAGATCGCCGCCTCCATGCGGACGACCGGACTCGGGGAGAGCGCCATCCTTGCGGCGCTCCTCGATCACAACGAGCGCGCGTGCGACCCTCCCCTCGACCCCGCAGAGGTCAAAGGGATCGCGACCAGCGCCTCGCGCTACGCCCCCGGCCTGTCGCCGGAGTACCAAGCCACTAGGGACGCCGCGACCGCCCGCAAGGCGGCTCCTGTCGAGACTACGGAGCCATCAGGCGCGCACGTCGATGCAGTCGAGGGCGATTGGGCGCACGAACTCATCACGACCCCGAAGGGCCACGTCAAGAACAGCTTCGCCAACATCTGCACCATCCTGCGCCGCGCGCCCCGCTTCGCGGGCCTCCGGTACAACTCAATGCGGCTACAGCCAGAGATGCCTGGGGAGGCCGTGGTCGATGACGCCATGCTGGGCGCTTGGCGCGAACACATCGAACGGACCTACGGCATCGCGCCCAGCGCCGACACGATGGCCGCGGCGCTGCTCACCGTCTCCAGCGAGCGAGCCTACCACCCCGTCCAGCAGTACCTCGGGTCGCTCGTCTGGGACAAGACGCCGCGCATCTATGACGTGGCCGAGCAATACCTGCGAGCTACCCCGTCGCCGATCAACATCGCGGTCGTGACGTCATGGTTCATCGCCGCGGTCGCCCGCGCGTTCGCCCCGAAGAGCGGCACTAAGGTGGACAACGCGCTGGTGCTGGTTGGGCCGCAAGGCACCAAGAAGTCGAGCTTCTTCCGCGTACTCGGGGGCGAGTGGTTCAGCGACTCAGGCATCGACATCGAGAGCAAGGATGCCCTGCTCCAACTCCATGCCGCATGGATCTACGAACTCTCAGAACTGGACTCCACGACCAACAGGGCGCACAGCGGGCGGCTCAAGGCGTTCGTGACCTCACAGGTCGATACCTTCCGGCTCCCCTACGCGCGGGGCATCAGCACGACCGCGAGGACCAACGTCCTGGTCGGTACAACGAACGAGGACGCCTTTCTGTCCGACCCGACCGGGGAGCGCAGGTTCTGGTGCGTGAGGGTCCGCGGCGTGGTGGACATCGCCGCCCTCACACGCGACCGCGACCAGCTTTGGGCAGAGGCAGTGACCCGGTTCCGATCCGATGAGCCGTGGTGGCTTGAGACCCAGCAGGAGGCCGACCTGTCCGCAGCCGCAGAGAGCTACCGCGTGGCCGACCCGTGGGAGGTCGATATCGCCCGGTGGATCGACGCCAACCGCGGCGGCGCACCGATCACGACCGCGGGCATCCTCACCGGGGCGCTCGCCCTGGAGATCGGCAAGGCCCAGCAGAGGGACGCCATCCGCGTCTCAGGCGTGATGCGTAAGCTGGGCTACCGCAATATCGTGCGGCGTTTCGGCTCAGATACGCAGCGCGTCTGGCTTCACGTCGAAGAATAACCCTAATGTTACAGGTGTTACAGTCTGTTACAGTCTCCGTGGGAGAGACTGTAACAGTCCAAAACGCTTGCCCGCTAGCGTTCGGTGAGTACTGTTACAGTGTTACACCGCTCTCTTATAGAGGGGTAGAGATAAGAGAGCGGGTGGGAGCGCGCATACACCCGTACCCGCGTAAGGAAAACACCCCAAAACGCGTAACACTGTAACGCTTGTTTTCTCGTGGTTTTCGAGCGTCGGGGCCGTTTCGGGGTGTAACACGGCTCGCAACGCTACGCGTCAAGCCGCGTCAACCTACACAAGCACACATGTACGCGTGACGCGGGTGGTCACATCCTTGACGCCCGCCGCGGGTCCGCACACAATGCCCGTCGTGCCACCGCGCCGCGCCGACAGGGACCACGAACAGCAAGCCGCCTGGGGCGAGATACGCGAGGCGGCTCAGGACGCCTTCGACGCGCGCAACGGCATCGAACCCGTGTACGTCGTCGCCGTCGGGCGAGAGGTCCATTGCACGAAGACGCTGCGCGAGCTCGCCGAGGTGACGCGACGCGAGCGGCTGCGGTGGGGCGTGCGCTGGCCAGAGGACGGAGCGAGACGGTGACCCGGTGGCAGCGGACGCGCGTGGGCTGACAGGTGGCTCGCGTCGAATACGACCCGCGCTTTCGCGGCATGCTCAACGCCCTCCGCGGGGGGTGCACCTTCGACACGGCCGTCGGCACCGTCGGGCTGAACTGTCGGACGTGGTATCGGTGGGTCGCCGCGTGTCGTGCTGGTGAGCCGCCATCGCCCGAGATCGAGGCGCTCGTCACCGACGCTCACGCGGAGTACGCAAGGGCCACCGCCGCGCTGATGGCGACGATCACCGACGCGGGGGAAAGCGATTGGCGCGCCGCCGCGTGGGCAGTCGATCACCGCGTCACCGACCGCCGCCGCAAGGCCGACGCGCGACGCGCGAAGTGGGAGGCTGAGATCGCAGAGCACCGCGCGAAGGGCGACCATGTCGAGCGGCACGAAGTCTCCCTTGCGTCAATGACGGACGAAGAGCTTCGGGCGCACATTGCTACCCTCGCCGTCGGCTGAACTTCTCGCCCGCGCGATTGCGATGACCGACGCACGGGCGGAGATGCGCCGTCGCGAGGAGCCGCTACTTGACTTCCTCCCGCGGCACTGGCCGGGACTCATCTCGCCGCGGCACCTCGCGCCACTGGCGTCCCTCTTCGAGCGCGTTGCTCGCGGCGAGAGAGTGCGCGCCCTCGTCTCGGTTCCGGCGCAGCACGGGAAGACGACGCTGCTCCTCGCGGGCGTCGCGTGGCTCCTACGCCGTCAGCCGACGTGGCCCGTCGCGTACGTGACCTATGCGCAGGACCAGGCCGACACGCAGAGTATCCTCGCGCAACGAGTCGCGTTGAGCGCGGGAGCGATTACCGGGAGCGATCGGCAGACCCTCCGCACGTGGTCGACGCCGCGCGGCGGGTCGGCTTTCTTCACGGGCGTCGGCGGTCCTCTCACGGGCAACCCGGCGCGCCTGCTCCTGATTGACGACCCGTATAAGAATCGCATTGAGGCCGACTCGCCACTGACGCAATCGCGAGTCGAGGATTACCTCACTAGCGTGGGCCTCACGCGACTTCCAGAAGACGGGAGCGCGATCAGCGTGCACACACGCTGGAATGAGAACGACTTAAACGGGCGACTCGGCCGCGGTGAGATCGGTGCGGGCGATTGGGAGACGGTCAACCTTCCCTTCCTGAGCAATGTCTCGGGCGAGGCCGACGACACGGGAGACGTGGTGCTCTGGCCGCGGGAGCAACTCGCCTCGGGCGCGTGGGTCGGCTGGACTCCGGAGGGTGCGCGCCAGCGTCTCCGAGAGGTAGGACCGCACGACGCCGCGAGCATCTATCAGGGGCATCCGCGCCCGCGCGGCGGCACCGTCTACCGTCAGCCCGATCGCTGTCTGGTGCCTCACCTCACGGGCTCCCGGCTAGTGATCGGCGCGGACTGCGCGGGCACCGACGGACCGCTGTCCAACCACTCCGTCTTCGTGGCGCTCGCGGTGCGCGGCTACGGCGAGACAATGACCGCCGACGTCGCGGGCATCCTGAGGCTGAAGCTCCGACCCGAGCACGCGGCTCCTCCGGTCCTGGCGTGGCAGCGGAGTTTCGGCGGCACACCGCTTCACATCGAGGCGACACGCGACGGGCGCGACCTCGGCGCGGCGTTGCAACGCATCGCGCCCGGCCTCGCGATTGCCTACGTCGGCGCGACGGGCGATAAGTTTCTTCGAGCGCAACCCTCCGCGGCGGCGTGGAACGCGGGGCGCATTCGAGTTCCGGTTGACGCACGCACAATGCGCTCGACGACAGACGACGACCTATCCGATTTCGTGCGCGTGACTACCCGGTTCACGGGTATGGGTGACGCGCACGACGACGACGTTGACGCGCTATCGCATGCGTGGTCCGTCGCGCAGACCCCAGCTCCCGTCAACCGCACCGTCCGCGAGAGCGACCACGACTTCTAGCGGTTGCGACGCCGCGGCCCATATGCGACGCTGTCCGTCAATCTCATGATGCACAATGCCTCGACAGTCGCCGCCGCCCACACGTCCCGCGAGGCGGTCGCACTCGGGGAGGACGAGCGGTATTGGACGCTCAATCGGCTCGAAGCGCTCTGGAACGGACAGCGCCACCGTCTCGACCCGCGGCCTAGTTTCTGGGATACGAGCGTGCCGCTTCGCGACCGCGCTCCCGCGGTCCAGGCGTCGCTTGCGCGCTCGGCCGGAATGCGCCTCGCGCACATGGTGGCGGGTGAGCGGAGCTTCCCGATGGTGCGAGTCGCCGCGTCGGGCTACCGCGTCGCGCTCGACGAGGCCGCGCACACGGCGCTCCAGTCGCTCGCGGCTGAGATCGTCACGGCCGCGCGCCTCCCGGTGCGCTTCCGCGCGTACTTGATCGAGGGGCTGAAGACCGGCTCCGCGGTGTGCGTCCAGTCGCTCGCGTACGGCAAGCCGTGCATCCAGATCCTCCCGGCGAAGTGGTGCACTCCGACGCGTGACGCGAGCGGGTGCATCGTGCGCCTGGTGATTCAGTACAAGCACCCAGATACACAGGGCGTACTCTGTGTCTACCGCCGTGAGATCGGCGGCGGGTACGACCGCGCGTATCAGACGGTGCCAGCACAGCGCCTCGTTGACGCGGGCTTCGAGTGGAGCTCCGTTCCGATTGCGAGCGAAGTGCCCATTGCATTCGTCCCGGTAGTGTGGACGCGCTCCATGTGCGAGGCCGTCGAGGAGGGCTCCTCGATCGACGGGCACGCGCTCGCCGAGGGACTCGAAGACGAGCTCGACGCGATCGACATGGAGTTGAGTCAGCTCTACCGAAACGCCCTCTACAACGGCGACCCGCAGCTAGTGCGCACGGGTGTGGACGCGACCATGCCAGCCATGCCGATGGGTGCGGCCGGGCGCGAGTCGCACGGTGGGTTCTCGTACTTGAACAGCGTGCTGCCCAACTGGCTCGGGGGCGGCCCGCCGAAGTCAACGCTTCAGAAGGCGCCCGGTAAGATTTGGGATCTTGCCGTCGGCTCTGACGCCAAGATGTTGGAAAGCACCGGCGCCGGCGCGGGCATCATCACGTCGGCGCTTGACAGGCTGATGCGGGTGACCACCGACGCGCTCGGCGTCGTGATGATCGACCCCGCGGCTATGGGTAGCGGAGACGTGTCGGCGCGCGCCCTCGCGCTGCTCTACGGGCCGCAGCTGGACACGGCCGACAACCTCCGCGTCGAGTACGGCGCGGCGCTCGGGGAGATCGTTGACCAACTGCTGCGCTTGTGCGCGGGCGCGGACGCGGCGCGCGACGGCGTGCGTCTCACGTCGTGGGACGCGGCGCGCCCGGCGCTCGCGCAGTGTTGGGCGGCGGACGCGACGGGTATGCGGATGTGGAATGCGCCGCCGATCGCGCTCACCTGGGGCGAGTACTTCGAGCCGTCGTGGTCCGAGATCAGTGCTGCCGTGGACGCCGCGACGAAGGGCGTCGAGGGTCGCGTGCTCTCGCGCCGTCGCGCGGTGGAGTTACTCGCGCCGCTGACGGGTGCGGCCATGCTCGCCGACGAGATGAGCGCGATTGACAACGACAGCGCGGACAGCAACGCGGCGGTGTCCGCCACGCTCGGTGCTCTGCGCGACGAGCCCGCGGCCGTTGACGCCGCGCCTCAGATCGACGTGGCATCGACGGCGCTGAACGGCGCTCAGGTATCGTCGCTGCTCGAAACGGTGACGGCCGTCGCGACGGGGCAGCTACCGCGCGCTTCGGGTGTGGCGCTGCTCCAGGCCGCGTTCCGACTCCCGGCCGCGGAGGCCGAGGCGATCATGGGTGAGGTCGGGCGCTCGTTCTTCGCCTCGACTGGTGACGTCGGGTAGTGCCGATCTTCAACGACAGCGGGCGCATTGGCGCGCCCACGCCACTCGCTCGCCCTGAGCAGATTCGCGGCGCACGCGAGCCGCAGCGCACCGGCACGACGGAGCGCGAGCGGAGTGCTCAGCGCGGCGAGATCACGCGCACGATTCGCGACACCACGAAGGGCGTCGAGATCGCGCTGAAGGTGCCGGGTATTCACTACTCGGGAATGACGTACGACAAGCTCATCGGCATCCTCGCGGCGCAAGGGCGCGACTTCGCGGCGACGACTCCCACCATGCGCAAACACATGGTCGCGGAGGTGACGATCGTTTATGAGAATGCCGTCAAGGTGCCGACCATGAAGGCGCTGAAGGAGTCACTCGGGGAGTCGGCGCTCGGGTGGATCGTGCGCCGCTTCGCGCACAAGGTCCGCGACGAGCGCCTCGCCGCGCTCTCTCCCGCGTACGCGAAGTCGAAGAAGCGCGACGGCTACGGTCGCAATCCAATCGGTGTCCGGACTGGTGCTCTCGCGGCACGCGTCCAAGATTTCGGAAAGGTCAAACTCAAGTGATCCCTCACGCACTGGATATCCACGCGCTTCTCATCGCTCGCGCTCCAGACGACGCTCCCGCCGTCAGTGTCTCCGACTCCGCGGTGGTGCTGTCGTATCTATCCGGCGAGAGCTACACCGCTCGGGTGTCGGCCGACTTCGAGGTGCTGCGAGTGCTCGACGGGCACACCGTGATTTCGAGTGAGGTGGCAGGGACTAGCGTCGGGGCGCGGGTTGTGCTGTGGTACGGCCCGCAGGTGGTGCAACCGCCGCCCGCACCCGTGTCGGCGAAGAAGAAGTAGTCACCATCGCCGCCGCGTGCGGCACGAGAATCACACATGGCCACCGTCACCGCAGTAGTCCAGAATGTTCAGATTGAGCGTGGCAACGACGACGCCCGCGCCGCCGCGATCGGCAACCTCAAGCGCGCCACCGTGTACTTTGACAACGGCGGCGTTGCCGTTACCGGGCCTTCCGTTGGCGACGTGTTGTCGATCAACCTCGCGACCGCGATCCAGAATCACGTTCGCAACGGCAAGACCGTGTCAATCCAGACTGCTTCGATCTCTCAGGCGCTCACGACTCAGCTCCTCGCCGCGCCCTTCACCGAGGTCACCGTGGCGGGCTTCATCAACGCCCCGATCTCATCGCTCGCCACCGTGGTCATCGCGCCGAAAACCGACGGATATTTGACTGGGTCGACGGCGGGCGTAATCGCCGACTCGACTACCGCCACGGTCGTCCGTCCGTACGCCGTCACCTGCGCGTACACCGAGGCGTGAGTTGAACCCCGAACAAGCCATCAGCGCCGAGGCGCTGCGAGTCGCGAACGTCCACGAAACCGTGGTCGTACTGGCGTCGCTCGCGGGCGTGGACGTAAGCGCGCTGAAGAGCAGCACGTTCACCTTCGACAAGAGCGGTGACGTCACCTTCGAGGTGGTGAGCACCGACGGCAGCACCGACAGCGGCGTGCTCAAGGCCGCCGACATCCTCAAAGCGAACATGCTCGTCGAGGAGGCCGAAGAGGCCAGCGAAGAGCGTCCGTCCACACCGCCTCCGGCCATGCCCGTAGGCTGACTCCAGGAGCACCATGAGCGACCCGACGATTACGCCTCTCGCCCCGTCCACCGAAGTCGCCACGCCCGCCGTTGCGGTGCCTGTGGTCGCGGCCACGCCGCCCGTCGTCGTCGCGCCCGTGGTGCCTCCCGCCGCGCCCGTCGTCGCCGCGCCGCGGGTGCTGAATCCCTACGCGTCGCCGAAGGTCGCGGCCCCGCCCGCCGACCCGCGGTACACGGCGCTCGAAGCGTCCGCGGCGGCATCGTCCGCGGCGCTTGGACGCCACGCGGCAAGTGTGCTTGCGGAGGCTCCCGAGGGTCTCCGCAACGCCGTCCGCGCCATTGCGGGCGACGACCCAGTGCGACAGCTTGACACCCTCGCGGCCATGCGGGCGCACGGGCTCGGCGGCTCCATGCCGTCGCTCCCGGTCGGCGCGTCCACCGCGGTCCCGTCGCAGCAGCCCGTGCCCGCGGCTCCGGTCAATCCGGACTCGTCGGCGCTTGCTCGCTACGAGGAGCTCGAAGCGCGCGGCGCGCACATGATGGCCGCGGTGCACCTCTCGTCCAACGGCCCGGCCATCGCCCGCGCCAAGGCTCTACGTCCGTCGTGATCCCCCTCTTCGTCGCGAGCGTTGACTCGCACAGGTCCATCTGATGTCCGTCTCACGCGTCACGCTCCCGAACGAATTCTACGATCGCACCAGTGCGATGATGCTCCGTACGCCGGAGCCGCAGTATCTGTATGCGCAGCTTGTTTACCTCGCCGACCTGAACGCCGAGTTCCGTCGCGTTGGTGACATGGGCCTCACCGCCGAGCGCAGTATGCCCGACGTCGGCCCGGCGGCTATGCAGTTCCAGTTGATGCAGAGCATCATCGCGGGGCAGATGCCCTACGCCGAAGCGATCGTCGTCTCCGACGAGCTCGCGCCCGGTAAGCCCGGCCACACCATCCGCATGAACCGCCCCGTGTTCAGCGGCGGCGGGTACACCGCGGCCGCGCGTACCATCGCCGCGTCGCAGACCATCAGCGTCGTCCCGGTGGACCTGACGCAAGAGCAGGTGTCCATCACCATCGCTCGCCGCGCCGGTCCCTACGACGCGGTCAACTCTCGCGTGGCTCCTCGCGCGGTGGACCGCCTCGACGCCGAGCGCGGAGTGCACTCGATCGCGTCGATCGTCGGCATCGACCTCTACCGCGACCGGTTGAAGTTCGTGGACTCGGTCTACGGCTCGCTCTTCGACGCGGGCTCCTCGATCATCTTCCCCGGCGACCCCAACGGCGCGCTCACCACCGACGCCGCGGCCTTCCCCGCGGGCACCGTCGCGGGCCAGCGCTCGATGGACTTCCAGGCGCTCTTGCAGATGCAGGAGAAGCTCACGCTGAACAACGTCCAGAGGTTCGCCAACGGGCAGTTCGTCGCGATCCTCTCGCCGCGTCAGGTGCGTCAGCTCCAGACGGATCCGGACTTCGTGCGCCAGGCTCCCTTCACCCCGGCGCTGAACCCCATCAACCCGCTCTCGCAGTCGCTGGTGCGCAGCATCGCGGGCATCGACGTCTACATGTCGAACACCCAGACGATCGACTCGGCCACCGTCGGCGCGGCGTGCCCGATCGACCACGGCTCGATGTTCGGCCCTGGCGCTCTCGGCCGCGTGTCGAGCGGCCCGTGTCGCGCGGCCGCGTCGGCCGACGACAACTATGGCGAAACCGCCAAGGTGATCTGGATCGCCTACGAGGGCGAGGCCATGCTGGACAACCGGTTCGTCGTCAACGTCCACTCCTGCTGATCGAAGGAAGAAGGACACACTATGGCTCTCCAGCGTATCGCTGCTCCCTCTCTGCCAATCCTTACGTCCGTCAATGGGACGAAGCGCACGGGCGTCGCTCTCAACTCGGACGTGTACCAGTTCGGTACGCTCATCCTCGACTGCGCGTGCTCGATCGTCACGGGCTCTATCGTCGCCACCTTCGGCGTCGAGGGCTCCGTCGACGGCACCACCTGGGTGCCCATCAAGGACATCAGCAACGTCTCGACGGTGACGCTCAGCGCCACCGGGACCGTCGCCCTCGCGGTGCCCATGGCCGCGTACAGCTTCCAGCAGGTGCGCGCCGTCGCGACGCTGTCGGGCGCGTCTGTCGTCGGTGACACCACCACGGTCACCTCGCGGTACGTGCCGCGCGGCAAGCTCTGGTAGTCGCCTCGGGCCGCACGCGCCGGGGCTTCGGCCCTTGCGCGCGCGGCCGCTCCCGCCTCCGCTCGGCTCTGACTGAAGGGACACCGCATGACGACACTGAGCGCAGACGAGATCGGCCGCATCAAGACAGAGGTTCTCGACAACGTGCTGGACATCGGCGCGATTCCGTACGTGGCGATTCGCGCCATCTACGACATCATCCAGCAGCACGTCGTGTCGTCGACGATTGCGCCCACTACGTCGGCGACTGCGGTCACCGCGACGGGCGCAGCGGTGCTCACGCTCGCGAGCGTCACCGGCTTCGCGTCCGCGTCGCGCGTAGTGATCGACGTGGACGGCACGCGCGAGGTCGTCACGGTGCGAGCGGTGACGGGCTCGACGATCAGCGTCGTGTGTCGGCGGCTGCACTCGGGTACGTACCCGGTGGAAGTCGAGTCGCCACTCACGATTGTGCGCGGGCTTCTCTCGGACCTCGCGTCACTCGACGACCAGGAGCAAGACGCCACGGCAAGCGCCGGGCTTCGCGTCGTTGACGAGGTCCAGTGGTTCGGCGGCTCGGGCGAGCAGACGATCGCACAGGCGCTACTCGCTCGACGCGCTGAGCTACGCGATCGCCTCGCGCGTGCGTGCGGTATCTCCTACGTGC
>Ga0194048_10001199_pt1 | contig 12896 bp, 5 predicted proteins | sample JunL225m_MetaG_FD_161685 | JGI IMG/M metagenome (GOLD analysis project Ga0194048, IMG submission 161685) | Anoxic zone freshwater microbial communities from boreal shield lake in IISD Experimental Lakes Area, Ontario, Canada - Jun2016-L222-5m | ecosystem: Environmental > Aquatic > Freshwater >...
GCAATGAATGGCTTCCTGTTTGATATCCAGGATATCGCCGAGCACGACCTTATAGCCGCTCAGGCCTTCATCTTCTAGAGCCTTGATGAGCCAAGCCTCGATGGGGGCGCCGGCTAATTCGGCGGGAAGCTCTCCTTTGAGGAGGTTGCGGTAGTTCTTACCTTGTTGAGCCACGATGAAGGCCTCGGGCGTAATGGTCGAACCAGGCGTGTGATCCGCTTCGAGTTCATCGAGGATGAGAACATCGGGTCCGCGGCCGCCGTTACTGGCCTTGAGGACGGCGGCGATCCGGCCGAGTTTGCCCGCCAACTTCTCGGGCGTCCAGCGCTCGGGGCTGGAGCCCGTCACGACGAAGTCATCATAGAGGGAGACTTCATCGAGGTCGAAAAGGTTCTCCATGTTATAGGCCATCACGCTGAAGCGTGGAGTTGTCGGAGTAGCCGTCTCCGCCGCCCAGGTTAGCGACGTACATATTAAGAGGCAGAGGGAGAGGAGGCGTTTCATGGATGCAAGGTGTACTTATCATTCTCGGGTGAAGACTTTAGCCCACGGCAAAAATGTGAAGAACAGGTATCGAAAAGGTTACGACTATTTGTCGGCGCCAGCTTTTTATACCCACGCGATATTCTGTGGCATCTGCCCGTCACTTATCCGCCCAGAACATGTAACCCGTGCGGAAGCTTTCCCGCTCGAGACCGGTCACCATCACTTCACTTTGTCACCATAATATTAGTACATATGAAAAACCTATCCTCCCCTCCATCCCGTCCGCTGATTGCTTTCACCGCGTTACTGGCGATGGGTTCGCTCGCTCCCGCTGCCGTGATCTCTTTCGACGGGACGACCGCCTACACGCAGGACTTCCAGACGATGACGGGCACGGCGATTGCAACCTCGACGTTCGCTGGCTCTACGATGACGGAAGTCTCCACGCTCTCCGGGGGCTCTGCGGGAGTTCAAGGTTGGTTCATTTACGGACTCGGTTGGACGACCGCTGCCGCCAAGTGGCAAGGGGCCGATGCCGGAGCTAGCACCACGGGTGGATTCCGGCAGTTGTACGATACCTCTGGTGGTCGTGCGCTTGGCTCGGAGGGGTCGACAACGGCCTATGGCTTCTTCGGCTTAGTGCTGCAGAACACGTCTAGTTCTACGATTGATACACTTCGTCTCTCGTACGATGCGGTCATGAACCGAAACCCGGCGTCCACGATTAATCAGTACCCGCTTTCTTATCTCGTCAGCTCCACCGCCGTCAGCACCTCGACGCTCTTGGGGGCTGCGGGCACTTTCGGTGCGACGATGACCACCACGACGATGGGGTTCAGTACGCCCACGACTGGTACCGGGGCTACTGGAACTCAGGCTGCCATCAGTCCCATGTTTAAAATCGGCACAATCACCGGTAATCTCACGGGCCTAAGTTGGGGGGCGGGGCAGTACCTATACCTCGCTTGGAAAGAAACGGACGAGACGAGTTCGGATGCCAATGCGGGGGTCGATAACTTTTCCCTCAGTGCTCCAGTCATTCGAAACTTAGTCTGGAACTTGGCGGGAAGCGGCGTCTGGGATGCTGCCACCGCCAACTGGGCCAATAACCTCACACCTGCTACTTACAGCTCTGGGGATGGAGTCACCTTCAACGGGACGGGTGGCACCATCACCCTTTCGGGTGCCTTAGCGCCCCTTTCGGTTAACGTGAATAACGCCTCGGGTACTTACGTGTTCAGCGGGGCCACCGCCAGTGATAAAATCACCGGGGCGGCAGCGTTAACGAAGGCCGGTGCCGGCATTTTGCAGCTGACCTCGGATAACGATTATTCGGGTGGAACGAACATTAATGGTGGCACCGTTGTCGTTGATGGCGCTAGCCGTCTCGGGTCGGGCACGGTCGCCTTGGCGGGCGGCACTCTCCAGCTCGCTGCTGGTACTTACACCGTTGCCAACGCCCTGAGCGTCGGAGCTTCCGGTGGTTCCATCGATGCCCTGGCGGATCGCACGCTTTCGGGTGCTCTCGGCCTCTCCGGTGCTTTGACTAAATTGGGCGCGGGCACTTTGACCCTTGGCGGCACCATCACCTCTTCGGCGGGCGCCGGTTTTAACGTCGCCGCCGGCGACCTCGTTATCGGGCAGGCTTCGGGCATCGTCAAGGTCTTCGCCAATTCCACCCTGACCGGTAATTTGATCCTCAGTGGCCCGATTCGTTTTGACGTCGATGGCGGCAGTACAATTTCCGGAGCCGGGAAAATCAAGGTAGTCAGTTCGGGCGCGCTGATCTCTAACACTTCAGGCGACCAAGGTGGTACGGTTACCTCGGAAATCGTCCTGAATAGCACGGGTGCCGCTTTCACCAAGGGCGCTTGGTCCGGAACGACCTATACCCCTTCGGCCACCTTTGCGACCACGGTCGGTGGTACGAGTGGCGGTGCTTTGTCGGTCAATAAAATCAGCGGCAACTCCGATGTGGATATTTCCAATAACTCTACGACGGGCGGAGGCACGACGCCGTTGACCCTCACGGGCCTCAGCACCTACACTGGTAATACGACCATCAACGCTAATACCCCAACGGCCGGAGCTAATTTGGTGCTCGGCGTGAATAATGCCCTCCCAACGACCACCGGTATCATCGCCGGTACCAAGACTGGGATGAATCTGCCGGTGATTAACTTGAATGGATTCAGTCAGCAGGTCGCCTATCTGGCCGACGGCGCCAACGTCTCCGTTTCGAAATACCTGACAATTACCAATAACGGTGCGACCGCTTCGGTGCTCACCTTGGGCGGGGATACTTCTCCGGGCACCGGCTTCTCGGGTAACCTCACCGACGGTACGGGCGGTCTTTCCCTTGTGAAGACGGGCACTAACACGCAGGTCCTCTCTGGTTACGGCGCCTTCAGCGGCGGCGTGACCGTCAACGGAGGTGTGCTTAGGGTTAACGCTGCCACTGGTGGCACTAGCAGCTCTGCCTTAGGTACGGGTGGCGTCGTCATCGGCGGGACGGGTCAGCTCTTCGTTGCGACGACCATCACTAATGACCTCACCGTCAATGCGGGTGGGCGTTTGGCTGGTAATGGGGCCACGGGCGCGGTCACCGTGAATTCGACCGGCGTACTCTCCGCCGCCACGACTCCTGGTCTGTTGAACGCTGCTACCCTGACCACTAATGGACTCACGACGTTGAAGTCTGGCTCCGTCCTCGAGTGGAAGGTCAATGATGCGGCCGGCCTCGCTGGCATTGGTTATGATACTTTCGCTTTCGGCTTGGGTCTCGACCTTAGCAACCTCTCGGCCGCGAACAAGGCAACCATCCGCGTCGTTTCCTTTGCCAATCCAAATGGCGACGCCGCGTTTGGCAATTCCACGGCCTTTGCCAATGGGCAGGCCCGCACGTTCACCTTGGCGAACGTGGGGTCCATCACGATGCCTGGCTCGACGAATAATATCACAGATCTCTTCGCCTACGACCTGACGCAGTTCCGTTTTTCCGATGGCACGCAGGCCGATCCCGCGAACTGGTCGCTAGCTTTTGACGGTGCGGCTATCAACCTCGCCTATGCTTCGGCGATTCCTGAGCCTTCCACTTATGGCTTAGGCCTTGGTTGCTTGGCCTTGGCCTTCGTCGCCGTGCGCCGCCGCCGCCAGTCCGCCCCGCAGGCTTAAGCTTCGTTCCAATTCGACCTTAGTTGCCGCCGAGTCCTGAGCGTCGTCCGTTCAGGAGGGCGGCTCCGATGAGCGACGCGGACAGGAAGGCCATGGACCAGACACCCAGCGCGGCTGCCAGTTGCGGTCCGTCGCCCAGCGCGGACATGAGTGCAAAGGTGGCTTTGGTGATGGGGAAGTGTTCCGCCCGTTGGGCGAGGATCAAACTGTCGCTGACTTCGAGCATCGAGAATGCAAACGCCAGAACGGCGCCAGCGGCCAAGTGTGCCGCGAGGAGCGGAAGCGTCACGCGCCGCCAGGTTGACCAAAATGACGCGCCCATCGAGCGTGCGGCCATTTCCAGCGCAGGGTCACATTGCTGGAGGCCAGCGCAGGCGGCTCGGGTGACGTAAGGAAGCCGGCGGATGGCGTAGGCGACGCCTAGAAGCAGGAAGGGACTCCCGCCGGCGCCGACGAGGATCGCAAAGGGCTTACCTTCTTGGGAGAGAGAGAGGTAGCCCAAGGCTAGCACCAAGCCCGGCACAGCTAAAGGCAGCATCGTCAAGGTGTCGAGGAGGTGCCTGACTCGTAGGTCAGAGCGCGTAATCACCCAAGCGGCGGCTGTTCCGACCACGAGGGCAAGGCCGGTTGCCAGACCTGCATAAGCCAAACTATTCTGAATGGAGGGCACGACCAAGGCACTGCCTAAGGCTTCTTGCCAATGAGCTGCAGTGAATTCGACCGGCAGGATGGATTGATGCCAGTAGCCGGAGACAGACAAAAGCAAGACACCTAGGTGCGGGAGGCAGGCGACGGCCGCCACGCCAGCAAAGAGGGCCGAGCAGGCCCAGCCCGACCAGCCCTGGAGGGCTTGCGGCTCGGCGCGTTGGCTGGGACGGGGCGCTGCGCCACTCTGGCCTAGACCAAAGGCGAGTTTGGAGGCGAGAAAGACGCCACCTGCGACGAGTAGCACGATGGTCGTGAGCGCATAGGGCAAGGGGTTGCGGTCTAGGTTTTTAATCCCATCCAAAATTTGCACGGGAGCGACCCGCGGGAAGTCGAAGACTAAGGGGACGCCAAGTTCGGTGAACGCCCAGATGAAAACGAGCGCTCCGCCAGCGAATAAGCCCGGCATGATTAAGGGAAGTGTCACGCGGAAGAACCTTCGCCCCGGCGGACAGCCAAGATTGGCGGCCGCTTGTTCTAACGCTGGGTTTACTTGTGCGAGGGCCGCCGCAACGTTGAGGTAGAGAATGGGGTAAAGATGCAGCGCATTCATCACGACGATACCCAGTAAGCGATGCTCCGATATCCAGTCGTACGGGTGTACGGGGTCCATGCAACCTAGCGCCATCAGGAGCGCATTGAGTGAGCCCTCCGTGCCGAGGATGCATTTGATACCCACTGCCCCGACGAAGGGCGGCAGAATCATTGGGATGAGTAAGGCCAGTGAAAGGAAGCCGCGACCGGGGAAGGTGAAACGGTGGTTGAGGAGGGCCAGCGGCAGCGCCAATAGGACCGCAACGACTGTGCTGGCCGCGCCCAGCAAGAGGGCGTTCGTCAGTCCCTCGCGGTATAGCGGGTCGCGGAGGACGGCGAAAAGAAAGCCGAAGGTGAAGGCGCCATCGTGTGGGTCCACGAAAGCCTCCTTGAGTACGCTGGCGGCAGGGAAGAGAAAACCGACGGCTAAGAGTAAGCCAATGGTCACGCAAAAAATCCAGGCGGTGCGGCGGTGCATATTAGCGGGGGCTCGGGTGTTGCCGTGCCTGTTCGGCGGCCCGGCGATAATTCTGCCGGAAGATTTCTGCGAGTTCGGACATGCGTCGGGCGGAGACGAGTGGGTCGGTGCTGTCTAAGCCCGGGTCCCCCTTGCCGCCTTCACGGTAAGGAAAAGCGCTGACGTCAGCCATCGTTGCCAGCGCCTCTGCCGGCAGGCCAGCGCGGACGATTTCCGTCCAGGCCTCCTTGAGTTCTTCGTGCGTATCGATGCACATCACCCGAACCGCCCGTCGGATGGTGCCGAAGGCCGCCGAAGTAAGCTCGGGGCGATACTGGAGGTGATCACCGGTGCGGTAGGGCGAGAGGGCGGCCCGTTCAGCGGGCAGCGTCTTATAGGCATCCTGACGGACGGGCGGACGAAAGAGTTCCCGTTCGCGGGGGCCATGCGGCGCACCGACGGGCGAACTCCAGAGTGCTTGCCCCTCCGGGCTCAGCACGAATTCCGCGAAGGCTTGGGCGAGCGCAGGCTCGGGGGCCCCACGAAGGACCGCAATCGGGTCGCCACTGACCGTGGTGCCCGCGGCCGGGGCCGTCCAGATTAAGCGGGTTGTGCCAGGTCGGTTAACTTGGTGGGCAAAGGCGGCCCCGTAGTAATCCACGCACATGCCCGCGGCGGCATTGCCGTCGGCTACATCGAGGGGAACCTTGGTGGAACTATCTGAGAAGTAGCGGGCATTCGCAGCGAGACGTTGCAAGAGACGTAGGCCATCGGTCCAGCCGAGGGCTAGCCGCTGGGCTTCCGGCAACCCTTGGCGCGCTGGATCCGTCAGGCTACGTTGCATCTCTGCTTGGATAATCAGCTCGAACGTGCGGGCGACTGAGCCGCTCTTCGTCGGATCCGCCAAAGCGAGTTGACCCCGGAGTTTCGGGTGGGACAGGTCAGCCCAGCGCGTGGGCGGGCTCAAGCCCAGGGCTTGCCAGCGGGCGGGCGACCAGCAAATGCCGAAGCGGGAGAGGCAAGAAGAAGACCACGTCCGATCCTTGGCCCATAGTCGCTCACCGGTGAACATTTCCGGGATGGGCCCGCCGGGCGCGAACCACTCGGGGTGGCTTTGGAACGCCTGAAGTGGAGCTAAGCGACCCTTTTTGGCTTGGCTGGCAAAGTCGGGTTCGCCGCCGCCGAAAAAGAGGTCGGCGCCAATGCCGGCGCGCTTGCTTTCATCGGCAGCTTTGTAGCTGGCGTCGAGCACGAGTCGGATTTCCGACGTTCCGCCTGGGCTGCGCCAGTCGATGTAGACATCTTCCGCGTGACTTTTTCGCCAATGGCGCGAGAAGGCCTCGGCGAATTCCTTGCGGATGGTTTCGCTGTGTGGAGTGAAGATGACGAGCCGCCGCGCCCCGGCGGCGGGAGTTTGCGTGGAATCTTTCCGGAGGGATAAGGGAAGGGCGATGAGTAGCCCGATGCACCCCAGGGTCAGCCACCATACCCGCAGGTTTTTCATGCGTGGGGAAGGACCACGATATCTTGGGCCGCCGCCGCAACGGTCAAGGTTTGTCCGGTCGTCAAGCCTGCCGGTGGATTCAGGATGACGACGCTGAGCGGCCCCAGAGGGCTCGCTAAGGTGAGTTGCGCGCGTGCCCCCAGGTAGACTCGTTCCATCACCTGACCAGTAATCGAATTAGCCGCACCGACTGCGGCGGGCTGCCAAGCTTCGGGGCGTACGGAGAGGGTGACGGGAGTACCCGCCGCTGCGGTTAGCATGGCCTGCGCACCTTGTCCCGTGAAAACGCCTGCAGCTGAGTTGACGCGGATGTGCCCGGCGTCCGCCGCGAGGAGTTCGGCCGGGATGAGGTTAGTTTCGCCAATGAAACGCGCCACCGAGGCGCTGGCGGGGCGTCGATAGATCTCCTCTGGTGTGCCGACTTGCGCGACCACGCCTTTTTCCAAAATCGCCATACGGTCGGCCATTGCTAAGGCTTCTTCCTGGTCGTGCGTCACGTAGACGGCAGTAAGGCCGTTTTCTTTCACGATACGCCGGATTTCTCGACGCATCTCGATGCGAAGCTGGGCATCGAGGTTGGAGAGCGGTTCGTCTAGCAGCAGGCAACGTGGTCGAACGACCAGAGCTCGGGCGAGGGCGACGCGTTGCTGCTGTCCACCCGAGAGCTGGTCGATGGCGCGTCCGCCTAAGCCTTCAAGTCGAACGCTGCGTAGTGCCTGCTCGACCCGCTGGGTCCGTTCGGCAGTGGGGGTTTTTCGCTCCACCAAGCCAAAGGCGATGTTCTCCTCGACGTTGAGATGCGGCCAGAGGGCATAGCTCTGGAAGACCATTGCGGTCTCACGCAGGTGCGCCGCAAGGTTCGTGACGTCGCGTTCACCGAAGAAGATCGCGCCGCTGGTGGGGAAGTCCAAGCCGGCCAAGCAACGGAGCAGGGTGGTTTTTCCGCAGCCAGAAGGACCGAGGAGGAAGAACAACTCCCCAGGCTGAATAGAAAGCGTGATGCCATCGAGGACTTGGACAGCCTGCGGCTGGGAGGGGTAACTTTTACGAATAGCCCGGAGGTGGAGTGGTTCCATGGTCTTTGTTTAGATTTCTTCCGGCGAAAGCCATTTCGAGGAAATAATGATAAAACGTCGGCCCAGCAATACATTCACAAGCGAGCGCTTGGCGTCTCTGAGTCGGTCGTGTGCGGTATTGGCAGGATCCATGTAGTCAGGGGTACGCTGCACGACGATTTCCATGACGGAGCTTTGCGTGGTGCCGGCTTCATCGAGGGCCTCTCCGTAGGCACGGATACGGAAGGTATCGGAACGCGTGGCTAGGATGGGCCCGAGGGCCTGCAGGAGGTCGCCTTGGAAGAGGCAGCCGTTTGCCCCGAAGCCATTGTGGGTTCGGTTGACGTTGTCGGTGTCCAGAACTTCGACGTTGCGGAAGTAAAGTCCGGGCGGCATTCCGGTCCGTCCGCCAGCGACGCCTTGGTAGAGCCAGTTATGCGAGACCGCAGGATCAATCATCTTTCCCCCGGTAGGCATCTTGGCGAGGCTTTCGGCGCCAAGGGTTTTATCGGCCCGGGCGATAGCCGACTCCAAGGTCCCCGAGCGGAACATCCATCGAACGTTTTGTGCCGCCGTGGGCAAGGCGGTGCTGGCGGCGGTATTTTCGATGGGGTAATAGGAGCGGTTCAATGTAACGAGGTTACTGACCATCGCACCAGCTACGCGGGTCGGCCCTAGGTAACGATTGACGAATTCGCAGAGTCCGAGGAACGGAGTGCCTGGACTTTGAGCGGGCGGGAAGCCACGGAAGCGCCGCGTGGCGGGGAGGTATTCTTGATCGCGCTCCGTTCGCTGAAGAAACTTGGCGCGGGCTTTCACCTCATCGACGGTCGCGACCGCTAAGGCGCGGATTTGGTTATCCGAAAGGTTGGCGTAGCCATTCCAATACGCGGCATCGGCGATGTTGCGCGTCGTCGGGCCTTGCGACGTGTCGCCGAGGATACGAGGGAAACGTGCATTGTTAGAGGCGGAGGGAGCGTTGGCTGCCTGGGAGCCTAGCGCCAGTCCCTTGAGCGACCCGTAAAGGCCAGTCCAAGCCTCGACGGAGGTGGAGTTGACGTTGAATGCGCCGACGTTCAGCAGGTAGCTGGAAAAGAGCCGGTAGCCATCGGTCGCCGCACCGGAGCTATCCGTGGCGAAGTTGTCTGCGGTGATGGCGCTCGCTGCTGAGTTAGCGCTCGTCTGGTAGAGTATCAGGCGCGGATTCGCCAACGTACCGGCACCACTCGCAAAATCAGTCATCACTTCGGCCAGCGTTCGACTCCGGACTTTATTATAGTTACCTTGACGGGAACGATCGTCGGCCAAGGTGGGGGCAGCACCAGAAAAGAAGAAGCTATCCCAGAGCGCGTTATTCATCAGGTAGCTCATGTCGCCAAAGGTGTGACCGCCGATGTAGCTCGCATTGGTATGGGGAGTCCCTTGCGTCCACGCTTTGTCGAGAGGTACGACCATGGAAGGGAAGGAGTTGCCGACCGTTCGATAGGGCATCCAGTCCCAGGCACTCAGGTTGGCGTGCATCAGCTGGCCGAGTGAGGTGGGTGCGGTCAGGGGAATCTCCACTTCAGTGGACTTTCCGAGGCCGGCGGCGCCATGTGACGAGCCCCCGAGTGCGTTGCCACCGTTAGCGTTCGCCGCGTCGACTTGGAGGAGGGCGCTCCACGAGGAGGTGGCGCCGGTGAGACCTAGTTCGTCGCCGCCGAAGAGCTGCGTCCGTAGGCTCGCAGTGCCAATACCAGGAAGCCCGTTAAGCGCGGGGTTAGAAGAGGTCTGCGGCAAAGGATTCGAGAAGAGCCAAGTAGGGTGGGCCGCTGGCACTGGGCTCGACTGGGCAGAGAACCAAGATAGCACGTTGCGGTCGTGGCTAGTCGTGCGCGCGGTGTCGGGGAGGCGCGCGCGCGTATCGAACGCGGCGACCACCGGCCCGGGCGCCGTTTCGCTGATGGTGCGGATGGCTGAGACGGGGCCGATGATGACCGGGTTGGCGACGCTGCCGCCGTCGCCCAGTTGCGTTACCCCGAAGTTACTACCGCCAACATTGATATAGTGCGCATAACTGGCATACGAGTTATTGCGGCTGGTGCCGAGCACTTCATCGAAGCCGAGGTCTTGGCCGTCGGCGCTCACGGTGTCGTCGCGGAGGGATTTTTTCCACCCCGAGTTGATGTAAATCCAATGGTGCCAATACATCGAGCTCGTGAGGTCGATGCAGCATTTGACCTGGTCGGCGGCGGCGAACTTGTAGGGGGCGGCGACGGTCGATGCCTTGATGTCCGTATGGAAGCCGCCCGTGAAGTAGAAGCCTCGTTGCATGTTGAGGATCGGCACGGGCGTGCTTTCGTTTGAGCGGTCCAAGGTGGAGGCATCGACGAGGTCTTTGGTGGTGAAGACCGCGAACTCGCCTGGCTCGAGGGTTGTCGCCGGTACGACGGCTACGAGGTTTTCCGGGTTTGCCCCCGTGGCGCCGGAAGCAGCGGCCGTAAAGTTATAAAGTGAGTCGATGAGGCGCGGCGTCGCGGTGGTGGCCAAAGGCTGCGCGGGGTCATTACCGTTATGGGTAAAGATCTGCAGGCGCATTTGGTCGAACTGCGAGAAGACTAATTTTAGGCCGCCTTTGACGCGTGGGTCGGGCTCAGTTGTCTCCGGCTCCTTGAGTTTAATCCGTACGTTGTAGGGATTGTGTAGCACGAGCACGGGCGTGCAGACCAGCTTCAGGGTGAAGTCGGTCCCAACGTTCACGCGCCGCAAAGAGAACACCATGGTGAAGCGGTGCACCGTGGGCATGTAGGCACCGCGCACGGCCCGCGGGATGAAGCGGCCCACGCTGTGGCCCGTAAGGTCGCCGCCTTTGAGTCCGTTGACCCAGCCCAAAGGGTCAGGTGTGCTATCGTAAGAGTCGGTGAACGGGGCGGTGGCCTTCCCGCCGCCCGACCATAAGGCGTCGTCCAAATCGAAGCGCGCATACTTGTGCATACGGTAGCCGCCTTTATCGAATTGGTTGGTATTGGGGTAGAAGGCGCGGGCGCCTAAGGCTGGCACATTTCCAGCCCAGTCGACGTCTTTGTAGAGGCGGTAGTAGTCGCGGACGAGATGCCAGAGGGGGCCGACAAGCCGGCGCGGTTGCTTGTCCCAAAGCGAATTCACCGTCGTCGTCGCCTGACTCTTACTCGTGTCGGTCAGCGGCTGGCCGACAATCTCGTCTTCGCGAATAAAGACCGGCGTCCAAGGCAAGTACTTGGTTCCCGTGTTCCCGAGGTTGCGCCCGGGGTTATCTGCGTTCACTTCATACATCGGAACCCAGACACGCGGGCGTGGATCCGGTGAGCTGATGAGCCCTGGGTTGACCTTCGCAGTTCCATAGCTGGGGAACCACGAGCTTCGTTTACCGAGCAACAAGTCGGTGGTGTAGGCCTCCGTCACGGTTTCGTGGCCAGCACCTGAACCGAAGTCAGATTTATCGAACTGGGAGTCATCCATCTCGAAGGCTAACGAGAGGTCTCGCCGGAGGCCGCCCCGGTAACTGTCGGCGAGGACGCCCGCTGACCAAAGCGTGTGGTGATGAAAAGTCAGTTTATTGGCGGGCTGGCCGTTAGCCGCGGGGTCGTTCTCGTTGTACCCAGTCAGTAGGGCCAGCGAGGCGGCGGAGATAATCGCGGGCCGGGTCGCCTCATAGGGGTCTACGCTCTTCTGGCCTAGGAGTAGCTCGGTTCCGCGTCGACCTGGTGAGCGTAGCGTGGTGGCGGTCGTGAGTGCGGTAGGTGCGGCTTTGGCCGGGTCGCGGATCTCGTTGAGGTGAATGGCGGCCTTCACGCCCTCGTCTCCAATCCAGTAGGCGAAATTCCCAGTGGTGGAGTTGGGCCATGCTCCGGGCAGCGGAACTTTCGGTAGCGCCACCCGTCCATCGACGTCATCACTGGTGCCGATGAGTCCGTCGGGTCCTGGGTCCAGCGTGGCGCTCCCGTTGCCAACCAAGGTCGCGAATGAATCCGCGCCGCTCGCCGAAAAGGCCAACGGGTAGTCCGTCTGCCACGGAGCCCAGTAACCTAAGTCATAGTCGGTCGTGCCGGCTAGGCTAGTTGTCTGGAGTAGGTAGGGGACTGAGTCGTCCAGCGGTTTTCCGCCGCGTCCGCTGATGAGCCATTGGGGTGGCTCATCTGGCTTGTTGGTGCGCCAGACGCCGGTCCAATAGCGTTGTCCTTGGCCGGGCCGGACACTCCATGCCAGATTGGGATCGTAGGGGCTGACTGGGGCAGGGTTACAGGCGAGTTCGCCAGTGGCTGTGCTGCGCACGTCGGGTCCGGCTGTTTGCTGAAGGTGGGCCAGCGCGAGGCGCGCGGACATGGTCGCGTTGAGCCGTGCTCGGGCTCGGAGGGCCTGCCATTTGCAGGCCTGCGTTTCCACCGTGATAAAAGCGGCCAGTACTAAAACGGTCAGCACGATCATGGCCATGATCGTCAGAGATAGCACCAAGGAAAACCCTTGCTTGACCTTGGGACGTCCTAGTGTCGCCGGCTTCACCTTAGCGTAGGACTTTGCTTTTCGAGATCTTCTTATCCTGTGCAGGAGCCGTGGGTGACTTGATTTCTTCGGCGATGCGCTCCTCGACGCCCCGAATGACGATTATCCCTGGGTCACCGGGCGCAGGTAACAAGAATAGGATTGAACGGATATCTTCGAGTTGCAGCCAACGCAGGCCGCCCGCGACCTGCCAGCCTTCGTCCTCCTTGGGCAGGAAGAATTGCGCTTGCCCGTATTCGGAGGGTTTTACCTTCGGGTGGATGACGAGTTCTTTACCTGCTGGAATCACCTGTCGTTCACCGGGTAAGCTTAGTCCTACGGGCTTGGGGCAAAGGTTAAAGAATCGGAGGGTGCCAGCCGCACTTGTTCCGGAGTGGTCAGGAATGAGATTCAGGCGGATAGAGTCCCCTGCGCCCGAGAGGATGGCGATGAGTTTGTCTTCGCCGGGGGGGAGGTCCGCCGC
>Ga0194048_10001200_pt1 | contig 12884 bp, 10 predicted proteins | sample JunL225m_MetaG_FD_161685 | JGI IMG/M metagenome (GOLD analysis project Ga0194048, IMG submission 161685) | Anoxic zone freshwater microbial communities from boreal shield lake in IISD Experimental Lakes Area, Ontario, Canada - Jun2016-L222-5m | ecosystem: Environmental > Aquatic > Freshwater >...
TCCGTAAGTGGAATGAAGCTGCCCTCGCGAAGTTCGATGCCGCAGTGAAACGCGGGGTGCCTATCATCGCGACTCGCACCAGCACGCACGCCTTTGCCGGCATCCCTAAGGACAGCGCTTTCGCCGCCTATAACTGGAATGCTAAAGGCGGCTTCGGTCGGAACGTCCTCGGCGAGACTTGGATCAGCCACTGGGGTAACCATAAGGGCGAGGCCACTCGCACGGCCGTCGAGCCTGGCTCCGAGAAGAGCGCACTCCTCAATGGCGTTGGCGTTATCTTCGCCGACACCGATGTTTACGAGGCTCACCCTCCGGCCGACGTTAAGGTGCTGCTCCGCGGCCTCGTGCTCAAGGGCATGAATCCAGAAGACCCGCTCAGCGAGCGCTCGAAGAAGAACGCCGACAAGCAGGAACAAGGCGTGAATACCCCGGCAATGGCGGTGGCTTGGACGCGCGAAGTTCCGAATGCTGCTGGCACCAAGAATCGCATCCTGACTACGACGATGGCCTCGGCCAGTGACTTGCGTGATGAATCCCTCCGCCGCTTGCTCGTCAACGGTGTGTTCTGGGGTCTGGGTCTCGACGTCCCGGCTAAGGCCGACGTGACGACGCTGGTCGAGTGGAAGCCCAGTCACTACTCCTTCAACCTCTTCCACAAGGGTCTGAAAGCTGAAGATTTTGCCGGTGTCCTGCCTCCCGAAGAGAAGGCCGCCCCGGCAGCTCCGAAGAAGAAGTAAGCGACTGCAAGTCGCTGTTGATTTGGGCGCATCGGGTGATGCGCCCTTTTTGTTTTAAGGTTTAATCCCGCGGTTCACGAACAACTGGATCAAAGCGTCGTTGTAGATGATGTAGGCGCCTTCTCGAGAGGTGGCATCACGTACTTCGATGTCATCACTCACGACGAACCACGGGGCTTCGACCGTCTTATCCTTGGCGACCAAGTCCATGATGTCGTGGTCAGCCTTGCCGCCGGCGCGGCTGAAGGTGATCTTCACGCGCGGGTTGGAGGATTTTAAGGTGGCGGGTTGGCCGTCAAAACTCACCCAGACGTGTAAGCCCGGTGCGTCATCGGCCAGCTTCTCCATCAGTTGCACAACCTTTTGGCGGGCGGCGTTATCCAGCATGATCCGGCTCTCGCCTTGCGCGTTTTTCTTGTTCGGCAGTTTGAGGCCGAGGTAATCCTGGCGGAGGCAGGCGAAGTTATTGGCATCTAGCGCCAAACGGGCTGGTTCGCCGGTGGCCGCAGCGCGTTCGAGTAACGCCAAGGGACCCGATTGCTTATGCTCGTGAAAGGCTTGATCGGCGATGTAGGAGCGCCGCCGATGAATGTCCCGGCGGTAGAGATCCGCATGGCGGGAATCGACGAGGCCAGATTGTTCGGCGAGCACGAGGGCATTCTCAATCGACTTTAATTCACGTGCATCTGCCACGTTGATCTTGGCGGAAATGCGTTCGAGGAAGGGGTCGGAAGGGTGGTCGCGCTTCTCAAGTTCATAGCGCACCTTCTCGACGTGTTCCGTGATGCGTTTCTCGAGGGCGATGACTTCGGGGAGCGTCTGGCCGGCGGTGCGCTGGTAGCGGCGGAGGAGTTTGAGCATGTCCTCCATCTGGGGAATCGCCTGTCGTAATTCATGTTCCTTCGCCAAGAAGGGGTCGGCATCACGCTGGGCCTTACGGACTTTTTCTACGGTTTCTGTGGTAAGCTGGCGGAGTTTGGCGACCTCTTCAGAGGCGGCTTTCAAGGTACGCGCATCGGCGAGCCAGGGGCGAATTTCCTCCGAGAGTAATTCCTCGGCGATTTCGCGGGCCCGCTTGGCCACCTGTGCGCGGGCCCGGTCGAGTTCCCCGCGGAGGCGGAGGATTTCTTCCTCGGACTTGGCGGAGCGAACATTGGCGGAGATGACCGATGATTCGAGGGCACTGAGATTCTGAGATGACTCTTGGGCTTGCCGGGTGGCCTCTTCGCGCACCTTCCGGACCTCGATTTCTTTGGCCTCAATTTCATTCGCATGCTGGCGGCGGACTTGGCGGAGTTCATTTTCGCGGGCCGCCTTGCCTTGGGCGAGGTCTTGTTGGAGCCGGCGTAAAGTGCGGTCGGCGGAATCTAAGGCGTCCGCTGAATCCGGCGGGGTCTTGTCGGTTTGACCGCTGAACTTCGCCATCACCGTTTTCCACGCTTTGCCGTCTGGCTTGCTTGCTTGGGGCTTGGAAAGGGTGGCGAGTCTGGCGAGTTGATCGCTCGGCAGGGCGGCGTCCTTTTGCTCCGCTTGGTTATTCCAAAGGATGCACAACAAGGCGGCCCGAGGGCCACCAATCACGGCGGCAAGCTCGTCCAGATGCTCCATGAGTTTAGTTTTCTCGACCTTCAACACGTCCGCGTACCACGGGAGATGCTCGGCGATGGCCGTCGCATCTTGAGCGAGATGTCCGAGACGTTTTTTGAAGAGCCACTTGGCGTTCTGCAGGAAGGGTTTGCGGTGGATGTAGCCACCGGGAATCTGCTTGGCGAGGGCGAGCAGCGGGGCGTCGGCGACATGCTGCAGGTCGAGGATGAGTTGTTCGGAGAGAGTCTTCCGGTGCGGCTCGACCGCTTCATTTTTGTAAGAAAATTGTCCCATGCCCACAGTGTGCCCGCTGTACTCCAGGGGGCAAGGTTCCCTCGGTCAGCTAGGCGGTTATTTGGGTTCTGGCTCGCCAGCGGTAAGGGAAGGGGGTTCGTTCGGGCCTGTCTGATGCATCCGCCCGCCTCCATCATCATCCCCCTTTGCTCGGCCTTGGGCTATACCTTCGCCGCGATGATGCTCAAGCGGGCGATGGACGGGGGGCATCCGTGGCGGGTGGTCTTTATCGTAAACCTGCTGGGGGCCGTGCTTTTCCAAACCTGGCTGCTGCATGGCGGCGAGCCCTTCACCGCTACCAATGTGACGCACGCCGTGCTCGCGGGCACGGCTTTCTTTATCGGCCAAGTCTTCACCTTCATCGCTATCAGCCGGGGGGACATCTCCATCGCGACGCCCGTACTGGGGACGAAGGTGGTCTTTGTCGCCCTATTCGTCTTTCTGGCGAAAGGGCAGCTGGATCCGAAGCTCTGGGCGGCCACTTTCTTGACCACGCTCGCATTGGCTTTGCTGGGCGGCGAGTGGCAGGCAAACCGCCAGCGTCTACTGGTCAGCGTCGTGTTCGCCTTTCTGGCCTCCATCGCCTTTGCGGCCACGGATGTTATGCAGCAACTCTGGGTCCAAGATTTTGGCTTCGGGCATTTTGGTCCGGTGATGTTTGCGACCGTCGGCCTCCTGTCCTTCGCTTTGATTCCATTCTTCTCCGCCCCGCTGAGCCAGATGCCGCGCCCGATGGTCAAGTGGGCTTTTAGCGGCGGGCTACTCCTGACCATTCAGGCGATGGGCATCGCTTACTGTATCGCTGAATACCGTCAGGTGACGGTCACGAATGTCCTCTACAATACCCGCGGGCTTTGGAGCGTCGCGTTGGTCTGGGTCGTCGGACACTGGTTCTCCAATACCGAGAAACATGTGGGCAAGGCCATCATGACGCGCCGTCTGATCGGGGCGCTCATCTTGCTGGCGGCGGTTTACCTCAGCCTCTCCTAATCAAAGGTCGAGATTGTCAATCAGGCGCGTTGCGCCGAGATGGCAAGCGATCGCAATGGCACATTTTCGGCCGCTGATATCTGGCACCTTCGCCATGCTCTCAAGGTCCACGATCTCGCAGTACTGCAAGCGTACGGCGGGCTCAGCGGCAAGGAGTCGGGTGGCCGCGGAGCAAAGTTGTGCCGAATCGGTGACGCCTGACTTGGCGAGTTTGCGGGCGACTTCCAGCGCTTGCGGAATGACGGCGGCCTTTTTTCGATCGTCCGTGTTTAGGTAGCGGTTGCGCGAACTCATCGCGAGCCCGTCGGTTTCGCGGATGGTCTCGTGTGCGATGATTCGCACCGGGAAGTGTAGGTCGCGCACGAGGCGGCGAATGACGGCTAGCTGTTGCAGGTCTTTGCGACCGAAAATTGCGACGTCGGCATGGGCCGCGTTGAAGAGCATCGCAACGACGGTGGCGACGCCCGCGAAGTGTCCCGGACGGAATTCGCCGCAGAGTCCAGCGGAGACCCCGGCCACTTGCACGGTGGTGGTGGCATCCGCGGCGTAGAAAGCTTCCGTCGAGGGCGCGAAAATCAGATCCGCGCCCGCTTGCGCGCATCCGGCCTTGTCGGCATCGAAGGTCCGGGGGTATTTGCTAAAATCCTCATTGGGCCCGAACTGGGTGGGATTGACGAAAATCGAGACTAGCACGAAGCCGGCTTCCTGCTTGGCCCGGCGTATCAGGCTGAGGTGTCCTTCATGCAGGCAGCCCATCGTCGGCACGAAGCCGATGGTTTGGCCAGCGGCCCGGGCACGGGCGACCGCCGCGCGTAATTCGGGAATGGTGTGGACGACCTCCATGGATTCCACCCTAGGGGGCGAGGGTCTGCCCGCAAGGAACACTTCACCGCACCTTTGTCGTTTTCGTCATACCCGCCACCGATTCCTTACTTGGCAGGTCAGGCTGGAACCCCAAAGTCGGAAGACTCACTCCTCCCTCCAGCCATGTCGCACTTCCCTACTGTTCCCCAAATCGAGTTCGAAGGATCGAAGTCCAAGAACCCGTTCGCCTTTAAGCACTACAACCCGAACGAGAAGATCGGCGGGAAGAAGATGAAGGACCACATGCGCTTCGCGGCGGCCTATTGGCACGTGATGCGCAACAGCCTTTCGGATCCTTTCGGTGCCGGCACCGCCCTGATGCCTTGGGATGACGGCTCTGACTCGCTCGATAACGCACTCCGCCGCGTGCCGGTCTTCTTCGAGTTCCTCCAGAAGTGCCAGATCGACTTCTATTGCTTCCATGACCGCGACATCGCCCCCGAAGGCAAGACCCTCGCGGAGACGCATGCCAATCTCGCTCGCGTTACCCAGGAGCTGAAGGCTTTCCAGAAGGGCACCGGCAAGCAGCTCCTCTGGGGCACCGCCTGCCTCTTCTCCCATCCGCGTTATGCTCAGGGTGCCGGCACCTCGCCGAACGCCGATGTTTTCGCCTATGGTGCCAGCCAGGTCCGTCATGCGCTTGAAGCCACTAAGGCGCTCGGCGGCGAAGGTTATGTATTCTGGGGCGGACGCGAAGGTTACGCGACCCTGCTGAACACTAATATGAAGCGCGAACTGGATCACCTTGCGGCGCTATTGCACCTCGCGGTCGACCACGCGAAGAAGATCGGCTTCAAGGGACAGTTCCTCATCGAACCTAAGCCGCGCGAACCCTCGACCCACCAGTATGATTCTGATGCGGCGGCCTGCCTCAACTTCCTCCGTGAATACGGCCTCCTGAAGCACTTTAAGCTGAACCTGGAGACCAACCATGCCACCCTTGCGGGCCATACGATGGAGCATGAGATGGAAGTCGCCATCGGCTCCGACGCCCTCGGCTCAGTCGACGCCAATCGCGGCGACACGCTCCTCGGCTGGGATACGGACCAGTTCCCGACGGACCTTTACCTGACGACTAATATCATGCTGCGCATCCTCAAGATGGGCGGCTTCACGAAGGGCGGCCTTAACTTCGATGCCAAGCGTCGTCGCGAATCCCACGAGCCCGTCGATCTTTTCCACGCCCACATCGGTGGGATGGATGCGTTCGCTCGCGGCCTCAAAATCGCGCATGCCATCATCCAAGACGGCAAGATGGATAAGTTCGTCGCCAAGCGTTATTCGTCCTGGGACAGCGGCATCGGCAAGAAGATTGAGTCCCGCAAGGTCACCCTCGCCCAGCTCGATGCTTATGCTCAAGGCGTCACACCTCCACGCCTCGATTCCGGCCGCCAGGAGATGCTCGAGAATCTGATCAACGAGTATATCCGCTAAGGCCATGGCGATCGTCCTCGGTCTGGACCTATCCACGCAGAGCGCGACCGCTCTCGTGCTCGATACGGTGAAGGGGACGACGGTCGCCCGTGCCCGTGCGGCCTTCGGCACCGATTTTCCTGACCGCGGACATCCGGAAGGATTTATCCGTGGCGGGCAGGGCGGTGAAGTGCATGCGGATCCGCTCCTCTGGCTCGATGGACTAGAGCTCGCCCTGGATCGGCTAGCGAAACTCACCGATCTTTCCAAGATCGAGGCGGTTGCGGTCTCCGGCCAGCAACACGGTAGTGTCTATCTCGGTGCGGGTTATGAGGGTGCCTTCAGTGATGGCACTCGGGCCACGTCGCTCTCCGCGAAGATTGCCCCGGTGCTCTCTCGCCGCACCTCTCCGATCTGGATGGACTCTTCCACCTCCGCTGAGTGCACGGAAATCGCCGCTGCCCTAGGCGGCAATCAAGCGGTGTGCGACTTAACTGGCTCGGTTGCCACGCAACGTTTCACTGGACCCCAGATTCGTCGTTTCGCTAAAAACCATGCCGCGGCTTGGGCTCTGACCAAGCGCGTCCATCTCGTCTCCTCATTCTTTGCCTCGGTACTCGCGGGTAAGGATGCCGCCATTGATACCGGTGATGGTGCGGGCATGAATCTGATGGACATCCGGAAGGGCGATTGGTCGCCTGCAGCGCTGGCCGCGACCGCGCCAGAACTCGCCGCCAAGCTTCCTCCCGTGCGACCTGGGTCGACAGTGGCTGGGAAAATTTCGGCTTACTTTGTCTCTCGGCATGGCTTCTCGCCTCATTGTCAGGTCGTCATCGGCACGGGGGATAACCCCTCGAGCCTTGTCGGCATGGGTGCATCGAAGCCGGGCAAGGTTGTCATCAGCCTCGGCACAAGTGACACGCTCTTCGCCGCGATTGAAGGGATCCACACCGACTCAGCTGGGCTCGGCCATGCGTTTGGTAATCCGCTCGGCGGCAGTATGAGTCTCGTCTGTGTGCGCAATGGGTCGCTCGCGCGTGAGGCCATTCGTCGCGAATGTGGCTTGGATGATTGGGCGGCGTTCTCCGCGGCCGTTGATGCGGCCCCCGCGGCCGTTTCGGCAGTGTTGCCGATGGAAGAGCCGGAGATTACGCCTCGCCGGCCAGCTGGTCGTATCGCCTTGGGTGTGCCTGCGACGAAGGGCTCGCTCCCGCGTGCGGCCGTCGAAGGCCAGGCACTCAGCCTCCGCTTCCATAGCCGCTGGGTGGGCACTCCGACGACCCAGCTACTTTTAACGGGCGGCGCCTCCGAGAACCCCTCCGTAGCCAAGATTTTCGCCGATGTTTTTGGCGCCCCGGTGCTCCGTTTGGCGGTTTCGGACTCCGCAGCGTTAGGTGCCGCCATCCGGGCGGCCGAAGGCGCTTGTGGGGCGAAAATGGCTGATTTGGAGAAGGTTTTCTGTGCTCCGGCACCAGGCGTTGTTCAGCCTGACCCGGCCCTACGGGCGGCCTACGATAAGCTCGAGGCCGAACTCGGCCAAGCCCTGTCGCGTTAAGCATATTTTGGGGGCTGTGAGTATTGCCCACTTGAACAAAGGGGCGTGATTGGCTGACATAGGGGGCTCATCCCCATCCCTATGTCACAGCGCCCCGTTACCCTCTTCACCGGCCAGTGGGCCGACCTCAAAATCGCCGAACTCCTCCCCAAGGTGAAAGCCATGGGTTATGAAGGGGTTGAACTCGCCTGTTGGGGTGATCACTTCGACGTCTCGCGTGCCGTCGACGAAAAGGGCTACGTGGAGTCCATTTGGGAAATGCTCAAGAAGCATGACCTCGGCTGCTGGGCCATTTCCGCGCACCTTGTCGGTCAGGCCACCTGCGATAATATCGATGAACGCCATCAGTGCATTCTGCCGGCCCATGTCTGGGGTGATGGTAATCCGGAAGGCGTCCGCCAGCGTGCTTGCGCCGAGATGGCGCTGACGGCTCAGGCCGCCCGCAAGTTCTTTGATGCTGGTAAGGCCTATATGGCCAATAAGCCGAAGGGCACCGGCAAGACCGTGGTCAACGGTTTTACCGGTTCCTCAATCTGGCACGCTATCTACGCGTTCCCGCCCACCAATCAGGCTTACCTGCAGAAGGGTTATGACGACTTTGCCAAGCGCTGGCAGCCCATCCTCGAGGTCTTCGAAAAGAATGACGTCTACTTCGGCCTCGAAGTGCACCCGACCGAAATTGCCTTCGACATCGCTTCCGCTCAGCGCGCTCTCGATGCGGTCGGTAATCACAAGCGCTTTGGCTTCAACTACGACCCCAGCCACCTCGGCTACCAGGGCGTCGATTACGTGAAATTCATCCGCACCTTTGGCAAGCAGATCCACCACGCCCACATGAAGGACGTCTGGTGGGGTCACGGTGATGGCACGGTCGGCGTCTTCGGTGGTCACACGGATTTCTGCGACGCCCGTCGCGCTTGGGATTTCCGCTCCGTCGGACGCGGCGATATTCGCTTTGAGGACGTCATTGTTGCCCTTAATGATGTTGGCTACAACGGACCGCTGTCCGTTGAGTGGGAAGATGGTCGGATGGATCGCTTCTTCGGCGCCGCTGAATCCGCTGCTTACGTCAAGAAGCTCTCCTTCCCGACCAACAAAGTCGCCTTCGACGCCGCTTTCGACAAGTCCGCGCAGGGCAAGTAATCACCACTCACTCCACACATATCATGGCAACTAAAGTAGGCGTCATCGGCGCAGGTGGCATGCTTCAATACCACGCCGCCGGCTTCAAGCAGGCGGGCGCGGAAATTATCGCGGTCGCCGATCCGGCACCCGGAGCCGCCAAGAAGGCCGCCGAAAAGCATGGCATCAAGCACTCTTACGAGTCCGTCGAAGCCATGCTCGCGGCGCACAAGGAATTGGACGCCGTGAGTGTCATTGTTCCGAACAAGTTCCACGCCTCCTTGGCGATCCAGTGTCTCGAGGCTGGTAAGCATGTATTCTGCGAGAAGCCTCCGGCGCTGAGCGCCCCTGAGGTGCTCGAAATCATTACTGCTTCCAAGAAGTCCGGAAAGCACGTGATGTTTAATTTCAATAACCGCGCCCGCCCGGAATCCCAGGCGATGATCAAGTACGTCGAGCAAGGTCAGGTCGGGAAAATCAACTCCGCCCAGGCGAAGTGGATCCGCCGCACCGGCATTCCGGGTTTCGGCGGCTGGTTTACGACCAAGGAACTTTCTGGCGGGGGACCCCTCATCGACTTGCTGCACATGGTCGACCTCGCGATGTATTTGATGGGCTACCCTGAGCCAGCCCACGTGCTCGGCCAGACCTTTAACGACTTCATCCAAGACAAGTCTTTCAAGGGCCCTTGGGGTATTCCTGATCGCGTCGGTGGCGTCACCGACGTTGAGAACGCCGCCCATGGGTTTGTGACCTTCAAGACCGGCCAGGTGCTGACCTTGCAGGTCTCCTGGGCCGAGATGATCAAGCGCGAGGAAGTCTCCGTTGTCTTCCAAGGCACCAAGGCCGGCGGCAAGGTTGAGCGCCTCTTCGGCATCGACGGCCTCGACAACACCGCGATTGATACCTGCGAACTCTACGTCCAGGAAAACGGCAACAGCGTGAACCGCTCTATCGTCACGCCGGCGTGCGAAGACATGGGCCGCATCGCCTCCGCCGCGAACTTCATCGAGGCCATCGAAGGCCGCGCCAAACCCCTCAATACCCCCGAGCAGGCCTACCGCCTGATGCAGGTTATCGACGCTATCTACGCTTCCGCGAAGAGCGGTAAGCCCGTCTCCCTCTGATTACTCTCTACTTCTATGGCATCTCTTAATCGTAAACTCCGGATGGGCATGGTCGGTGGCGGTCGCGGCGCTTTCATCGGCGGCGTGCATCGCATGGCCGCGGCCCTCGACGGTAAAATCGACCTCGTGGCAGGTGCTTTCTCCTCGGATCCCGAGAAGTCCAAGCTCTCCGGCCAGGACTTCAACCTCGACCCAGCGCGCGTGTACGCTTCGTACGCCGAGATGGCCAAGGCCGAGGCGAAGCGCCCGCTCGGCGATCGGATCGACTTCGTCTCCATCGTCGCCCGCAACGACTTGCATTACCCCGTAGCCAAGGCCTTCCTTGAAGCAGGCATCCATGTGATTTGCGAGAAGCCCCTCGCATTCTCCCTCGCTGAAGGGAAGAAACTCAAGGCTATCGTTAAGAAGAGCGGCTTGGTCTTTGCCTTGCTGCACAACTACACCGGTTACCCGATGGTCAAGGAAGCCCGTGACTTCGTGGCCGCCGGTAAGCTCGGCAAGATCAACAAGGTCCTCGTCGAATACCCGCAGGGTTACGGTATCGGCGCATTGCAGTCTGGGAAAATCCAGAAGATCGCCAACTGGCGCATGGACCCGAACTGCTCCGGCGTCTCGAACTGCGTCGGCGATATCGGCACGCACGCCGAGAACCTCGTCCATTACGTCACTGGCCTTGAAATTAAGGAAATCGCCGCGGACCTCAGTACCTTCATTCCCGGCCGCTTGCTTGATGATGACGCCAATATGCTCGTGCGCTACAAAGGCGGCGCCAAGGGCGTCTTGCACGCCTCGCAGATTTCCACCGGTGACGAGAATAATCTCAATATCCGCGTCTACGGCACCCTCGCCTCGCTCGAGTGGCACCAGGAGCATCCGAATGAGTTGATCGTCAAATACCTCGATCAGCCGCGCCAGACCCACCGTCGCGGCAACTCTTACAACGGCGACGCCTGCAAGAAGTTCAGTCGCACGCCTTTCGGTCACCCAGAAGCATTCATCGAAGCGTTCGCGAATATCTATCGCGCCGCCGCTGAAGCCATCACCGATCGTCTCGAAGGTCGCAAGGCTCCTAAGGCTGGCTACGACTTCCCGTCGATCGACGACGGCGTCACCGGCATGGCTTTCATTGAAGCCGCGGTGAAGTCTTCGAAGGGCAACGCACGCTGGACGAAACTCGCCGACTAAGGCGCTGGTCAGTCCGTTACCAAGGCCCCAGTTTCTGGGGCCTTTTTATTTATTGAGCCACCAGATGCTCGCGTTGAGCACGGTGGCGAAGCTGACCCAGAGTAGGTGGATGAATTGAAGCTTGGCGTGGTCGCGGTGGAGTGGCCAGAGCTGGCGAATCCAGATAACGAGCAAGATGAGATAGATGAGTACATCGGCCAGCGCGAGGTCGGGTCGGTGTAGCCCGAAGAAGAGCAGGGACCAGAGCGCATTCACCGGCAGGATGATGAAGAATGTCCGGCGGGCGGCTCGGTTATCCCAGGCGGCGGAGGCGTCTAGGGCCATCCAGACATAAATCATGAGCCAGACAGGCCCGAAGACCCAGTTCGGCGGATTAAACCACGGCTTGGTCAGCCCAGCGTACCAGCCCTTGATCTCGGGCAGCGTGGCCTCGGCGCTCAGCGCCCCGACGGTCGTGCAGAGGATGGCGAGCAAGATAGCTCGCCCTATGTTTCTTGGCTGTGTTGGGGCCGGCTCCATGATGCTAATATTGGCCAGAGTTTGGCCTAGGCAAGGCTGGGTGCGGAGTCCGCTTGCCATCGGCCGTCTTGCCCCTCTTTTTCAAGGCCTTACCGCCATGTCCGAGTCCTACATCCAGCAGCTTTTCGCCGAACGCATCGGCGGAGCCAATTACGGCAAGTCGACTGCCATTTATAAGTTCGAGAAGATTAAGCGCGCCAAGGCTGCCGCCAAGAAGGCCAAGCCAGATGTCGCCCTGATCGACCTCGGCGTCGGTGAGCCCGACGAGATGGCTTTCCCGATGGTGGTGAAGGCGCTGCAGACCGAAGTCGCCAAGCCGGAGAATCGTGGCTACGCCGATAACGGTGGCGCGGACTTCAAGCAGGCCGCAGCGCGCTACATGCAGAATCTCTTTGGCGTAACCGTTGATGCGGACACGGAAGTGCTCCACTCGATCGGCTCCAAGGCCGCGCTCTCAATCCTGCCGGGCTGCCTGATTAATCCTGGTGACTATGTGCTGATGACCGTGCCCGGTTATCCCGTCTTCGGCACCCACGCCAAATACTACGGCGGCCTCGTGCATAACCTGAAGCTCACCGCCGAGAACGCCTTCCTGCCGGACCTGAAGTCAATTCCCGCCGATATCTTGGCCAAGGCCAAGGTGCTCGTCCTGAATTACCCGAATAACCCCACTGGGGCTGTCGCCACACGTAAGTTCTTCGAGGAAGTCGTCGCGTTCGCCAAGCAGCATAACCTCGTCGTCATCCAGGATGCCGCCTACGGCTCGCTGCATTTCGGCCCGGAGCAGGTCTCTATTCTCCAGATTCCGGGTGCCAAAGATGTCGCCCTCGAGTTGCACTCGCTTTCCAAGAGCCACAATATGACTGGCTGGCGCATCGGCTTTGTCGCCGGCAACGCGCTGCTCGTCCGTGCTTATGGCGACGTGAAGGACAATTCTGACTCCGGTCAGTTCCTCGGCATCCAGAAGGCCGGGGCTGCCGGACTCGATGAAGTCTCCATCCCGAAGGCCATCGCCGCCAAATACTCTCGCCGCATGGACAAGCTGGTCGGTGTGCTTGCCAAACTCGGCTTCCAGGTGCGCAAGCCCGGTGCCGGTTTCTTCCTCTACATGCCAGCCCCGAAGTCTGCTACGGGTCCGTCCGGCTCAGTGAGCTTCGATTCCGGTGAAGCCTTCTCGCAGTGGATGATCACCGAGCACCTTATTTCCACCGTACCCTGGGATGATTGCGGCTCGTTCGTGCGCTTCTCCGTGACCTTCGTTTCCGATAAGGGCGAGGCCGGCGAAGCCGAAGTCATCGCCGAGGTCGAACGTCGCCTAGCCCCTTGGAAATTCAGCTTCTGACCGTCTTTTTAAGCCTCTCTTCCTTGTCGGATTGACAGGGAAGGGGGGCTTTGTCCTTCTGAACGTCCAGTTAATTGGCCTGATAGCTCAGTTGGTAGAGCAGACGCCTGAAGAGCGTCGTGTCGTTGGTTCGATTCCGACTCAGGCCA
>Ga0194048_10001202_pt1 | contig 12867 bp, 13 predicted proteins | sample JunL225m_MetaG_FD_161685 | JGI IMG/M metagenome (GOLD analysis project Ga0194048, IMG submission 161685) | Anoxic zone freshwater microbial communities from boreal shield lake in IISD Experimental Lakes Area, Ontario, Canada - Jun2016-L222-5m | ecosystem: Environmental > Aquatic > Freshwater >...
CGCCATCACCTTCGTCGTCGACCGCCCCGGACACGATCAGCGCTACGCCATCAATGCCCGCCGCGCCCGAGCCGAACTCGGCTGGGCGCCCCAGGAGGACTTCCAGAGCGGCTTCCGCAAGACCGTCCGCTGGTATCTCGACCACCCTGCCTGGATTCAAGGCATTCTCGATGGCTCTTACCGCCTAGAGCGTCTTGGAAAATCTAAGTAAACGCCGTGCCTTTCGCCCGCATCCTCCGCTCTAGCGCGCTCATGGGCGGAGCCCAGGTTGTTACATTGGGTATCGGCTTTGTCCGGCTAAAGGTCATCGCACTCTTAATCGGGCCATCTGGAGTAGGCTTGGTCGGGGTGCTGACGGCCTTTAACGGCAATATTACCGCACTCGCCGGCTGGGGAATCGGGACTTCAGGAGTTCGGGTAATCGCCGGATCGAGCGATGGGGAAAAGGCCAGGAAAGTCGCGGCTGTCCGACGCTTCGGGGCTTTGCTTTCGTGGCTTGGACTGCTTGCTGTGATATTGCTGTTCTGGCCGATTGGGTGGGCGACATTTCAGAATGGTGATTACGGTATGGAATTATTCATTGCTGGCTTGGCGGTTCCTTTGGCTATCGCCACGAGTATGTGGTCAGCCCTGCTTCAAGCACATGGCCAGCTGAAGACCTTGGCCAAAACTCAGGTTATTTCGGCCGTGGCCGGCCTATTGGTCGGCCTACCTCTCATTTATTATTTCGAATTAAAGGGGGTCGCGGCCAGTATTCTTTTAGCTGCAGTGGCGCCCGCTTTCGTCACTTGGCGGGCTGCCCGGCGGCATTGCCCCCCCTCGGTAATTCCGGCCGACCCCGAAGATGTTAAGCCGCTCATTCGTTTGGGCGGCGCACTTATGATCGTGGGGCTAAGTTCGCAAATCTCCGCCTATGTCATTCGCCTCCTAATCATCAGGCACGAGGGGCTGGAAGCGGCAGGATATTATCAAGCGGCCTTTGCCGTCGCGGGTAGCCTACCTGGGTTCGTTTTCATGGCGATGAGCACCGACTTCTTTCCCAGGATAGCTGCGGCGAGGGATGAAATTGAAGCGCAGCACCTGACAGAGAACCAAATGCGAGCCGGGCTTTTGCTTGCCCTGCCATTCATCGTGGTGCTTTTGACGATGGGAAAACTTTGCATTCGCCTGCTTTATGCGAGTGCATTTGACGCGGCGATACCTTTGCTTTCCTGGATGGTCTGGGGTGTCTTCTTACGCCTAATCTCTTGGCCGATGGGACACTGGATGTTGGCTCGCGGCTCCCCCCGCGTAGTTATCATGACCGAAATACTTGGAAACACCATTTTGGTGCTCATGCCTGTCGTATTCATGCCGATTTATGGGCTGACGGGGGTGGCTATAGGATATTTTTTAAGCTACGCATGCCACACCATCATTATGATGTTCATCTCATTCCGCCGGTCAGGCCAATGGCTGGGGCGGCAGACATTGAAATGGTTTGCGGGTGCGGCGATAGTCTTGGGGCTTTCCCAATGGCTGACGGTCCGGCTTGATGGGTTATATGGGGGAGTAATCCCTTCACTCATCGTGACGGGCGGGTGCGCTTGGTTATATTTCCACATCATGAGTCAGGACAGCGAGCGGATAGCTGATTAAACTCATGGCGCTGCGAATCCCCCATGAAATAGGCTGTCGGCACACTTTGTCCCCTTATTAATAAACTTATGAAAGGCATCATCCTCGCTGGCGGTTCCGGCACCCGACTTCATCCCCTCACGCAGGTCATGAGCAAGCAGCTCCTGCCGGTGTACGATAAGCCGATGATCTATTACCCGCTCTCGGTGCTCATGCTCGCGGGCATCCGCGAGGTGCTGATCATCTCGACGCCCCAGGACCTTCCGAAGTTCCGTGAGGTGCTGGGTGACGGCTCCCGGCTCGGCTGCCGCTTCGAGTATGCGGAACAAGCCGTCCCGAACGGCCTCGCCCAGGCTTTCGTGCTCGGCGAGAAGTTCATCGGCTCCGACGATGTCTGCCTCGTATTGGGCGATAATATCTTCTATGCCGCTGGCCTCGGCACCCTGCTGCGCGAATGTGTCCAGCCCCAGGGCGGTACCGTCTTCGCCTATCACGTCAAAGACCCTGAGCGATTCGGCGTGGTTGAGTTTGATACCGCCGGCAAGGCCGTCTCCCTCGAGGAGAAGCCGACCTCGCCCAAGTCCAACTTCGCGGTCCCCGGGCTCTATTTCTACGACAACTCCGTCGTCGGCATCGCGAAGGCCCTCAAGCCTTCGGCGCGTGGCGAATACGAGATCACCGACGTCAACCGCGAATACCTCCGCCAAGGCAGGCTCAGCGTGAAGCAGCTGCCGCGCGGCACCGCCTGGCTCGACACCGGCACGTTCGACTCGCTCCTACAGGCCTCGCAGTTCGTGCAGATTGTCGAAGCCCGCCAAGGCTTCAAGATCGGCTGCATCGAGGAAATCGCCTGGCGTCAGAAGTATATCACCGACGCCCAGTTACTCGACCTTGCCGAACCCATCGCCAAGTCCGGCTACGGCGAATACCTGCGTAAATTGATTCGCACAGTTTGAATATGACTCTCCACGCATTTACCACGAGGCTCGGCTGTTGGTGCCGGCGAGTATATTGCACTTTCTTGTCTTTGCCGGCCAGAAGCGCGGGGCGTCTTGATTGCAGAGGTAAGGGACCCATCTTCATGGTGCCGCTTTCGTGCGCGGGTGCTGGGCGTGTTATTTTCGGTGACCGAGTCGGCGTGGGATACGATGGGGGGGCGCGTTTAGGAACAGGCGAAGTCAGGCTTCAGGCTGGGCCAGAAGCGATTATAAGCATTGGCTCGCGCACGCACTTCAACAACAATGTCCAAGTCTTTGCTTCAGCAGGCGTGACCATCGGAGCCGACTGCCTCATCGGGGATGCCGTCTTGATCATGGACTCGGACGGCCATGCGCTCGCCCCAGAAGCCCGTCATCAGTCGGCCGGCGCAGTGGGTATCGTATCGATTGAGGACAACGTGTGGATTGGCAGCCGAGCGATCATCTTGAAAGGCGTGACGCTCGGCGCTGGTTGTGTCGTGGGCGCCGGTTCAGTCGTCACCCGATCGGTGCCACCTCGCACGGTCGTAGCAGGGAATCCGGCTCGCTCTATCCGCACGCTTTAATCCGTCATGAATCACTCTCTAATTCATAAAATCACCATCCCGCAGCGCGGAGACGCTCGCGGCCAGCTTTCCGTCGCCGAACTTGGTGCCGCGCTGCCGTTCGTCGTGCGTCGCGTCTATTGGATCCATGGCACTAAGCCCGGCGTCAGTCGCGGCTTCCACGCACATAAGCAGCTGCATCAGTTCTGCGTTTGCGTCGCCGGCTCCTTGCGCATCAGTCTCTTCGATGGCCGGCGCGAGGAAATCGTCCTCCTCGATTCGTCCGCCCAAGGGCTCCTTATCGGCCCTGCCCTTTGGCACGAGATGCACGACTTCTCCCCCGACTGCGTCCTGATGGTCTTCGCCGATGCCGAATACGAAGAGTCCGACTATATCCGCGACCGTGCAGAATTTATCAAATATGTTGCCCGCTGAACAGCACCCCGTAGCCATCCGGGATTTTCTGGCCGCCCGGTCAGGACAGGCTACTAGCCTGCGGCTGGCGACGGGCGCAGACTCCGAGTTCATCCTCTCACTGCGGCTTGATCCGGCGCGAAGTACCCACATCTCGGCGACTTCGGGCTCCCTCCCAGGTCAGCGACAATGGATGGCCGCCTACGAAGCACGTTTCGATGCCGGGCTTGAGGCTTACTTTATCATTCAACACGAAGCCAAGGACGTCGGCACGGTCCGTCTTTATGATTACCGCCCCGCGACCGATACATTTTGCTGGGGGAGTTGGATTATTCAGCCAGGAACTCATGCCTTGGCGGGCATGCTTACGCCCATACTCGTTTATGACTTAGCTTTCATAGGCCTGGGTTTTAATTCAGCTTATTTCGATGTCCGGAATGCTAATGCTACGGTTTGGAAATTCCACGAAATGCTGGGAGCCGAGCTCGTCGGAGAGGACGTCCTGAACCGCATGTATACTTATCCGAAGTCAAAATATCCGGCTGCCCGCGCGCGACTCCACCGTCTGATCGGAATCACCGCATGAATGTTCCTTTTTTAGACATTAAGGCAATCAACGCCCGACATGCCGCCGAACTGAAGGCTGCCGCGGCCCGCGTTATCGACTCGGGCTGGTATGTGCTCGGCGAAGAAGTGAAGGCCTTCGAAGCGGAGTTCGGCGCCTGGGTCGGGTCGCCGCACTGCGTCGGGACGTCCGACGGGCTGTCGGCGCTCATCCTCGCGCTCCGCGCCTGGAAAGAAATGGGGCTGCTCAAGGACGGCGACGGCGTCGCGGTTCCGGCCAATACATACATCGCCTCCATCCTCGCGATCACCGAGAACCGCCTGCGGCCGGTGCTCGTCGAGCCGGACGAAGACACCTTCAACCTCGGTGCGGCGAAGCTCGCGGCTGCGCTCACGCCGGAAGTCAAAGCAGTACTCGCGGTGCATCTTTACGGCCAGTTGGCCGACATGCCGGCAATCGCCCAACTTTGCCGGGAGAGGGGACTACTTCTCCTCGAGGATGCGGCCCAAGCCCACGGGGCACAGATTGACGTCGTCAAGGCTGGCGCCTGGGGCGATGCCGCGGCGTTCAGTTTTTATCCTACAAAGAACCTCGGCGCGCTCGGAGACGCTGGTGCGCTTACCTGCAAGGACGCGAGGCTCGCCGATATGGTCCGCGCTCTTCGTAACTATGGATCAAAGGAGAAATACCAGAATCTCGTCCAAGGCCCGAACGACCGCCTCGACGAGCTACAGGCAGCCTTCCTACGCGTGAAGCTGCCGCATCTCGATGCCGATAACGCGCATCGCCGGGCAATCGCCCTGCGTTATCGTAACGAGATCAAGAACCCTGCCGTGCGTCTCCCGTCCGTCCGCGCCGGCGAGGATTCCCACGTCTGGCATCTTTTTGTCGTCCGGGTCGCCGACCGCACGGCCTTCCAGCAGCGCTTGCTCGCCCAAGGCGTGCACACCGCAATCCATTACCCGATCGCCCCGCATCAGCAGGCGGCCTATGCCAAGGAACTGAGGCATCTGAGTTTCCCGCTGACCGAGGCAATCCATCGTGAGGTGGTGTCTTTGCCCATCGGGCCGACGCTGGGCCCCGAACAGCTGAAAATCATCATCGGGGCATTGAACAATGAATGAGCCAAACGCCGAGAGGGCTAAAATATCATTTGTGATGCTAAGTTATAACCATGCCCCATTCATTGGTGCCGCCTTAGCAGGGGCTTACGGCCAGGAGGAACCTCCCTTCGAGCACATCCTGCGTGACGACGGCTCGACTGATGAAACTGAGGTAGTCGTAAAGGAATGGGTCAATCGTGAAGGCATTGAAAATCTTCAGGCAATCTTCTCTCCCCGAAACCAAGGAATGATGACGTCATTAAATGAGGTCATTCCGGCGATACGCGGCCGTTATGTCGTGTTTGCGGCATCGGATGATATCAGTGAACCCATCCGCATCAAGGAAGTGGCCCAAAGTATCGAGGAGTCCGGAGAAACAATATATGGGGGATACGGGGATGTGCTTACGATAGATAAATCAGGCAAACTATTGGAAAGTGGTATACCGCCCTGGGCGAGAAAGCATCACCTCGATGCCCAAAGTATTGCCGATAACTTTAGCGGATTCCTCGGGGCATCCTCTTTTTATCATCGGGACGTCTTTGATGCCTTCGGTAAAATAAACGGTAAAATCTTACATGAAGATATGGTGCTGAACTTTCGGGCGGCCTTGCTCGGGAAGGTTATTTTCATAGAAAAAAAGCTCGTGCGGTACCGACTGCATGACGGCAATGTCCACGCCGTCAAAGCCCGGCTTGGGTATGAGTTGGAAGTTAAGCACGCGAACAAGATATGGAGTTCCTTGGCGTATGTCGCAGCTCAACGCTGTGAAGATCTCCATCGTGTCAGGTCATCGATCGGAGGCACAAAATACGCCCAGCTGTTGAAAGCATGTGTTATGTGGCGATCTACCTGGCGCATGAAGCAGGCGATTATTTCCTCGCGGATTTCGCTTTGGGGGGCCCTCCGCCTGATCGGCAACTCCAAGTTGCGCACCGGCGAAATTTGCAAAGCATTATTCTTCCGTCCCAGGGCCAGAATAAAGGCTTCATTCAGGCTGCTAGGGATTACTTAATCCTATCCACCCATTTAACCATGAAAGCTATTATATTAGCCGGCGGGCTCGGCACGCGTCTGAGCGAAGAAACCCATCTGCGGCCAAAACCGATGGTTGAGATCGGCGGTCACCCGATCCTGTGGCACGTGATGAAAATCTACGCCGCCCATGGGATCAACGAGTTCATCATCTGCGCCGGCTACAAGGGGCACATGATCAAGGAGTATTTCCAAAACTACTTCCTGCATAACTCGGATGTGACTTTCGATCTCGCCACTAACCAGATGACCATCCTGCGCCACAATGCCGAGTCGTGGAAAGTCACGGTGGTCGACACGGGGGAGCAGACCATGACGGGGGGGCGTCTTCGGCGCGTGCGCGAGCTCGTCGGTTCAGAGACTTTCTGCCTGACCTATGGCGACGGCGTGGGCGATATCCCGGTGGCCGAGGTCGTTGCCTTCCATCGCCAACACGGCGGGCAGGCGACGGTTACCGCGGTGCAACCACCCGGGCGGTTCGGCTCCTTGGCGATTTCCACCTCTGGTACCGTAGAGGCTTTCGCGGAGAAGCCGCAGGGTGACGGCTCATGGATCAACGGAGGTTTCTTTGTCCTCGAGCCCTCGGTCTTTGATCTGATCGCGGATGACGCCACGGTCTGGGAAAAGGCGCCGTTGGAAGCCCTTGCTAAACAACGCCAGTTACACGCCTTCCGCCACCAAGGTTTCTGGCTCCCGATGGATACGCTGCGCGACAAGGCACAGCTGGATAATCTCTGGGCTTCCGGGGCCGCTCCCTGGAAGGTCTGGTGACACCCATGTTCGACCAAGCTTACAAAGGGAAGCGCGTCTGGCTTTCGGGCCACACGGGCTTTAAGGGAGCGTGGCTTGCCGAATGGCTGCTCTCTCTCGGCGCGCACGTGCATGGTTACGCGCTTCCACCTGATAGTGCGCAGCCTTTATTCGGTGGGCTTTCTTTAGGCCCGCGGCTGGAGTCGGAGTTGGCGGATATTCGCGATGCCGCGACGGTACGCCGCTCGCTCGCCGACTACCAGCCGGATTTCGTGTTCCATCTCGCGGCGCAACCGCTGGTGCGGTTATCCTATGAAATCCCGCTCGAGACGATGGCGACGAACGTGATGGGCACGGTGCACGTGCTGGACGCGTTGCGCGTCCTGCGAAAGCCATGTGCCGCAGTGATGGTGACCTCGGATAAAAGTTATGAAAATCTCGAGACAGGCCGCCCGCACGAGGAAAGTGACCCGATGGGTGGTCGCGATCCCTACAGCGCGAGCAAGGGGATGGCGGAGCTCGCCGTGGCGTCCTACCAGCGCTCATTCTTTGACACTCACCATCCCGTGCGGGTCGCCTCGGCGCGTGCCGGCAACGTCATCGGAGGTGGCGACCTGGCCGCAGACCGGATTGTACCGGATATCCTCCGCGCTCGGGCAGCGGGACGGGCACTGGCGATCCGTAATCCCTCCGCCACCCGGCCGTGGCAGCATGTCCTTGAGCCCCTGTCGGGTTATCTCTGGATAGGGGCGTGCCTCGCCTCGCCGTCGCGCGCCTGCGTCCCGGCGGAAGTCTCTTCGGGGTTCAATTTTGGTCCGCGGACCGAGGCGGTCCGCACGGTCGGCGAACTGGTCGCCGCCTTTGCCCGGGCCTGGCCAGACCTCCGCATCGAGCCCGGCCCGGCCGGCCCTCATGAGGCGGCACGGCTCAGTCTTTCCATCGCGAAGGCCGAGCGCGTGCTGGGATGGCAGCCAGTCTGGGATTTTCAGCACACGGTGGAGCGTACGGCCTGCTGGTATGCGCAGTTGAGTTCGCTCGAGGCCTGTAAGGCAGATATCGCCGCTTATGTTGCGGCGGCACGTTCCCAGAACCTGGCTTGGGCCTCATGATGGATCTGGCTGACACACGATGGTTGGTGACGGGCGATACCGGCTTCATCGGCCGCAGGGCGGTGAGCATTCTGCGCCACCGGGGCGCTCAGGTCTGCGGGTTGAATCGCGGCGACGAGGGCGATCTCCGTCAGGGTTCGGCGTGGCGTTCACGCCTGTTAGGCTTTGCCCCACATTACGTGCTGCATTTGGCCGCAGCAGGTGCCTCTGGCTCCATTGCGCCCAACGAACTCCGAGAGGTGAATGTCGAGGGCACCCGCGTGCTATTGCGAACGCTGTGTGAGTCGGCGGCCCCGCCCCGCGTGATCCTCGCCGGAACCGGAGCCGAATATGCGTCCCAACATCGTCTGCTAACGGAGGACGACACCCTTGGCCCCAGCTCGCCTTACGGGGAATCCAAAGCCGCGGCAGCTATGGTCGCCGAAGGGTTCAAGGACCAGCTATCCCTGACCTGGTTGCGACTTTTCAATATTTATGGGCCGGGAGAATCGTCGCACCGGCTGACGCCCTACCTAATCCGGTCAGCGCAAGCGGGAACCCCGGCGCTGCTCTCTTCCGGTGAGCAGATACGTGATTTCAGCTACGTCGACGACGTTGCCAACGTGCTGATCTGTTCCGGGTTGGCCGCCTCGAGGCAACCTTCCTGGCAGGTCGCCAACGTCGGCTCCGGCGTCGTCCTTCCTGTCAGGCAGTTCGTGGAGCGCGTAGGGGCCGCCTTGCTGCGGCATCAATTAGTGCTGGAGGCCCGCTATGACGTCCGTCCGCCCTCGGCCCATGATTCGCCTTTTTATGCCCCCTCGGTCCAGAAAATGAACCAAATGATGGCCCCTGAAATGGAGCGGACGTCCTTGACCGCGGGCGTAGCCAAGACGGTGGAGGCAATGCTTGCCGCCACTGAGAACGATTATTTACAGCCATGAGCACACTCGAGCATTGCCGCGCCTGCGGTTCGGCGGAACTGAGCCTCGTTATCGACCTCGGGTCACAGCCGTTGGCCAATAACTTACTCGCTCCCCACGACTCGGTGGCCGCCGAACCGCGGTTCCCTTTAGACGTCCAGGTTTGCGAGAAGTGCTGGCTCATGCAGCTCGGCTTCACGGTCCCGCCCGTGCGGATGTTTGCCGACTACGTATATTTCTCTTCGTTTTCTGCGCATATGCTGCGGCATGCCGCCGAAGCCGTGACTCGCTACACCCAGGAAAAACCCCTTGGGTCAAACAGCTTCGTCGTCGAGGTCGCCAGTAATGATGGGTATTTACTGAAAAATTTCGTGCACCAAGGCGTACCCTGTCTCGGGGTGGAGCCGGCGGCCAATATCGCCGAGGTTGCTCGCAAGGCGGGCGTGCCCACCCTCTGCGAATTTTTTGGCCAGAAGACGGCTGAGCGCATCCGCGCCGAACAAGGCCCGGCGGATCTTATTCTGGGCAATAACGTGTTTGCCCATGCCCCGGACATCAATGATTTCGTCGCGGGAATTCAAGCGCTCCTCGCCGAGGACGGCTGGGCCATCCTCGAGTTCCCTTATGCGGTGGACATGCTCCAGAAGGTCGAGTTCGACACCATCTATCATGAACACATTTTCTACCTGAATCTCACCCCGCTGATCCCGGTCTTCGCGCGTCATGGACTCGAGATTTTTGACGTCGAAAGGCTGGAGATCCATGGCGGCTCATTGCGTATTTCCGTGGCCCACGCCGGGCGCCAACGCATGAGGACCGAGGTGTCGACGACGTTGGCCCAGGAGCATGCGCTGGGGGTCGATGGCTTGGCGTTTTACGCTCAATTCAACAACGCCGCAGAACGCGTCCGGGCTGAGCTCAGCCGGTTTCTTGATGAGCAGCAGGCGGCTGGGAAGACCATCGCCGCCTATGGTGCTTCGGCCAAAGGAAGCACTTTGCTGAACTACCTGGGCCGGCCCTCGGCTCACATCCGCTTCATTGCCGATCGCAGCACGTACAAACAAGGGAAACTGAGCCCAGGCGTGCACATCCCGATCGTCTCCAGCGAGGAACTGGTCACCCGCCGGCCGGACTTCGCGTTGCTCCTGGTCTGGAATTTCGCCGAAGAAATCTTCAACCAACAGCAGGCCTATCTCGCGGCGGGGGGAGTCTTTGTCACGCCCGTCCCGCGCCTTAAGCTCACGAGTCAGCAGGACCGATGATGATCTCCCTCGCCTTACCGGTTTATAACGGAGCGAATTACCTGCGCGAAGCCCTGGAGAGCGCGGTTTCCCAAGGGCCGGAGTTGGTGGAAATCGTCGTGTCGGATAACTGTTCATCCGACGCTACGGCTGCCATTACGGCCGAATTTGCGGCGAAAGATCCGCGCGTGCGGCATGAGCGGAGCGAGGTTTTTCTGAATCAGGCCGACAATATCAGCCGCGCCGTCCAGCTTTGTCGTCAGGAGTGGGTGCAGCTACTCTGCCATGACGACCTGCTCCGACCCGGGGCCATCGCAGCGTTGGCCGGAGTCATCGCCGGACTGGAAGGGAAGGAGTGCGCGTTGATCGGGCATCAGCCTGCGCATCTCTTTACGGATGAGCATACCTATCGCCATCGGAATGGAGTCGGCATGGTCGAAACGCGTGCCGAACTGATGGCTGCTCCCGTGGCGAGTCGCCCCGCTCAAGCTCATCACCTCGCCGATTCGACGGTAGGCCCCGCCTTGCGGCAGGGTGGATTGCCGTATCTTCCATCCGTGACCACGGCTGCCGTCCGGAAGTCCGTGTTTATGCAACGCGGCGGCTTCGATGGTCGCTGGGTGCATTTCGACGTATTTTTCTGGGCCCGCCTAGTCCAGGACCATGGTTATCTCGTGGTGGATGACCATTGGACGCTCACGCGCGTTCACCCCCAGCAGGTCGCGGTCGTCTCGCGCAAGAACCAGCGATCTTACCGTGACTTCCGGGAATTCTACCAGACGTTCGGTCCAGAAGCTCGTGATCGCTATGGATTGAGCCGGCTCGCCTATTGGAAGTTGCGCCTCAAGCCTGCTTCGCAGGCGAGCGCACCACTCGTCGTCGCCCTGTTCAAGCGAGAGCCCGGAATATTCCTGGCCCAGCTCCAGGCGCTCCCTGTTCTGCTTTGGCCCGTGGTGCTAACGTTAACGGTCCGGAATTTCTTCCTGGAACGGCGCCGGCTCGGCCCGCTAAGGAGGCTCGTGCCCGACGAAATCATCTTCGAATGAGCCGAATCGCCTTTTCTGGTGCTAGCCGTTCGGCCTTAAGCAGCCAGCTCAGGGTTACCGTGGCTGATCAAGGATGATTAGCCCTACCTCGCTCCACGTTTGCACTGCCTTTAGGCTAAGCCACACCCCATGCCAGAGCTCGCCACATTTGTCCTGTTAGCCTGTCGCCATGAAGCCTTCGTGGCGGAGGCCATCCACGCTGTAGCAAAGCAGACCTATCGGCCATTGGAGTTAATCGTCACCGATGACGCCTCGCCGGATCGCACGCGTGAGAAGATCGATGAGGCCCTTCGCGATTTCCCGGCCGATATTCCCGTCATCCGTATCAATCATCCGCAGAATCAGGGAATCCCAGGCGTGATTAACGCTGCGGTGCGTCAAGCCTCTGGGCGAGTGGTCGTCTTCGGTGCCGGTGATGACGTTTCCGAGCCGGAACGTGTCGCCTGGACCATGCGGCTCTTTGCCAATCCGCGCGTTGCTTTCGCCCACACCGCGGCGAGCGTCATCGACGAGGAAGGTAAACTGGTCCAAGGAGGGGAGGGGGCGGGCCATCGGGATGCAGAGCTTTCCTTGGTGGGGATGCTGCTGGGCACGGACGCCCCGATCTTAGGCGCCACCTGCGCTTATCGCGTCGATGTGTTCCGCGGTTTCGCGGATTTGCCTCCACAGATCCTGCGGGAGGATATCATCCTGCCTATCCGCGGGCTGATCCTAGGCGAAGGCCGTTTCCTTGCCAGCAAGCTGGTCCGCTGCCGTACCCATGCCGGCAATCTGCACAGCCCTGCGCATGCGCAGTCCTCGGCCGAGATGGTCCAGCGCAACCTGAAGTTCGCCGACGACCGGGCGGCATTCTGCACGCAACTCAGCGCAGACATCGCGAAAGCCCGGGCTGCCGGACGCATCCTGCCAAACGAACTGGACGTCTATCTTCGTCAGGAAACGGCGTATTCCGCCGTCGAGCAGCGTCTGCTCCAGACCAAGTCTTTATTCGCCCGCGCCGGGCAAGTCGCGCTTGCCTGGGCGCTCCGCCGCATCGGCATCGCCAAGGCGGTGAAGCTGTTCACCCTTTTCGTCGCACCGTTCCTGTATGCGCCGGTGCTCAAAGTGCGGGTCCGACTGAGCGAGCGTAAACGTCAGATGCGCCATGGTTAAGACACCCACCGATGAGAGCCATCTACCCATGAACGACATCGCTTTCTCATGGAATGGCTTGCCGCAATACGCCGCCCGGCTCCTGGCTGCCGTCAGACAGGAATGGGGGCAGCCTTTCCCCGTGATCGGTTCACGCCCTGCGGTCCCCGTAGGCGGAATCGAGGAAGCGCTCGGCTGGCCGGCGCATTGGGTCGAGGCTACCCGGCCTGTTTCATGGAAGGAACTCGGATTACCTGTGCCCAAGGTATTTTTCCAGTCAGGCTGGGCCTATCCCGCCTTCAATGCCCTAGGGGACGAGGTGCGCGCCGCGGGCGGCAAGGTCTGCCTGTTGATGGATAATAATTGGAGAGGCGACCTCCGCCAACTGGTCGGGGCTCCCTGGTTCCGCGCATGCCAGCGGCGCAAGTTCTCGGC
>Ga0194048_10001203_pt1 | contig 12867 bp, 13 predicted proteins | sample JunL225m_MetaG_FD_161685 | JGI IMG/M metagenome (GOLD analysis project Ga0194048, IMG submission 161685) | Anoxic zone freshwater microbial communities from boreal shield lake in IISD Experimental Lakes Area, Ontario, Canada - Jun2016-L222-5m | ecosystem: Environmental > Aquatic > Freshwater >...
GGTATTAGTGGCCTTATTGCCGACCCCTCCTTTGAAGGCGGGGGAATGCATCAAACCATTACGGGTGGATTCTTGAATATACATGCCGATTTTTCGGTGCACCCGCGGCACCGGTACTGGAGCCGGCGGGTGAACTTGCTGTTGTACTGCAATGAGAATTGGTTGCCTGAATATGGTGGCGACTTGGAATTGTGGACACGCGATATGAAGCATTGCGACAAGCGAGTAGCGCCCATTGGCAACCGCGTGCTTATTTTCAATACCGACGCCGACTCGTTTCATGGGCACCCCGACCCACTCACGTCACCTGTGGGCGTAGCACGGCAGTCGCTGGCGTTGTATTACTTCACTGAAGAAGAAGCACCGGCCGTGCATTCCACGAACTACAAAGCACGCCCAGATGATGGTGCAAAACGTGTGCTTATTTACGCCGATAAGAAAGCATTGCAAGCATTCGACTGGGCAAAGCGCCGGTTCAACTTGTCGAATGATTTTGCTGGCAAAGTGTTGAACTTTGTCGACAAGTTCCGACACAAGCGGAAATAAAGCGTGCGTTAAGCGCGCTTACGAATGTTGATGCTCTTGCCTACAGAGCTGTTGCAATTTCCTGTGGCAAGGTCGAAACGCCAGCCGTGCAGTGAGCACACCAGTTCATCGCCTTCAATGGATCCGAATGTAGAAAGGTCGGCTTGGCGGTGTGGGCAAAAACGCTCCACAATGTAATCGCCTACTTGTACTTCATCTTGTGACATGGTGGGCTCTGTTGCTCGTCGGTACGCTTCTATTTCGGTGCGGCTCATCCGTTCTACAGACAAACTCTTGAAAAAATTATAAAGGTTTTCGTTGAAATCGCCATCGCGCCATGCGCGGAATCGTGCCGAGAGGAAAAGTGCGTTCGACCAATCGACAGCTTTTGCGGCAACAACGGTCTCTAACAACTCACGCTGAATGATGAAGCGATAGCGATACGGCTGATTGGTGTATTTCTGTACATCGCCATATTCGAAGTGAATGTAAATGCCTAGGTCATCGGCGGTCGGTTCGGCACCAGCTGTGCTGACTGTTTGAATGAGGCAGTTACCGCCTGCACCCATCGACACCGTGGGGCACATGGCAAGCAGTGGGCGGAACCAACTTTGAATGTTGGCCAGCAGCTTCTCGGTGGGCGTAAGCCAGGTGGCTTTATGCGCTGTGAGCCAAGCCAGCCAGTCGGCCTGATACTCGGCAAGGTAGTCGCCAATGTTGTTCCAGGTGTTGTGCAATGCTTCATCGCTGACGGGGTGTGTCACCGCAACATCGCTGGGTGAAATATCAATCACAGTGCCGGGCATATTGAGAATGCCGGTGTGACCTTGTGCAGCAAGGCGGGAAACGAATTCTGGTTGATGCGGGAAAATAGAGATTTCTTCACCGGTCACCATGTTGAGATGAAAGAGTTCGGGGTCTAAGAAACATGGTGGCCCGGCACTAGGCACCACGACGCGTGCATCGACTTTGTTGACGTAGGCAAGTGCGCGAGCAAATTGTGACTCTACTTTTGCAGCTGCAAGCGCCCGCTTTTCCTCTTCAGGAATGTCGTAGACCATCGGGTACCAAATGGCACCGCTGAATTGCAGGAAGTGTGCATCGACCTTGCCGTGTGATGCAAGTGCAGTGAGGTCGTGCGTACGACAGTCGTTTTGATTCACCACAATGGTTTCGCCATCACTAACAACAAGTGCAGAGTCGCCACCGGGGCCGTCGCTAATGCTTGACTCAATATGAATGGCAACGCTGACGCCATTCACCAGTGGTGCAGCAATACCGTTTTGTGTGCGAATGAAATTGCGGAACCCGAGTTTTCCTAATGTACGTTCAAGCTCGCGTGTGGGGAAGTCGGGCAACAGTACAAGTGTTTCTTTGTTGACGTGGTTGGTGAGAAACGCTTCGTCAAGATGGTCGCCGTGAATGTGTGAGATATAGAGATAGTTGGGGTTCTCTATTGCCGTAGTGATGTCACTTGCAAGCTGGTCGTTGCGCGGGAAGGGAAACCACGAGCCGAAAAATGCAGGCTCAAACCATGGGTCACACAAGATGGTGATGTCGCGTGTGGCAATGAGCATGCCGGCGTGGCCAAGTGAAGTGATGCGCATGTTGAGTGAAGAGTCTTTCGAAAAACGTGTGCGGAGTTAGGCAACAGGTGGGTCGACGGACTGCTGACCATTGCGCGACACATGCTCGGTCCAGGCGGAGCCATTCCAGTAGCGAAGTTCAAAACGACCTGCTGGGTCGGCGTACCAGTTGGCAGGAGCAGCGGCATCGCCCACGCTTGAGGCAACTGATGTGTTGACTGCACTGGTGACAACAGGTGTGCTCACTGGTGCGGTGGAGGCAGTTGTGCTGCTCCATGTGGCTGATGTGGCAGGAGCGCTCGCAACAGCCGGTGAGGAAACTTGTGCAGTAACTGCGGCGCGGCGTGCGAAGGCGGTGATGGCGGTGCCACTAGTGACAATTTGCAGAATTTCCCAACCCTGAGCAGAACGCTCGGTCATTTGGCGAGCAAGGTCGGCGGGGTCAGTGCTGGTGAGGGCTGCATATTCAAGCATGTGGGCAGGCTATCGCTCGGTGCTGCCCGACGGGTATCTGTGCCTCTATTCGTTGGTGGTGGCGTCGGCGCGCACCAAGGCGTCAACGTCGGTCTCGCCCTGCGGGCCATCGTGAATAATGGCCCCGTCGCGCAAGGCAATGATGCGCTCGACCTTGTTCACAAACGAGAGCTCATGGGTGGCCACTACCAAGGTGGCGCCGTCGGCTGCGGCCTGGTCGAAGAGGGAAAGAAGAGCCTCTTTGCCCGAAGCGTCGAGACCCACAAAGGGTTCGTCAACCAAGAGCAGCTCAAAGGGACGAATGAATGCAATGGCAATGGCAGCTTTTTGACGCAGACCGCGCGAGAAGCGGTTTGGCAATTCATCGGCGCGTTCGTATAAACCCAAATGATCGAGCAGGTCGGCTGCGAGTTGGTCCCACTCTTCAACACCGTGCAAGCGCGCAATGAACTCAAGGTGCTCCCACAACGACAAGTCGTCGTAAAAAGTAGGAGTGTCAGCTAAGTAACTGGTGAATGCGCGAGCTTCTAACGACTGCGGTGCATGACCGCTGAGGGTTACTTTGCCACTTGATGCATCGAGAAGCCCCGATGCAATACGCATGAGTGTGGTTTTGCCTGAACCGTTGTGGCCAAGAAGTGCAACGCGTTGGCCGTGTTCAATACGCAAGTTGAGTGGGTGAAGTGCAGGAGCGTCGCCATAATCTTTTGCCACGTTGTGTGCTTCGAGCGCGGCTGGAGGAAGTTGAACGACGGGTTCTTGCGCACGCTTCTTTTTTGACGACGTGGGCGCAGAGGTTTCTTCGTTGCGACGATGAGGTGGTTGCGGATGACGACTCATAGTGTTCCTTCCAAGTACTGACAGTTCATTTCTTTGGTTGACCAAACGCAGATTGTTTTCCGCCGTCAACAAAAGTTTTCCACCATTGACGAGCAGCATCGCGATGACGCACCCATGCTCCAACAAAACCTAAGAGGAGGAGTACGCCAATAGCTGTGCGCAGTGCTGCACCGACTGCATTGTCGCCGTGCTCTACCGCTGCGCGGACAGCAAGGATCGGCAAGCTCCCCAAGATGGCAACAATGGGTGGCCATACAGCACGGGCCATGGTCGACATACCGGCAACTTCTGGTGGCATGAACATGCGCTCGTTGGTTTGGCCCAGTGGGTCGGGCGCACCTTTTACAGCATTAATAATGGCGCCAGCTGTTCCGGCACCAATGGCGGGGAGACCCACAATGAGCGCAATGGCAAGAGTCATGGGTTTTGGTTCAAAGAGGTAGGCAACGAGGATGCCAAGTGCACCAAAAGGCAGTAAAAACAGTGTTGGCACAATGAGATGGCGCAACATGAGTTCGCCACGATGAATAGGGATGGCGTCGGTGCGGTCGGGTTTGTCTACCTCTTGCGAGAGCGGTTCAATAATTTCAAGACCGAAAACAAAGAGGCATAACCCACTCACGACGACGGCGGGAGTAGTGCCGCGGTAGGCCCACACTTGGCACATTGCGGCAACAGCGATGAGTAACTTCATGCGCACGAAGCGACGTGCAGGAAACTTCAACAAACTTTGTAAGCCACGGCGTGGAACGGGTGACGTTTTTGCGGAACGCTTCAATGTGACCCATGGTGAGGTACGCATTTGCTCTTGGCTGAGTTGACGACGCAGCAATACAACGGTGCGCAGGTCTTGCAGTGTGACAGCAAAACGCAATTGCGATACCAAACTGCTACGGCGGGACAGGGCTTCTAGTGACAAGTTGCCCACAGTGAAAATTCCTGATGCACAAATGACAACAGTGGCAACGACTGCGATGAGATCAATTGCTTCTTGATGCAGTGTCCACAACGCCATGCTGCCAAATGCATCGAATGGACCGGGGAATGTGGTGTGTTGAACAGCCATGGCAACTTGCCATGCAACGAGGCCAGACACAACAAACGACGACAACAATCGGTTGAAGCGCAAGCCATGGCTGAGCAGTGCTCCACCTACAACAATGAGCCCAGCGCACAAACCAAACACCGCTCCGTAAAAAGCCCATGATGCAAATGACCCAGGCAAACGACGTGAGGCAAGTTGTCCAGCAATGGCACCCGCTGCAGCGCCAGAAAATGCAGTAGAGCGCAGACGTTGAATGGCGGGGCGACGCAGCACTAATGAATGTGGAACGGGGGCAAGAAGTAAGTGGCGTACCTCAGCTTCTTCAACAGCGAGCGGACCGCCATTGTTGCCGCTGCGAATGCCAATGAAGAGCGCAACAGCGATGACCACGCCGAGTACATGAGGGCCGCGTTGGGAAACAACAGTGAGTTCTGATGCTGTGAGCTGGGTGTCTTTAATGAGACCCGAGAGAAAAAGGATGGTGCCGCCAATGACTATGGCAGCGAGGTACACGCGGTACAGAGCCTCGAACCATTCCATTTCTTCCACGCGATGCTTGCGGCGGGTGGTGCGCAGGGCAGCAACGGCATCGAGACCAAGGGAGTTCACGCGTGACACGGTCTTCATCTTGCCACTTGGCGCAGTTTTCACGAAAAGTGAGGAAAATACATCACTTTGGGTTCCTTTCTGGGGTGTTGGGAACTGAGGCCTAGCGAGGTGAGACTAAGAGATATGAACACCGACACCATGCAACTGCTCTCGGCGCTACTAGCGCTCTTTGCCGTGGGCGGGTCGGTGGTCTTGTTGGTGGCGCGGCTCACCTCGCGGCGTTTTGCGGCGGCGAGCAATTTTGTTGACGCATTTCGCCCTGTGGCGTTGCCCTTGGCATTCATGGTTCCGGCTTTCGCGATGTTTGGGAGCTTGTGGTTTTCTGAAGTGGCAAACTACAACCCATGCAAGTTGTGTTGGTATCAACGCACCTGCATGTATCCACTTGCTGTGATTTTGTTGGTGGCACTTGTTCGTAAAAACAAAGCCGTTGCGCGCCAAGAGGTAACGCTGTATGCCGTGCCGCTTGCAGTAGTAGGCAGTGTCATTTCTTTGTACCACTACTTGTTGGAGTGGAACCCCACGTGGGAAAGCAATGTGTGCGCTATTGACGTGCCGTGCACCACCATTTGGTTTCGTCGATTTGGATTTGTGTCGTTACCATTTATGGCGTTGTGTGGTTTTGTGAGCGTTGTCATATTGCTCTGCACCACGTACACAAAGAAGAGTGAAGTGAAAGAAACTGCTGAACACATGGAGAAGTTATGACCGCTCAGAAAAATCAGACCAAGTTCATTGCTGGCGGAGTTGTTCTGGCCATTGCTGCAATTATTGCTGTGGTGCTTGTTGTGGGTGGCGGTAGCGATTCATCGCCTTCAGCAACAACGAATACAGCAGCCGACGTTTCGTCGGCAGATGGAACAGAGCCGACTAATTCCACAGCAATAGGAACGGCAACTGCTGCAGGAGAATTTCAAACTGTTGAAGCAACCGGAGAAATGCTGTCGGCATTGGAAGACCCCGATAACGACCCCGCGCGCGGTGTAGTAGCGCCAGTTGTGAACGGCTTTGGTTTTGATGGTGCCCCACTCACCATTGCGCCAACAGGCAAGCCGATGCTTGTAGTTTTCCTTGCGCATTGGTGCCCACATTGCAATGCAGAAGTGCCTCGACTTATTGAATGGAAAAATTCTGGTTCTATGCCGGCCGACATGGAAGTGTTTGGCGTGAGCACTGGTGCTCGCAACGACGCGCCGAATTGGCCCCCTTCACAATGGGTTGTTGACAAGGGTTGGCCGTGGCCAGTGATGGCCGATAGCGAAGACCAAGGTGCAGCTTTGGCCTTTGGTGTGTCGGGCTACCCCGGGCTGATTTTGCTCGACGGTGACGGCAAAGTGCTGGCACGACGCTCTGGTGAAGCGAGCATCGATGAACTGAAGGCATGGGCGCAGGAGTTCCTGCCGGTGTAAATAGTTGCCACATTCCCAGGGTAAAAGCACACATAAAGGTGTCGCCTATGGGAAGGATTTGGTTTACGATGACGATTACTGAAGCAGAACGCTTTCAGATGCACGAAGCTTTGAGTACTGCACACGGCAAGGAGGTGGCAGCCATCATTATGGAACATTTGCCACCAACAGGGTGGGGTGATGTTGCGCGAAGGTCAGATGTCGCCGACCTGCGTGTGCTCACGACGAAAGATTTAGAAATGGTGCGCGTTGCACTGACAAGCGATATGCAGGCGTTGCGTGGAGAGATGAGTGTGTTACGCGCGGATATGCGTAGCGAAATGCACATGCTTTTCAACAAGCAATTGAAGTGGATTGTAGGAGTGGTGATTTCTGCGCAAGCATTGGGCACTGGTGCATTGCTTGCGGGAATGAAGTTGCTCTAGCTGAAATAACCGCGGGCAGCTTCTTCGGCCAAGCGCATTACTTCACGCAATGGAACCCCAGTTGCTTTCGCAGCAATGGCAGCGTGTTCGAATTCTGCCTTGAGCCGTGCGCTACTCATTTTGACATCGACCGAAAAACCGAGCACATCAACACTCGTTACTTCACGCGCAGATGCAAAACGCTCTACCGTGCTTTGACGAATTCCTAAAGACCCAGTTTCTAGAAAAATAATGCCGCAGAGTGTTTGTGCAAGTTGTGGTGTGCAGAGAACTTGCAGGCAGTGCCCGTGTCGATTTTTTTTCATGATGATGGGCGTTACCCATGCATCGTTTGCACCGTGTTCCATCAGTTGCGCAACGGTGTATGCCAACACTTCAGGGGTGACATCGTCGATGTTGGTTTCTAACACCACCAAAGTTTCTGTGTCGCCATTATGTGCTGTGTCGGTTGAACCCAGCAGCACCTGCACAACATTGGCGCGGTCTGTGGGGTTGCGCGTGCCAGCGCCATGACCAATGGTTGCAATGGGCATGGAAGGCGATGCACCAAAAGATTCTGCAAGCGCAATGAGCAGTGCAACACCAGTGGGAGTAGACACTTCATAGTCAACATCTACTCCACGAGTAGGCACCGCATGTGTTGCAAGCATGTGTGCAACAGCCGGCCCTGGGTTCGGCAGAATGCCGTGAGCACTGCGAATGGAGCCATACGAGGTGGCAATGGGTGAGGCTGTGATGTGGTCGATGCCAAGAACTTCAAGTGCGGCACAAGTACCAACAATGTCAATGATGGCATCAATACTGCCTACTTCATGAAACTCAACGTCGTCAACAGGAACATTGTGAACAGATGCTTCTGAGTATGCGAGCACAGCGAAGGTGGCAAGTGCACGTTCACGCACGCGTGGGGGAAGGTCGGAAGCATTGAGCAGCGCAACGATGTCACTATGCAAACGATGCGTGTGATGATGGTCATCGTGATGATGTTCCACCACTACAACGTGTGTTGCGGCAATGCCACAGCGCATAGCGGGCTCGGCAGTAAGTGCCCAATCGTTTAAGCCGAGGCCAAAAAGAATATTGACCACTTCAGTAATGTTGGCTCCGGCATCGATGAGCGAGCCCAGCAACATGTCGCCAGCAACACCAGCGCTGGCGTTAACCCAAACGGTGTTGGTGCTTGGGGCGTGCTCAGCGTTCATGACTGAGTCTATTTAACTACGATTTTTACAATTTTCGTAATTGACTTTTTTGAAGCGTCTTTGAATGAGAAGGGGATTTCAAAGGAACCTTTTTTCAGCGTCTTAATTGACTTGTTTGAAAGGGTTAAAGATTTCTTCAACTTTGCGCTCAATGTCACCTTGGCATTTTTTGCAGCGGGGTCATTTTTGAGACCGGCTGCGGCAACAAGGAGAGAGACGGGAATTATGTTTCCCTTCTTCACTGTCACAATGCGTCGCAATCCAACATTTGGTGCAGAAAAGGTAATTCCCGTAGCGGTAATTTTGATACCTGCTGCTGTGGCCGCAAACGTGGCAACAAGTGCGTCGGACGAGCTGGTGGTGGAGCGGTTGACTTCAACGGTGCTGCTATTTACTTGCTCGGGTTGCAGCCCAAATAACGAATCAACAAACGCAGCAGGCCAGTACCACTCGGTGTACGACGTATTGAGCCCGCCTGTGGCAGTGCTGTGGGGGCCAGCTACTCGCACGCCAAACCTGCCGGTAGTGAAGTTGATGCTCGATAAACCGACGTGTTGCGCATCGGTGGTGAAGTACGCACCGACGCCGGCGGGATTTGGTTCTACAAGATTGTTTTCGAGCGCCACATTTTTCAGCGGCGCTGTGTACATGTACATCCGCAAACTATTTTCCACAGCAGACGTAGTTTCCGATAGTGCACATGTATCGATGGTGATGGTAAACCAACTGCATCGAACGAGTTGACCCATGCTGCGACTGGGTGCAAGCAGATCTACTTTGACCACATCGCTAGTGACACTCGATGGCGTGAAGGAAACAATTTTTGCATTAGCAATAACAATTCCCACTTGTTTGTTGAATCCCAGGCCAGGAGAAGTGCGTAAGGTCACTTCAGCGTTAGCAATTATGGGTTGCCCCGTTTGCCCAGCATTGGGCACAAGTGAAAAGTTAGAAGATCTACATGCAGTTTGTGCACCTTCAACAACACAGGGAGTTTCATCAAACGGGAGATTGACAACGAAGTCGGTGAGTTGAGTATTGCCATTGAGATCTGTTGATTTGCTACATCCGGTTGTAATCGGTGAGTTGGAGATAGCAATGGAGATACATGACCCCGTATAGCCCTCGACCAGCGTTGCTTCTTGCCCGTTAATGCGAATGGTGTCAACACATAAAGAGGCTCTGCTGTATGAGCATTTCACAGCATCTAGTGGCCCTGGTGTTGTAATCCATACGCCACGTGGAACTAATACTGTGATGGGGTCAGCAGCCGCAATCGGCGGCGCCGCCGATGTGAGAGCTATTCCACTGAACAGGGCTAAACACACCAGTAGTCGCTTCATCATGTAGAGCTCCTTAACATTCGCGCCACTGCACATGCAGCACCGAAACCGTTGTCTATGCCTACCACTGAAATTCCCGACGCGCATGACGAATGCATTGCAAGGAGCGCAGTAATTCCTTCCAGCGATGAGCCGTAGCCAACGCTTGTAGGTACAGCAACGATGGGTGCACCGGTGAGGCCACCGATAACACTTGGCAGCGCGCCTTCCATGCCGGCTGCAACAATAATTGCATCAGCATTTTGGATGACATCAATATGTGCAAGCAAACGGTGAATGCCCGCAACGCCTACGTCAACAATGCGTGTAGGTGCATAGCCATAGGCACGCAAGGTGAGGACGCATTCATCAACTACTGGTACGTCGGAAGTTCCTGCACTAATGGTGAGTACTCGTGGTGCCGATCGTGATGCATCGATTGTTGGCAAACGCCAGGCAAGAGTGTTCGATGCTTCTTCGGGTGCGCCGTAAGAAACATGTGCGGAAAGTACCGCTGCACGTTGCTCGGCATCGGTACGAGTGAGAATGACGGGCCCACTGCCGTTGGCCAACAGTTCACCCACAATGTCAACACAGTGTTGCGGCGACTTGCCTGGCCCATAAATGGCTTCGGGGGCCCCGGTGCGTAGGGCCCGATGGTGGTCGACAAGCGCATCACCCACTTCCGCAAAGGGGAGGCGGCGCAACTGGGCTACTGCTTCGTCGGGTGAGACCGCCCCAGAGCGGACGTCGGAGAGCAATTGGCGCAGGGTTTCTTCAAACACACCTCCATGTTGCCATCACTACGCCTAACCTTCATAGTGTGAGTGCACAATCAACCCCCGCAAGCCCTATTTCCGCCCCCGTTGCCCCTGGCACGCGGGTGGGTTTCTTGGGACCGCTCGGCACTTTCACCGAACAAGCCGCCAGGTCGCAGGCCGACCTTGCCCAATGTGAACTTGTGCCTTTTCGTACAGTTCCCGACGTGCTCGATGCTGTTGAGGCGGGCGAAGTGGCTCTCGGTTTTGTTCCTATTGAGAACAGCATTGAAGGAACAGTGAACCTCACCCAAGATGCATTGGTGTTCGACCATGAACTTTTCATTCAGCGCGAAGTAGTTCTCGACATTGAGCATTGCTTGCTTGCACTTCCAGGCACAAAGCTTGCCGATATTCGAGAAGTGCTGTCAATGCCAGTTGCTATTGCGCAGTGTCATGCGTATTTGCGCAAGCAATTAGGTGAGGCAACAGTGCGAACCGCAACAAGTACGGCAGAAGCAGCACGACAAATTGCCACCGAAAAGCTTGTAGGAGTAGCTGCTATTGCACCTGAGGTGGCAGGAACTTTCTACGGTTTAGAAGCAGTGGCACGCAATATTGCTGACCACGAAAATAATCAAACACGATTCGTGTTGGTGGGGAAAGATTTCATTCCACAAGCAACGGGGCACGACCGCACAGCCTTGGTGGTGTTCCAGCGCGCCAACGAACCGGGCAGCCTCATTTCCATTTTGCAAGAATTCGCTGCCCGCCGCATTGACTTGTCGCATCTCAGTTCACGGCCCACGAAAAATAGTGGTCTGGGCGACTACTGCTTCATTATGTATGCCGATGGGCATATCGACAGCGAGCTGATGGCCGACGCTTTGCGTGAATTACGTGCAAAACAGGGTGGCGTGAAGTTCTTTGGCTCGTATCCGGCTGCCGGCGAAGCGGCCCATAGTGCCCGGGAGCACGCCGATACCCGCTGGAAAGAAGCAGATGATTGGGTTGCGCATTTGCGAAGCCATATTGCCCGATAACATCTCAGACGGAACGGTGGCAGAGCGGCCGAATGCACCTGTCTTGAAAACAGGAGACCTGCAAGGGTCCGCAGGTTCAAATCCTGCTCGTTCCGCCAAGTATTCCCATTTGACTCACAAATCTGTACCCTAAAAATATGGCAAGTCGGTTGGAAGAAATGCGATCACAACGTGAAGCGATTCTCCGTGTTGTGGTTCGCAACAAAGCCTTCAACGTGTCTGTCTTTGGAAGTGTTGCACGGGGTGAAGAAAAACCCGACAGCGATATCGATCTCCTCGTTGATTTTCTGCCTGAAGCATCTTTAATCGATCAGTTTCGTCTTCAAGAAGAGCTATCTGCACTTCTCAAAACACCGGTTGATGTTATTTCGAGACGATCACTGAAACCGAGAGACCATGACATTCGCAATGAGGCCATGGCACTGTGATTCGCAGTGACGAGCAACGCGTAGCAGACATTCTTGAATTTGCCGACAAGTTAGAGCGCTATGTACTTAAAGGGTACGACGAGTTTTGTTCAGAATTTGGAACTGGCTTGGCTGTTGAAAGATTGTTGGAACTTATTGGAGAAGCAACAAGTCATCTCTCCGATGAGTACAAGCAGTCCATTCCGGAAATTCCATGGAAGGAAATTGCTGGAATGCGCACCTTGTTAGCTCACGCATATCACCGAATTGATTTTGCAATTGTCTGGACAACTGCCACCACCTCTGTTCCGGAACTAGCTCGGTATATTCGCGCCAAGTAGTCGTTGCATGATGCGACGAAATTCAACGGTGTTGCGGTCGGCCCGCGTGTGTACCTGACCACGTTCTAGCGGAACAACTTTGTCGTAGAGACCTTCAATGACCTTGAGGTCTTCGGCCAAAATATCCATTTCGTAAGATGCGGCTGCTTGTGCAAGAGCATCGGTGGGGCAGTCGTTGCGCAGCATGACGGAATACAAACATGTGGTGTTGTTGTCGATGGGCTGACAGAACGTAACGATGGCGTTCACCATGCCAGTGGTGGGGAGCTCAAGACGCAAGTTGCACGAGAACGGTGCAGTGAACTCGTAGCGCATGATGCGCGGTTGTACGAGGGGGTGTTCACCAGTTGCCACAAGTGGGTCTTCATTGTTTTCAATGGTGTGTTCGTAGTTCACCACGAAACCCCAACCCGACTCATCTTTTTCTACTGAGTACTCGTGGATGTTTGCGTCTTCACCTGAACCAAAGGTGCCAGCGTGCACAAAAGGGAAGTGTCCGAAGTCGAGAAAGTTGTCGATGAATTGCGCGGCTGCTGCTTTGATGGTGATGGGTTCTAGCCACACGTGGCGCAGCGACGCATCGTTCCACTCAGAAATATTGATGATGTCGGTGACGGGTTCTTCCGGAGCAATCCACACTAGGTTGTATTTTTCAACAACACGCGCGGGAGACAGTGCAGTGTTTGGCGGCAGTGTTGCACCTTTGCCGAGTGCAGGAACATGAGCAACATCACCTTGTGCGGTGAATTCCCAGCCGTGGTAGGGGCATTGCAAATGTTCGCCCACAACACAACCATCAGAGAGGCGTGCATTGCGATGCGGGCACTTGTCGACAAATGCGGTGAGAGTGTTGTTGATACGCGTCAGTACGTATGGCTCAC
>Ga0194048_10001206_pt1 | contig 12851 bp, 13 predicted proteins | sample JunL225m_MetaG_FD_161685 | JGI IMG/M metagenome (GOLD analysis project Ga0194048, IMG submission 161685) | Anoxic zone freshwater microbial communities from boreal shield lake in IISD Experimental Lakes Area, Ontario, Canada - Jun2016-L222-5m | ecosystem: Environmental > Aquatic > Freshwater >...
GACCCATACGGGCTGGACGCTTGATCTTTGCAAATTTCGCAAAGCCTGAGATATTTACAATCTCGCCTTTGGCGACGTTCGCAAGGATGACGTCGATTGTTCCTTCAACCATTTTGGCCGCTGTCTTGTTATCGACATCGGTGTGAATGGCTACTGCTTGGATGAGTTCACGTTTCTTCATAAGCGAAAACTTATTCCATCCGAGCACTCAATTCGTGGATATCCATTGACTTTTTTGTCACTCGGGCGAAAGTCACTTTTTTGCTTGATCAGGTGTCCTTCAGTTTGGTCAAATGTGCCTGCAAGGGATAAAAGGCTCGGCGCCGAAGTCAATTTTAGGTGCTTGCCGGATGCTAATTATTCAAAAACCCCCTGTTTCTTAGGGTTTTAAGGCGCTATTTAACCAAGTAAATGGAATGTCAGTTCACGCCAAAGCGTTTGGAACAATCCTCAATGAAGTCGAGATGGGCATCGAGAAATTCGTCATCTGTGATCTCGCCGTCGTACCACTGGTTATTGATGGCATTTCGTCCACCCACTAACGCGCCCACAAAAGCTGACGTATGTGGGTTCGTTGATGGCAGATCTAGGTCTCCGGCTACCGCATAACTCAATTCCACAATGATTCGCCATTTCTGGGCTCCGTCTAAGCCTTCGAGGACGGGGTCGGGTTCGAGGCCCTGTCGGTCTTGGCGCACTCCGGCAATGTAGTTGACCATTGTGATATCTGGGGGATGTATCAAACTGAGTGTTTGGGCTGTGACCAGTTGTTTCCAGACTTCAATTGCGCTGGACTTTCGGTGAATCAGTGCGGTGGCGATCATCTCGGTCCGATCGGCAACTATTGCAATACGCAGATGGGCTTTGCTCTCGAAGTAGCGCAGGAGAGTTTGAGTCGAAACTCCGACTTCATCGGCAATGTCTTGAAGGGTCGTACCGTTGTAGCCCTTGGTTGCAAACAACTTTTGGGATGCGCTGATAAGCGCAAGGCGGGTTGCTTCCTTCTTTCGTAACCGGAGTGTTGGTGCGGGAAGTGGGAATTCCTCAGTTTTTGGATTTTTGGGTGGCATATTGTGTCGCTCACTCTAATTTGACAATAGTTAACATTAGTCATACTGTGACAAAAGTCGCATATTGATGCCACTCATACTTTGTTCGGGGGGACATTATGAATTCACCACTACAGAAATCTTCATCACGAAGGACCAGGTCGCGGTTGGGTCCAATTGTGGTTCTTGCTCTGGTGTGCTCTTTAGTTGCGTGTTCTAACAATTCTGCAACCGACTCAAATAGTTCTGACAGTACTGCTGTGGTATCTGGTCCGGCACGGGATCTCATCATTGCTCGCGCGATGGACACAACAACTCTTGACCCAGAGCGCATGTGGTGCGATACCTGCATGATCATTCTCAAAGCGACGTATGAACAAATGATTAATGTTGATCCTGCCGACGTATCACATTTGCTACCAGGTTTGGCGGAAAAATGGGAAGTTAACGACACGAGCACTGAGTTCACGTTTCATCTCAATCCGAAAGCAACGTTTGCCGACGGCACTCCGGTGACATCAGCTGATGTAAAATGGAGTTGGGAACGAATCGCAAACATTAAAGCTGGTGCTTCGTTTATGCCCACGGGTCTTGAATCAGTTGAAACTCCAGATCCATTAACAGCAATCGCAAAATTTAAAGCTCCCAATGCACCTTTCCTAAGTATCTCTGCTGCCGCGATGGGAATGAGCATCGTCAATTCGAAGTCCGCCACGACTCAAGCAGTTGCGAAGTCTGGTCCCGGAGCTGACCTAGATAAGGCAGCTACTTGGTTTGACAAAGGAAATTCCGCTGGAAGTGGCATGTACACGATCACTGATTACAAAGCGGGTGAAAGCATCACAATGACGCGTAATGAAAAATATTGGGGCACAAAAGCAAAGTATCCATCAATCACAATTAAAAACGTGGCAGATGCTTCAACTCAATTGCAGATGCTTCAGCAAGGTGATGTCGATATTGCAATGAATATTGCGTTCGATTCACTCACCCAGTTACAGGGCGACTCAAACATTGTGGCTGAACCACTGGACTCGTTTAACTTCATCTACTTGAATCTCGCTCCATGGGCTGCAGGTGGGAAAGATCTCGCAGATGTAAAAGTTCGGCAGGCTATTCGTTTGGCAATTGACTACAATGCGCTGTTGCAGAATACACTTGCAGGCCACGGGCGTTTGCAAGCCACGGTCATTCCTAACGGGTTGCCAGGGACCGAGGGGCTGACACTGCCCGCACAAGATATTGCAAAAGCGAAAGAATTGATGGCTTCCGCTGGTAAATCTGCTGGATTCACAATTGACGCTCAATTTTCTGACGCCAATATTTATAACGTTCAAATGACAACGATGTACCAACAAATTCAGCAAGATTTGAAGAAAATCAACATCAGGCTTAATTTGGTTCCGATTGCGGCCGCCAAATATGCCGATGTGTATTTAGCTAAGAAAATTGCATTAGGAAATGTGTACTTTGCTCCGGACTATATGGATGCAGCTGAATACATCACATACTTTGCTCGCGTGCCAGGAAGCAACAGAGGTGGTTGGGCTCCAACGGGAGTTACTACTGCTGATGATGATGCGACGCAAACAGCAACCTTGGCGAAGGCGCTTGCAATTGCAGACGGAACAAAACGAGGAGTGCTGTATAAAGAGATCGGTCAGGCAATGATTAATGATGCTTATTCAATTCCACTTTTGAATCCGCAAGTTCTTTTTGCTCATCAGAAAGATATTGGAGGCATCGGTCTTAGCCCATGCTGCACTCTTGATGTCACTTTATTGAAGTAGCAATTTACTTACGAAGTCAATGTCTAGGTACATCTTCCGTCGTTTAGTGGCGATGCCGTTAGTTCTTCTCGGCATCGTCACATTGACGTTCTTTGCATCGCGGTTAGCTGGCGATCCCATCGTGTCAATCGTTGGTCTTCGTGGTGCGGGAAATGCAGATACAGTCGCCGCAGCCCGTGCGAAGTGGGGACTTGATGGGAGCATTATTCATCAGTACTTGGTGTATCTCAGTCATCTCGTTAGAGGTGATTTAGGAATATCAATCACCACCAGACAATCAGTGGTCTCAGATATAGCGCGGAAGCTTCCAGCTACCGGAGAATTAGCTATCGGGGCCATGTTGTTTGGGGGGGTAGGAGGAGTTCTGCTTGGCGTACTTGCAGCAGCTCGAAAAGGCCGCTGGGTCGATTCAGTCATACGTGGTTTTGCGGTCGCCGGTGCATCGTTACCAGTGTTCTGGACAGCACTGGTTCTTCTTTTCTTTCTTTATGCAAAAACTGGATGGTTGCCGGGACCCGGGCGCTTACCAGCTCGAATCGACCCACCTCTTCATCGAACGGGTATGTACACGGTTGATGCGCTGTTATCTGGAAACTTCACTCTCTTCAGACAGACGTTGATGCGACTTTTACTTCCTTCGTTTGTCCTCGGATGGGCACTAATGGGTGGGGTTGCCCGTACGGTTCGCGCGACAGTTTTAGATGAACTTCATTCTGACTATGTGAGAACTGCTCGATCAAAGGGAATTAGTGAACGTGCAGTATTCATTGGTCATGTTTTGCGTAACGCGATGTTGCCGATACTGACCCTGTTAGGGCTGTCATTTGCCTCCCTTCTTACGGGAGCCGTCCTAGTTGAAAACATCTTTTCTTGGAATGGCTTGGGCCAATACACCGTGCACGCGGCGCAGGCGTTGGATTACCCCGCACTGTATGGAACATGCATGACAGGGGCTTTGATGTTCCTTACCGCAAACTTGGTAACGGACATTTTGTATGGAATAGTCGATCCCAAAGTACGCCTCACATGAACACTCGTTTAGTAGCACTATGTCACGCGCTTCGACGTCCACAGATTGCCTTTGGTGCGATCATTTCACTTTTTTGGTTTCTGGTTGTGATGACTGTGAATCTCTGGGCGCCGTATAAAGCGTATGAGCAGACCGGGGTTCGCTTGTCGCCCCCAAGCTTGCATCATCTCTTTGGAACTGACGTCTTGGGAAGAGACGTGTTCTCACGAGTCATGTATGGATCACGACAATCAATACCTATTGCTGTGGTGGTCATTGTCTTTGCGGTTCTCGTTGGTTCAGTTATTGGGGGCATAGCGGGGTACACGGGAGGGCGACTTGATTCTTTCATTATGCGCATTACAGATGTTTTTATTTCGTTCCCTGCACTGCTGTTTGCAATGGTGATAGCAGCATCGCTAGGTCGTGGTTCACGCAGCACGATGATTGCTGTTTCGGTGACATGGTGGCCTTTTTATGCGCGACTCGTTCGTGGGCAAGTAATGTCCATACGCAACAGAGAGCACATCGAAGCTGCGGTCAGTATCGGCGCTGGTACCTCACGAATTTTACGCAAACATGTTTTGCCTCTAACGATGACTCCGGTGATGGTGAACGCGACATCCGATTTTGGCTTTGTTGTGTTGGTGGTCTCGTCGTTGAGTTTCTTAGGCTTAGGAGCAAAACCGCCGACGCCCGAATGGGGGACAATGGTTGCAGAGGGATCGCAGAATTTCTATCAGTGGTGGCTGGCTCTGACTCCTGGATTAGCAATCGTGACGATAATTCTCGGATTTAATTTTCTTGGCGATGGTGTCAGAGATGAATTAGACAAACGATCGGCAACAAAGTGAACCCTCTGCAACCGGTTCTTTCGATTCATGATTTATCAGTGAAGTTTGCAACACCGACGGGGACTGTCCATGCAGTACGGAATGTCAATTTGGAGATTAGACCCGGAGAAGTTGTAGGCATTGTTGGAGAATCTGGATCAGGCAAAAGCACAGTCATGCTCGCTGCAATGGGGCTACTTGCCGCAAACGCTCGATGTGAAGGATCAGTTAATTTTCAAGAGACCGAACTATTAGGTGCCTCGTCTCGAGTGATGCGCAAGATACGAGGCAAAGGGATTGGCATGATCTTTCAAGATCCGATGACATCTCTTAATCCAGTTCTTTCGATAGGAAAACAAATTTCAGAGGCAGTCATTGAGCATCAAGACTGCACGGGAAAACAAGCGTTTCTACGATCGAAAGAACTTCTTGAACTTGTTTCAATACCTCACGCAGAGGAGCGATTGAGAAGTTTTCCTCATGAATTATCCGGAGGCATGAGACAGAGAATCATGATTGCGATGGCAGTGGCAAATAATCCAGCGTTACTGATTGCAGATGAGCCCACAACGGCTTTGGACGTCACAATTCAAGCCCAAGTTCTCGATGTTCTAGAAAATTTGAGAAAAGAATTGAATCTTGCGATTGTTCTAGTGACTCATGATTTAGGAGTTGTTGCAGGTATCGCGGATTCGGTGCGTGTGATGTACGCCGGAAGATTGGTTGAATCTGGTGACGTACGTGACGTGTTCTATGAAAGTGAACATCCGTATACACGTGCCTTGCTGTCATGCTCTCCCAGACTTGATCAGCCTTTTAATGATTTAGTGCCAATAGCTGGCTCGCCTCCAGTTCTTACTGAAATATCGAGCGGCTGCTCCTTTGCCCCTCGGTGTGAGTTCGTTCAGGATGAATGCGTTATCTCTCAACCGGAATTGCGGCACGTGAACAAAAGTTCTGTTGCCTGTCACGTCGCACCTATAACCCGAACAGTGAGAGGTTAAGTATGGGAAACAGGGATGCGCCCATTGTGTTGAAAGTTCGTGATCTCGTAAAAAACTTTGAGTCGAGGTCTACTTTTGGTCGCCGAAACAACGCCCCAGTGCAAGCTGTGTCTGGGGTGTCATTCGATATTCACCAGGGCGAAACATTCAGCATTGTGGGCGAATCTGGCTGCGGTAAAAGTACAACCGCCCGCTGTATCACTCGACTTCTCGAACCCACGTCAGGTTCCATCGAGATGAACGGAACAGAAATTTCAAAATTGACTTTGAAAGAACTTGTTCCGCTTCGCAGTCAATTCCAGATGGTGTTTCAAGACCCGCAGGCTTCTCTGAATCCTCGACAACGTGTTCGAGACATTATTGGCGAACCTTTACTCATCCGAGGCGATGACCGAAGCGCCATCGAACAGCGAGTGAATGAGTTGGCACTTCAGGTTCGGCTTCGTACCGAAGATCTTGACCGCTATCCATTTCAATTCTCTGGAGGTCAACGGCAAAGAATTGGAATAGCCAGATCGCTCGCGCTCAATCCAAATCTGATTGCGCTAGATGAACCGGTATCGGCTCTTGACGTGAGTATTCAGGCAGAAATTATTCGCTTATTGAAACAACTGAAAGACGAGATGGGCCTTGCGTATCTCCTGATTGCCCACGACTTAGCAGTTGTCAGGCATGTCAGCGATTACGTAGGCGTGATGTATTTGGGCAAGATCGTGGAGTCAGGTTCTAACGCAGAAGTCTATGAGTCTCCACTTCATCCGTATTCTCAGGCTTTGTTATCAGCAGCTCCAATTCCCGACCCAGATCTTGAGCGGGCGCGCCGCCGGATCATTCTTAGTGGCGACGTACCAAGTCCACTTGACCCACCGTCAGGTTGCAGGTTTCGAACTCGATGCTGGAAAGCAGACGAACAGTGCAGTTCGGTTGAGCCCGCACTAGTAGATGTTGGTGGCGGCCACAAAGTGGCGTGCCATTACCCGGAAGAACGCTCGGTTTTTGTTCGCTCTTCCCAATAAATAGAAAGAAATTACATTGAATACAAATGAACTCATCGCTCGTCGCGACTCACTTTTTGGCGCGGGCGCACCACTGTTTTACAACTCCCCAATACATCTTGTTCGTGGTGAGGGGGTGTGGCTATACGACGCCGATGGTCGTCAGTACTTGGACATGTATAACAACATCCCAGTCGTGGGGCACTGTAACCCGCGGGTAGTTGAAGCACTTGCTAAGCAGGCATCAACTCTCAATATTCACTCCCGTTATATCGCCACCAGCGTTCTTGACTATGCAGAGAAAATTCTCAGTGTGCATGCAACGCATCTCGACAATGTCGTATTTGCATGTACTGGCACCGAAGCAAATGAGATTGCAATGCAAATGGCGAAAATCGTTACCGGTGGAGAAGGTTTTATCTGTACTGATGCGACGTATCACGGACATAGTGAACTTGTCGGATCATTGACATATTCACCACGACGTGGACGCAAGAATGTGCATTCCTTTGCCTTTCCAAATATGTATCGACCGCTGGTCGACGGGGTAACTGAGGAAGAGTTGTGCAACTTGTATCTAGCCGAGGTGCAATCTGCCATAGATGACTTTGCATCAGACGGAATAAAACTGGCCGGAATCATTATGTGTTCCTTATTTGCTAACGAGGGACTTCCTACTGTTCCAAAAGGGTTTATGAAGCGTGCAGCCGAGATGGTTCGAGCTGCTGGTGGAGTAATCATTCTTGACGAAGTGCAAGCTGGATTCTGTCGTTCTGGAAAATGGTGGGGTTATGAAGTAATGGAAGCCGAGCCAGACATCGTTACTATGGGCAAACCAATGGGCAACGGAATCCCGCTTGCCGGATGTGTAGCTCGATCTAAATATGTCGAAATGTTTCGTGCCCAGAAGCGGTACTTCAACACGTTTGCATCTAGCCCAATGCAGGCTGCATGCGGTATGGCAGTAATTGAGGAAATTGAATCACGTGGTCTGCCAGCACAGATAACAAGTGTCGGCGCGTATCTAAGGGATGAGATTCTCAAACTCGCTCCATTAAGTCCCCACATTGGAGATGTTCGGGGGGTCGGATTGTTTATCAGTGTTGAATGGGTGAAAGACAGAGACTCCAAGGGGGCAGACACTGAGGGGGCTGCAGCCATGGCAAATATTTTGCGTGATCACGGAATACTTCTTTCGAATGCCGGAGCAATGGGGAATGTTCTGAAAATTCGGCCGCCTCTTGTGTTCGAGAAACAGCATGCCGACTTTTTCTTGAATATTTTTAAAGAAGTGCTGTTGGCGGAGCATGACTGAAACAAATAGGGATTTGCTTGATTCATTCGTTGAAGACGCAATCACAAATTTTGATATTCAATTCAAATCATTCCAATTTGTATCTGCAAGTGAAAATATTGTTTATCGGATCAATACGGTTGAAGGCGAGTCATTTGCGTTACGTATTCACAGGCCCGGTTACCACAACATACTTGAATTAGAAAGTGAGCATCTTTGGACTGCGGTATTGAGTGATGTTGGTTTCAGGGTTCCACACCCTCTCGTGACGCGCGACGGGAATGCATACTCCTATCTGCCTTTTGATACTGATGGAAGCCGTTATGTGGGGATGTCCACTTGGTTGGAAGGTACACCGCTACAAGAATTAATGTCGGAAAAAGGATTTGATCAGATCAAAATCTTTGGTTGCGCTGGTGCATTGATTGCTCAACTACACAATCATTCTGAACAGTGGGAAATGCCGAAAGGTTTTACTCGACACTCGCTAGATATCGAGGGATTACTGGGTGATACACCTTGGTGGACTCAATACTGGAAGATGCCAGAAATGAGTCAAGAGCAATCAAAAACAATTCTTGCGGCGCGTGATCGACTACGAACGATTCTTATAGATCAGGGTATTTCATCTCAGACCTACGGCATCATCCATGGCGATTTGCTTCCTCAGAATATTCTCGTCCATGATTCTGTTCTTTCACCAATAGATTTTGATGATTGCGCATTTGGATATCATTTGTACGACATCTCTGTTGCACTGATCAATGTTTCGGCCGAAGCAAACTTCCCTGAAATTCTCGATTCATTTATATGTGAATACAGAAAACACCGTGATTTTTCTGACCAGATGCTGCAGACTCTGCCCCTGTTTGTATTGATTAGGCAGTTCATGCAAATTGGGTGGTTTAACAGCAGAGTGCCAACCGCATTAGTTTTCGGTTCGGGAAAAGTAATAGAACGTGGTGAATACCTAGTTCCAGCTATTGACCGCGCAGTGCGTGAATGCAATCGATTACTAACAGATCTCTAAAAAATTCAGCGAGTTAGTTCAATCATTGAAGTCGCCAAAATTGCTGCTTCTGATTGGTCGTGGGTGACCAAAAGGGCAGTGGTGGCGGTCTGTTTCAGGACTCGAGCGAGGTCCGACATCAGTGCATCATGGGTCGTTTGGTCGAGCCCGGAAAGCGGTTCGTCGAGCAAAAGTACCTGTGGGCGGGGGGCAAGTGCCCGAGCAAGGGCTATGCGGCGGGCCTCTCCACCAGACAATTCAGCCACGTTTCGGTGGGCAAGATGGGCCAGATTAACCATCTCAAGAAGTTCTTTAACGCGTGTGGCACGGTCTGTTTTTGACATGTTGGCAATGCGCAAGCCGAACTCGATGTTCTGACTCACAGTCAAAGTGGGGAACAGATCACCAGTTTGTGAGACAAGGCCAATGCCACGTTTATGGGTGGGCAGTGCTGAGATGTCGACATTGTCAATGTGGACTGTGCCGTGAGAGGTGCGAATGATTCCGCAGATGGCGTGGAGAAGTGTGGTTTTGCCAATGCCGGATGGTCCGGTAATTGCCAGCGTTTCGCCTGCAGGAACAGTGAACGAAATATTGTCCAAAAGAACCGTGTTGCCGAACGTGACCGAGAGATTCGAAACGTTAAGCACGACTCATGACTCCTACGGTGACAAGCACCATGAGTGCTGCAAGTGCAAAGCCCGCTTGTTGTGTGGCGGCTCCTGGCCTGCCTAGTAATTGTGCGATTGCAATGGGCAGTGTGGTGGAGCCTGATCGGGACAAGAACGATGTGGCGCCAAATTCACCGAGTGATACCGCCAGAGCAAGACCAGTTGCGCGTAATAGTGCGGGTCTCAACAGCGGCAATTCAACGCGGTGCCACGTTGTGAATGGTGATGCACCCAGTGTGGCTGAGGCATTGCGAAGAGAAGCAGGAATTGCTTCGACGGCAGGTTCCAGAGCGCGAACAACCAGTGGCAGGGCGATGACTGCATGGATGACCGGAATGAACCAACGTTCGGATCTCCAGGAAATTGGTGATCTGTTGAAAGTGATGATGAGACCAATGCCAAGTGTTGCTGCGGAAACAACGAGCGGCAGAGAGAACAGCGCACGAGGTGCAGAATTGCTTGCAACCAGTAAGGCAAGCGGAACGCAAATACAAGCCACAGCGATGGCGAATACCAGCGAAGTGATGATCACCGATTGCGGAGAGACAGATAGCGCTGGCAAAGAACCCGAAAATATTGTGCGCCAGGCACTGAATGAGAATTGGCTATTCACAACCAGTGATCTGTAGATGGTTGCTAGAAGAGGTGATGCAATGATGACGATTGCGGTCGCAGTGATGATCACGGGCGTAGCGCGGTGATGTGGTCTCGATTGCAATTGCATAGCTGAACTCACCTGCAGAGATACCGATTGAGAGCGTGAGCTTCGACCTGTGATGAAAAAGACGGCGCCGATGATGATTGCTTGCACAACGGCCAGCGCAGTTGCAGTAGCCGTATTGCCAAGCCGCACAGCTTGGGTGAATATTTCATTCTCAAGAGTTCGGCGTGAGACGCCACCGAGAATCGCAATGACCCCAAACGATGTAAAGCAATAGACAAACACCAGAGTTGCGGCACTGATGACGGCATCTGAGATGTGTGGCAAGACGACATCTGCGAATATGCGTGATGGGCGTGCACCAAGGGTGGCCGCAGCATGTTCGAGTCGAAGATTCACCATGGTCCAGCGCGGGCCAACAATCCGCAGAACAACAGACACGTTAAACACCACGTGTGCCCAAAGAATTGGAATCGCACCTCTCGAATCAGTAATTGCTAGAACACCAGCAGCAACAACGACAGCCGGTAATACGAAGGGTGCCGTGAGAATGCCGCGAGCGATGCGTGACCCACGGAATGTGTAGCGCGATAGCGCCCATGTAACGGGAAGTCCGATGACCAACGTGGCAAGCGTGCTGAGAATTGCTTGCCACAGAGAGAACCAAGCAACACCACGCAATGACTGATTGCCAAGAACGTCGCTGAATTCAGTGAATCGGAAGAAGCGAAGTAGTGCGTTGGCTACAGGTACGACAAAAAAGATACTCAGAAAAACCACGGGGGCAATGAGGAGAGTCCTTGTTTTGCTCACAAGATGATGTCTCTCCACGAACTCAACCAGGAATCACGATTTTTTTCAATCTCTGTTGGGTCGAGTGTCAGCGGATTCTTCGGCGCAACAGCAAACTTGGTGAACAGTTCAGGAAGAGTGGCCTGTTTGTTTACGGGAAAGACAAACAGAGAGAGTGGCATTGATTCTTGAAATGGAACATCCAAGAGAAATGAGATGAGTAGCGCAGCAAGTATTGGGTTGCGTGTGCCGCGAAAGGCGCCGACATATTCCGTTTGGCGAAAGCAGGTGGATTCAATAACTGCTGTGGGCGGAGTATTGATTGGCTTTTCTGCATACAACACTTCAGCTGGTGGGCTGGAACCATAACTAACAACGAGTGGATATTTGCCCTTGCCGGAAGAACCAGAAAAATCGATGGTGTAGGCAGTTGTCCAGTCGGGTGAAACATGCACACCATTTGCTTTCAACGACTTCCAATAGTTCTGCCAATTATCTGCACCGAAATGAGCAATGGTGCCTAAGAGAAAACCCAGGCCAGGAGAAGATGCGACAGGGTCTTGAACGGATAAAAGATTCTTATAAGCAGGGAGAGCCAAATCTTCCAGAGAAGTTGGTGGAGCAACATTGCGAGATGCAAACCACTGCTTGTCGTAATTCACACAAATGTCGCCGTAGTCAACTGGTTTGTAGCTAGTGAGTAACTGTGCTTTTTGCGCGCGTGATAACAAAGTGTTGTCAAGGCCCCACAGCACATCACCTTCTGGGTCGCCCGCAGTAAGTATCGCTTTAGAAATCAGAGCGCCCGAATCGCCACCAGTAACAACTTTGACTTTTGCACCAGTGGCTTCGGTAAACGCATCAAAGATCTTGTCTTGTGGTGTGAATGCATCGTAGGCAAGCAGTGTGACTTCTTTTGGAGTTGCATCAGTTGAAGTGTTTGCTGCTGAAGAAGAGCATGCAAAAGCGGTGACTACGAGCAACGAAGCCGCGAGTATGCGTGATTTTTTCATTGGAAGTCTCCGGGGTTGAGAAAGAAGGGTTCGACGACAGCGATACAACCATCGGTGACGCTGATAGATGCAGATTTGCCTGTTGCAATATTGCTGATGCCTCGTGAGGCAAATGACTGCAACGTGTCGTTGTCTAATTCCCACTGCAATCCGGTGGTCGTGACTGTTGCGTCGCCACCAATCGGAAGCAGAGACACAATGTTTCCCGCGTGAGTGTCGAGTGACAGGGTCTGGGCGATACCTACATATGACACTCGAGCAGTGCCTATGAGCAGATTGGTTTCAACAGTGGCGGCAAACGATGCAAGCGAATGCACCATGCCAAGAACGTGATCAAACCGATCACCACCACCAGACACGACAGTGATGTGCGCTGAGTGACGGGCTAAAGCTATTGCAATAGCGATTTCAGTATCGGTGAGATCTTTGTCAGTTGGATACTCAGTGATCAGAACCTTCAAATCATGAGCATCGGCTAAATCAACTGCTGAAATTGAATCCATATCACCGACTAATTCATTGGGAACGAAGCCCATCGCAATGGCATGCGCGTAGCCAGAATCCGCGGCGATGACGTATGTGTCTGTCGAAAGGTGTTGGCGCACATTCGGATGTGGTGGATCTCCGCCAATAAAGATGAGAGTGTGGCCTGAAGCCATATGTCGATTCCTCCGCTGGCATTACCCAGATCAGGTTTTCGGGTCGGTTACCGCAGTAACCCTCTCAGCCCG
>Ga0194048_10001207_pt1 | contig 12845 bp, 7 predicted proteins | sample JunL225m_MetaG_FD_161685 | JGI IMG/M metagenome (GOLD analysis project Ga0194048, IMG submission 161685) | Anoxic zone freshwater microbial communities from boreal shield lake in IISD Experimental Lakes Area, Ontario, Canada - Jun2016-L222-5m | ecosystem: Environmental > Aquatic > Freshwater >...
GATTCCGACCGATCGTGATGACTTCGCTAGCGTTTATTCTGGGTGTGTTTCCCCTGGTGATTTCGTCGGGTGCCGGGGCGGCTGCGCGTCGCTCGATGGGGACGGGGGTCTTTGGTGGAATGTTGGCCTCGACTTTTATTGCCACAATTTTTGTGCCGATGTTCTTTACGTGGATGTCGCGCAGGCAAGGCAAGCAAGCAGCAGCGGCAACCGCGGCAAATGCGAGCACGGATGGCTCAACCTTGAGTTCGGGTGACAAATCTTGAAGCCTTTGTTCATGACAAGCCAAGCGATCAAACAGAGCCAACGGCGGCTGATTCATCAGCGCCTCTTAGGAATGAATCGAGGCGTTTGGTCACGACTGGCCCTCACGAGTGTGCTATCGCTGACACTCACGGGCTGTTTGTTAGGGCCAGACTATCAGCGCCCAGAGCTTGCTTTGCCGTCGGGATACAACATCTCTGACGCGACTTCGACGCAGGCATCCGCAGATACCCAAACGGCTCGCCCGCCCATCAATCCAAAGTGGTGGACGCTTTTTGGCGATGCAACGCTTGATCAGTTGGTGCCGCAAGCGATGCAAGATAATGCCGACGTGCAGATCGCGCTTGCACGCATTGGGATGGCCCAAGCGCTTGCTGCGCAAGCGGGCGCCGCGCTTTACCCCAACTTAAATTTGATAGCTAGTGGAACGCGTGCGACCTCAGGCCCCTCGGTCTCGGTGACGGGTGTCGGTGTGCAAGCCAACACCTCTCAGGTTGGGTTGGTCATTTCGTATGAGTTAGATGTTTGGGGGCGTGTGCGTCGCAATATTGAGTCAGCGACTGCGTTGGCGACCAGCAGCCAATACGAAAAAGATAGCGTTAGCTTGACTGTTGCTGCATTAGTTTCCAATCTTTATTTGCGGCTGCGCTCACTCGATGCACAGATGGCCGTATTGCAGGATTCTGTGCGCACCCGAACGCATTCATTGAAGGTGGCTGAGGCAAAATTACAAGGTGGCCTGGTGTCGCCCATCGATGTCAATCAAGGTCGAGCGGCCTTAGCGGCCTCGCAGGCCACGTTGTCTGAAGTGACACGTCAGCGCGCGATTACACAGAGTCAATTGGGCGTCTTGACTGGCAAGCTTGACTTGGCGATTGCAGTCGGAGATGTGCGGCAATTGCCCGTGCCTCCATTGCCGCCCGAAGGGCTACCCTCAACGATTGTTGAAAGCCGACCCGATGTCAGTCGCGTCGAACAAGACTTGATCGCTGCAAACGCGCGTATTGGTGTGGCCACAGCCGGCTTGTTTCCGACCTTCTCACTGTCGGGCTTGTTCGGTGCACAAAGTGTCGCATTCAGTTCTTTTCTGACTGATCAAAGTTCCGTGTGGTCTGCCGGCATTGGCATGCTTGCACCGATTTTTTCAGGGGGCTTGTTACGGGGGCGTCTTGACTACGCAACGGCGCAACAACAAGAGGCGCTGGGTGCCTATGTGAAGGTGGTGCGCAATGCGTTTGGCGAAGTCAGTGATGCCCTAACTTCTGTTCGACAAACCCTGCAAACTGAAGAGTACCTCAGTCAACAAGTGCAGGCCTCGAATAAAGCACAAGAACTTGCTACCTTGCGTTACGAAGCCGGTTACGTAGATTTTTTGAACGTACTTGAAGCCCAACGCGTTGCCAACGAAGCGAACTTAGCCTTTGTGGTGAACCGCTCTGCGCGCCTGCAGGCAAATGTTGATTTATTTAAAGCGTTAGGGGGAGGTTGGGTTGCTACGCCTTAAGCGTAGCGATCGCCTTGACCGCTTTAGATGAGCTTGGCCACCGAACGCGCATAGATCACCTGCCCCTGGGCGTAGTGGCCGTGATTTTCTTCAACCGACTCAAGGTTGTAAAGGTAATTGACCATCAGCCCTGCTGACTCTCTGAGGCCTTTCTTGGATAGATCCGCGGCCCAGTTTAGGCGGTGCAATTCTGCGCCGTTGCCAAGATGAAACTTGGCGACCGGACTACCGCCTCGTTGGGTAGAAAAAAACATCAGATAAATTGCACAGAGCGAAGTGAGCGCTTCGCGTTCTTTGCTTGAACATTTTTCGGGCGTCCAGCCCTCACTGAGGCGTTGCACCCAGGTCTTATTTTTTAAGTCGATGACTTCAAGCGCTTGGTCAAAGCTGGTGCGCGTGGTGAGTGTTACCTCAATCGCGTTCAGACTAGGCGCGCGCGTTAACCAGTCGATAAACCCTGGGATTGGAGAGAGCGTGACAAATGTGTTGAGGCTTGGAAACTCTGTCTTTAAGTGTTCTGCAACACGTTTGATTAGAAAGTTACCAAGCGACACGCCCCGTAAACCAGGCTCGCAGTTACTAATTGAATAGAAGGCCGCGACTTTAAATTTTTTGTTGTCATCGTGCAGCGATTTCTTGTCGACTAAAGGACCGATCGCGCTCGGGATTTCAGAGAGCAAAGCGACTTCGACAAAAATCAACGGCTCATCAGGAAGCTGGGGATGAAAAAAAGCAAAGCACCGGCGATCGGGCTGCAAGCGTCTGCGCAAGTCGTCCCAGCCATCAATGGCGTGTACGGCTTCGTGCTGAATGATTTTTTCAAGGACATGCGCAGGCGAGCGCCAATCAACTTGATGCATTTTTAAAAATCCGGGATTAAACCAAGACGACAGCAAGTGCCGGATGTCGTAATCGAGGGCGGCAAGATCGGGGCGCTTGTCGAGCAGGCGCAACAGCTCTCGCCGCATGGCCAAGGCCGCTTTGGTGCCACCTGGGGCACGATTCATACGTCGAAACAACTCTTGCCTGGGGGATTCGGCTGCCTTGGTCAAGGCGATCTGGTTCAAGGCCGAAGGGTCTTTTGCGTAGGCTTGCGCCGCAGTGGCGACAGCGATCGGGTCTGGGCTGAACTTTTCGGCAAGTGCCGTATAAAAAATCTGACGTTGCGCTTCGTCAAGGAGCTGATATTGACTGATCAAGGCCTGCGCCATGCTCGAACCATTTGCTTCACCGCGTTCGGAGATGAGGTTGTTGGCGGCGGCGAGCGCTTTTGTGAGGTAACGGGGGCGATTGAGTTGATCTAACAGCTTCATTTAAGATCCTGACGCTAAATAATGGATTTTAACGAATAAATACCAAGTATTTACCATCAATTTGCACGATTATAACGTTAGATGATCTTAAAAACCACTAATCCCTTTTAAAAATACGTTAAAAACTATTAAAAACCTCGTTTGGCTGTCAACCTAGGCTCGCTACTTTAAAATCCCCAATAGATTCGAAAAACTGTCGGTCCAAGCGGGGAAGTTCGCGCGCGGTTTGAGCGTCGTGCCTATTTTGAGTGCTTCGGGCAAGTTTGCCGCACGCTCTGGGGATACGAGTAGGACCCAAACCGACTGACGGCAATACTCGTCTTTGCTTGTGGGCTTGAGCTCAAAGCTGAGCGCCACTTTGCCAAAATGCTGGGCGGCCGCGGCCATGACTGGTTCAAGGTTGAGGTAGTGGTTGGTAATGTGCACTGCCAAAATTCCATCAGGCTTGAGGTGCCCAAAATACGTTTTCATTGACTCGAGTGTGAGCAAATGCGTCGGGATGGAGTCGCCCGAAAAGGCATCCATAGCCAGTAGGTCAAAGTGTTGAGGTGCCTCGCGTTCAAGCATTAGGCGCCCATCGCCTAGCACGGGCACAATTTTGGCCGGACTGTCACTGAGATAGGTGAATTCGCTTCGCGCAAGATCAAGCACCTGATCATTGATTTCGTAGATACGCATCTCGTCACCCGCACGGCTGTAGGTTGCGAGGGTACCTGCACCCAAGCCCACCACACCGATTTTGAGTGCTGTGGATTGACTGAGGCTATCTAGTGCCAAGCCAATACCCGAGCGATGGCAGTAGTAAGCCGTGGGCGTTTTGCGCAATTTAGGATCGAGGAACTGTTCGCCATGAATGATTCCACCATGCAGCATGAGACGCTGGGCACCAAGTTGCGGAGCCTCTTTGGTTTGTGCGATATCTTCAATACGCAGTTGGCTATAAAAGTTACGCATCACCACGCGATATCCCTTGACGTAGTCAATCGAGATATCGGCGAGGCGCCAACCATAGCCTAGCAAGGCAATGATCAGAAGAACGCGCCAAGTTGATGTTGAGGTGCTCCACAGTACTGCTGCGACTAAGGCCGCGCACATGAACAAGCCGATGGGCAGTTCAAAATATGCATTAAAAATCATGGGGGCAATCAAACCCACAAAGGTGCCGCCCAAGGCCCCGCCGACTGACATCATCAGATAAAAAAGTGTGAGGTGGCGCACGGGCGGTTTGCGTCTGACTAATTCGCCATGACACACCATGCAAAAAACGAATAGCGTGAGCGCGATTAAGCTAATCATCACCGGAACACTGAAGCTGCTCTGCATGACGAAATCAAGTGCAATAAACGAGAGTGGCAAGGCGACTAAAAATGCTGAGCGAACGTAATAGCGTGGCGCGTCAAAGACCAAGATAAAACTAAAGAGGTAAATGCTGAGCGGGAGCACCCATAAAAAGGGCACGGGCGCGACGTCGTTGGTGAGTTGTCGTGTCATCGTTAACAACAGTATTGAAGCTGAGGCGGCGAGGCCAACCCAGAGTAGACATTCACGCAGACTTGGCCGCGCTGCGGGTGCCTCAGTGGTTTGTGTTTGAAGCGTCGCGTGTACTTTTTTGCGGTATACCACTACGCCTGTAGCGATGGCGGCTAAGGCGAACAGCAGGTAGCCCGCCGACCAACCCAAGGCTTGCACACCCACTGCGAAAAAAGGTTCGATCACAACAGGGTAAGACAGCAACGCGATCATTGAAGCCAGGTTGGATAGCGCATAGAGGCGATACGGTTTGGTTTCGGCTCCGGGCGTATGAAAGGCGTGGGCATACCAGGCTTGCATTAAAGGGCCCGTTGTTGACAGCATCAGGTAGGGGGCGCCCACCGAGATTGCAAGCACGACAAAGACAGCCCAACTTGGATTGGCCAACGCGTCTCCCTTCCAGGACGGGTCGGCTGCAACGGGTAACATCAAAATACTTAAGAAGATTAAGCCCAGGTGAACCAGCACTTGGCGTTGCGCCGACAGCTTTTCGTGTAACCAGTGCACATAGGCATAGCCAAGCAGTAACTCGGCCTGGAAAAAAACCATGCACACGCTCCAGACCGAGGACGATCCCCCGAACCAGGGCAAAATCATTTTTGCAATGATGGGTTGAATCTGAAAAAGTAAAAATGCCGATAGAAAGACGGTGGTGGCAAACAGCAGCATCGAATAACCCTATGGCGAAAAGACAGCGTTTTGAAGAGGTAAAAAGTAACTTAAGCTTGGCAATAAGGGAAGTGATATTCTCTTGGCTATGGTGATTTCGCGCGCTTTTGTTGAGTTGATGTTTTATCGGGCTTGCCTGACCTTTAGCTACCAGATCCTGGCAGTGACGGTTGGTTGGCATATTTATGAGCTCACCAAAGATCCCTTGTCTTTGGGTCTGGTGGGCTTGGCTGAAGTGGTGCCGTACTTTTGTAGCGCACTGTTTGCAGGTCACGCGGTGGATCAGCTGTCTAAAAAACGGATCGCCTTGTTTGGCTGTTCGCTTCATGTGCTGATTGCGTTGTTAATGGTGCCCGTCGCGCTGGGGTATTTTGATGACCTAGGGGTCGGCGCGCACTGGTTGATTTATGTGGGCATTGGCCTCGCAGGTCTGGCACGTGCCTTTATCCGCCCAACCTATCAAGTCATTTTTGCCCAAGTGCTTAGACGCGAAGACTTTGCCCAAGGCTCGGCCATCGGAACAGTGGTCTACCAAGCCGCACAGGTGATTGGCCCCGTCATTGGCGGGCTCTTGATCGCCTGGCCAGGTTTGGTCTCTGCCTATCTCGCTTCCGGGCTCTTTGCTTTGCTGGCCATTATTGCCGTTGGGCTGTTGCGCTACACCGAAGAAAAGATCACGCCAAGCGAGCTCTCGATGTGGGCCGGTATCGTGCAGGGACTGCGTTTTGTTTTTTCGAAGCAAATCATGTTAGCAGCGATGGCGCTTGACATGTTTGCGGTACTTTTCGGTGGAGCGGTGGCGATGCTGCCTGCGTTTATCGATGAGATTTTGCAGGGTAGTCCTGAGTCACTTGGGTTGTTGCGTGCGGCGCCCGCCATCGGTTCTGTCTTGGCCGGGGCCTGGTTAGCACGGCACCCGCTTCAACGCCATGGCGGCCGCGCTTTACTGGTGGCGGTAGCGGGGTTTGGCGTGACAGTGATGGGCTTTGGTTGGTCGACAAGCTTCTGGGTTGCTGCTGCTTTTTTGTTTTTAACCGGAGTGTTTGACGGGATTTCGGTGGTGCTGCGCTCAACGATTTTGCAATTGACCACGCCCGATCAAATGCGCGGTCGTATCTCGGCGATTAATGGCATTTTCATCGGCTCGTCCAACGAGATCGGTGCGCTTGAGTCTGGCTTGGCCGCCAGTTTGCTAGGCCTAAGCACTTCAATCGTGTTTGGAGGTGTGATGACCTTGCTGGTGGTCGCCGTGTGTTGGTTTGCCGCACCGAAGCTGCGCGATCTAGAGTTGGCAGATCTGCATCAGGTTGAAAAAAAATAAACCAAGAGCTGGGCAGAACGCTTACTGGGCGCCTTCAAAAATATCAGACTTGTCGTCTTGCACGCGCACGATGGGTTCGGGTAACTTGAAGCCTTCCCAGCCCCCGCCCAAGGCTTTGACCAAGGCGATATTGGCCAAGAACTGATTGCCATGCATTTGCCACTTTGTACGCTGCGCAGTCAGTTGGTTTTGTTGTAGCAGGGCAAGTGTTTGCGCAGTATCCACGCCTTCGCGATAGCGGATCGCACTGATGCGCAAGGCCTTGTTCAGGCTCTCGACAGCTTGATCTTGCTTGCTGCGGGCGCGATCGTATTGTTGCAGATTGCTCATGGCATCTTGCGTCTCTTGAATCGCAACCAAGACCGTTTGGCGATAGTTGGCAACGGTACCGGCGTAGCCAGCTTGTGCAAAGCGATAGTTGGCGCTGGTACGGCCTGCATCAAAGACCGTCTGTGTAGCGGTTAAGCCAATTGACCAGAGTAGAGAAGGCAAGTTAAAGAGCGTCGTTGCATTATTTGAATCAAAACCTAAGAAAGCGGGCGCAACTAACAAAGACGGAAAGAACGCGGCCTTGGCAACGCCAATTTGCGCGTTCGCTGCGGCCATCGCACGCTCGGCGGCTGCGACGTCGGGTCGGCGCTCAAGCAGTGATGACGGGACATTGACCGGAAACGCAGGCAGTGTTTCAGGCAATCCACCCGCAGCGATCTTAAAGGTTGCGGCCGGCGTGCCGGTCAGCGTCGCTAACAGATTTTCTTGAACGTTGCGTTGAGATTTGAGCACTTCAAGTTGCGCGCCGCTTGTTTCTGTTAACGCACGCTGTTGCTCTAACTCAGTGCGTCCTGCAGAACCCAGGTCATAGCGTTTTTGAATCAGATCAAGCAACTTGGTTTGAAGCCCAACAATGATGGTCAACACGCGAATCTCTTCATCATATTGACGCATCAGAATGTACGATGAGGCGACTTGAGCGCTGAGTAAAAGCTTGACGTTTTCGGTATCGGCGGCTGCTTGCTCGGCGGTATTGCGCGCGGCCTCGACATCGCGACGAACCTTGCCCAACCAGTCAATTTCGTAGGTCATAATGGCAATCGGACGAAAATCATTTTGTACGGTTGAAATATTGACGCTGTCATACGTTGTGGTCGGACGGTTCGCTGAACTTAAGGTTCGCGACGCTGTGCCGCCCGCAGTGATGGTGGGTAGTTGCGCGGCCCCGCGCGCTTCACTTTGGGCAATCGCTTGATCAAGTCTGGCAATAGACGCCTGCAACGTGTTGTTGTTTTCCAGGCATTTTTGAATTAACTGATTGAGCGTTTCGTCTTTAAAGCTCGTCCACCAGTGGCCTTTGGGCGCACCGTCAGCAGGCTCGGCCGGTTTCCATAGTGCTGGATTTGCACCGGGCAAGGCTTTCCAGTTTTCTGGCATCTCAAGCAACGGCCGTTCGTAGTCTGGCCCGATTGGCGAGCAACCCGCGCAGGCAAGAGCAATCAAACAAAGCGTGAACGAACGTTTCATAATCACTTGGTGGCGGGGGGCGTTTCGACGATAACTGTTTGCCCGTTGGTGATCGAATCAAGTGGGTTGATAATCAAAACATCATCGACCGACACACCACTTTTCACCTCAACCTGCAAGCCGTAATCAATACCAAGGACAACCTTGCGTTTTTCTATTTTATTATCGACGACACGTGCGACATACGGGCCGCCCGAACCAAAAATAAGCGTATTGGTTGGCACAATCAGATTATTGCTCGGCGCAATCTTTAAAGCGACTTCAACGTAAGAGCCTGGCAGCAATTGTCGGTCGGGATTGGGGACTTCAACATCAACCTGCAACGTGCGCGAAGTGGTGTCAATCGCGCCGGCGGTTCGTGCGATGCGGCCTTTAACGCCTTTGTCAGGGTTACTGCCAAGATAGATCTCGACTTCATCTCCGACGCGCACGAGTGAGGCACGGTCTTGAGGAACATACACGTAGACGTGCAGTTTATCGGTATGCGCGATCGTGAACATTGCCTGAGGTGTACCCACATTACCTGAGTTGACCAAGTCTCCAAGATTGACATTGCGGCGCGTGATCGTGCCATCAAAGGGCGCGACGATTGTGCCAAAACTTTGTTGATCGCGCAGCCGCTTAAGAACTGCTTCGGTCTGTTTGAAGATCCCGGTTTTTTCGTCAAGCTCTTGCTGTGAAACTGCATCTTCAGCACGCAGGCGTTTCCAGCGCTCGTATACCGTTTTGGCTAACTGAAAGTTCGCAGTGGCTTCTTCAACTTGCTTGTTAATCTCAGGAATCTCAAGAATCGCTAATGTTTCGCCCTTTTTGACGGACTCGCCGATATCTTTAAACCACTTTTGAACGTAGCCGTTCACGCGTGCATAAATCTGCGCTTCGTTGATCCCCAAGAGGGTTCCGGGTAAAGCGAGTCTGGCACTTGCATTGCTAAGCGTCGTGGAGGGCTTGGCCACCAAGACATGTAGCTTTGTGTTGGTGACGGCGCGCGCGGCAAGCACTTCGGCGTGAGAGGCACGCGTCAAGAGCGTCTTGCCTAACCCCAAGGTCAGAAGCACCAATAATACGATGGTTAATAATCTGACTTTGCGCAGAACGCCCTGACGACTGAGTTCGTGATGGGGTCCTTGCAAATGAAATTCAGGTAAGCCCATATGGGCGTGACGTTCTTCGGTCATGTCAACGCTTCCTTTTGTTCATTACGTATCGCCAGCCAGCGATGGAAGGATGCAAAGAGAACTGGCACAAATAATAGAGTTGAAACGGTTGCAAACAACAGGCCGCCAATGACGGCACGACCTAAGGGGGCATTTTGCTCTGAGCCCTCACCCAGTCCAATCGCCATGGGGATCATACCGAGGATCATTGCCAAGGCAGTCATCAGTACCGGCCGCAAACGCGTTGAGCCGGCTTCAAGGGCTGCTGAAAGCGGCGGCAAGCCGTCCTTGAGTCGTTGCCGAGCAAAGGAGATGACCAGCACACTATTGGCGGTGGCGACCCCCATCGTCATGATCGCGCCTGTCAGGGCAGGGACACTCAGATTGGTGCCAGTCAAAATCAACATCCAGGCAATGCCGGCCAAGGCGGCGATCAATCCTGCCACGATGATAAAGGGATCGAGCCAGGACTGAAAGTTCACGACGATTAACAGATAAACGAGAACAATGGCCCCGATTAAACCGAGGGCAAGACCTTGATACGAACTCAGCATCGTTTCAACCTGGCCGCGCATGACCATACGGCTACCGCGAGGGAGTTCAGCTTTCGCTTCATCCATGATGGCCTGGATGTCTTTTGCGACTGAGGCCAGATCCCGTCCTCGTACGTTTGCGTAGACATCAATCGAGGGAAGAACGTTGTAACGCGTCATGATGGCGAATTCTGTGTCAGGGCGCGCTGTAACCAGATTGCCCAAGAGTTGCGGCCCCCTTCCCAAGGCCGCGTTCGCCGCAGCCGTTGCATTTGAGGTCGCCGCATTTGAGGGGCCGACGGGCAGTCGTAATAGCTCATCGAGGGAATCAATTTTGGCTTGAGGGGCTTGAATGGAGACCGAGTAATTAATGTTGTTTGCAGGGTTCAGCCAGAAGGAGGGCGAGGTTTGCGCGCTGCCTGAGAGCGGTAGCAAGACGTTTTGGGCTAAATCGGTTGGTGTTAGACCATTGAGCCCAGCGGTCTGCATGCGGGTGCGGTCCATACTCAGGGCAATCGACGGCGAATTCAGTCGTTGATGGATATTCACGTCAGCCGCCCCCGACACCGCTGCAATTTTATGGGCGAGCTTAGCCGCTAACTGCTGGTTGGCGGGGTAGTTGGGCCCGACAATCTGAACATCAATGGCCGCCGGGATACCAAAGTTCAAAATTTGCGTCACGATGTCTGCAGGCTGATAGAAAAACTCCACGCCTGGGAAGCTCTGGCGAAGTGGGGGAAGCAGCGCCTCCATGACCTCTTGCGTCGGCCGATGGCCATGTTTGAGCGTGATCAAAATATCTGCGTCAAACGCTCCAATCGTGCCTGAGCTGCTGTATGACAAGTTGATGCCGCTATTAGGCAAACCGATATTGTCGAGTATCGAGTCAAGTTCTTTTTCGGGAATGATTTGGCGAATAACATCCTGCACCTCATCGGCGATGACGGCTGTGCGTTCGACGCGCGTGCCTGTTGGTGCGCGCATATGAAGCTTGATCTGCCCAGTATCTACATACGGAAACAAATCTCGTCCAAGCAAACCGAATAAGCTACAGGACAACAAGCAGAAGCCTAAAAAGGTAAAGATAAATTTTTTGCGATGAGTGAGTAAATGGCTTAAAAAAAGTACGTAGCTGGTTCTGAATTTCTCAAACCGCTCATTAAAACCGACGTGTACGCTGTGGATCCAACGTGCGACAAGCCCCGGTTTACCGGGATTGCGCAACAGCATGTAAGCCATCGTGGGTACGAGCGTGCGCGACAGCACATATGAGGCCAGCATGGCAAAACAAACGGCCTCTGCGAGCGGAACAAAAAGGTATTTGGCTACTCCACCCAAAAAGAACATCGGAACAAATACGATACAGATACAAAGCGTTGACACAAAGGCTGGCACGGCAATTTCACCTGCCCCATCCATGATCGATTCATACAGGCCTTTGCCCATATGCAAATGCCGTTCGATGTTCTCGATGGTGACCGTGGCGTCATCAACCAAAATTCCGACGGCAAGTGCTAAACCGCCCAACGTCATAATGTTGATGGTTTCGCCCAGCATGTGCAAGGCAATGAGCGAAGTAAAAATTGAGAGCGGAATTGATACTGCGATGATGGTCGTCGTGCGCCAGTTGCCTAAGAACAGTAGCAGCATGATGGCGGTGAGCGCGCCCGCAATCAGTGCTTCATGAATGACGCTCGCAATGGCGTCTTTCACAAAAACTGACTGGTCTGACACGAGTTTGACCTCGATGCCGTCGGGCAGCAAAGGTAACAGCGTAGGCAGCTTAATTTTTAAGGCGTTGACGACGTCAAGTGTTGATGCACCACCGTTTTTGAGTGCCGTCAGCAACAGGCCCCGTTTGCCGTCTTGGCGCACGATATTGATTTGTGGTGAAAACCCGTCGCGAATGTGCGCAACTTCTCGCATAAAAGTTGTAACACCGTTACTTGTTTTGATTGGTATGTCGTTGAGCCCGGCGATACTTGGGGGCGAGGCATTCATTGAAATACTAAACTCTGTATCTCCGATTTTTGCGGTGCCCGAGGGCAAGGTCAGGTTTTGAGTCGTGATGGCATTGACGATGTCAGACGAAGTCAGGCCTTTGGCGAGCAAGGCTTGAGGGTCAATATCCACCGATACGGCGCGCACTTTGCCGCCATAGGGAAACGGCATCGCAACGCCAGGAACGGTAATCAGTTGTGGGCGCAAAATGTTAAGCGCCGCGTCAAAGAGTTCTTTTTCAGCCAGCACGTTGCTTGACATCCCAACCTGTACGACTGGGATTGAAGAGGCTGTGTACTTGATCACCAGTGGCGGGGTAGCGCCTGGTGGCATTTGCCGCACGATCGCCGTTGCTGAGGCAACAACCTGCGCAATGGCTGTTTGAATATTGACGTTGGGTTGAAAGAAAATTTTGATGATCGCAATGCCGCCAAGCGAGCGCGATTCAATATGTTCGATGTCGCTGACGGTGGTTGTGAGTGAGCGCTCGTGGGACTGTGTGATGCGATAGCCCATTTGCTGGGCGGATAAGCCGTTGTAGCTCCAGATCACGCTGATGACTGGAATATTAATCTCAGGTAGCACATCTACCGGAGTGCGCATCACCGCAAAAGGCGTTGAGAGCAGGATGAGAATCGCCATCACGATAAACGTGTACGGTTTTTCTAACGCTGTTCTAACAATCCACATTGAAAATGACCAGAGCTAAGCTATTTAATTATCAAAATTTTGCAGACAAAACAAAGCCGGACCAAGTGAAAAATAGGTGTTTTCCACTAGTCTTTAAAGTCCGTGAGTATAGAGTAAGCGGGCGCTCGCCGATAGATGTATTTAGCGTCGCGCCCTAGGCAAAGGCGTTTCAATGTGTTTCACCAAGTGGGTGCGAAGACCTAGCGCGTTTTAAAGATGTGCTGAAATCAAAAGATAAGCATAACTTAGTAAATAAAGAGCCAGATTCGTTACTTTCTGCGGTCAAGCAGGCGTTTAACCTTCGAGCTTTGTGAGGTCAGGGTGTATTGATCGAGATCCCCCTTG
>Ga0194048_10001208_pt1 | contig 12845 bp, 8 predicted proteins | sample JunL225m_MetaG_FD_161685 | JGI IMG/M metagenome (GOLD analysis project Ga0194048, IMG submission 161685) | Anoxic zone freshwater microbial communities from boreal shield lake in IISD Experimental Lakes Area, Ontario, Canada - Jun2016-L222-5m | ecosystem: Environmental > Aquatic > Freshwater >...
GACACCGCCAACCGGGCCCGCCACGTCCCCACAAGCCGCTCGGCCGTCACGATCGCACAACCCAGCACGGCGAATACCGCCGCGACCCCGACGAACACGATCGAGATACGGTCCAGATCCATCGCCCGATGCCCGCCCAACGGCGGATCGACGAACCATGCGGCGGCGGTCGCGGCCAACATCGACACACCGGCCGCCCGCATCCCGGCGGCGAGGGCGATCCCACCGCGTTCAACCCAGGCTACGAATACCGCACCGAACCCCAACACCGAAAGCGGCAGCGTCTCCGGCGTGAACCACACGCCTGCCGCAGCCCAAACGCCGAGGGCAACCCCTCCCGGCAGTCCGGCCACCAGCCGCGCCGCCCAGCCCCAGCCGGCGACGGCGATCACCACGGCCGGAAGGTGATGATGCACAATGCCGATCAGCCCGTAAGCCCAAACCGCCGGCGCCACGATGCCCGCAACCGAGGCCATCCATCGCCACCCACGCGGCACGAACGGTGCCACCGCCCAGACGCAAGCGTAGCCCAATGCTGCTAGGAATATCGCTCCCAGCAGCAGTCCGGCTGTGTGCAATGTCGCGTGCTGCGGCATGAACCAACCCAGCGGCGCGGCCAGGATCAGCAGCAAACTGTCCAGCAGATGCGACCAGTGCAGCACCGTGCCATGCCCCGACCCATCGCGCGCGACCGCGTGCAACGGGCGGTGCGCGGCGAGAATATCCTGCAACCGCACGAGTCGCATGAAGCTGTCGGGACCGATTAACCCATCGGGGCGCCGCATCTCGGCGATGCGAAAGCTGGACAGAGCCGCGATCAGCACCGGCACTGCGGCGCATAGCGCACCCTCCCGCCAGCCGATGACGCGTTCTTTCGGTGGAACCATGCTACCCCTCGAAAGCGATGCCAGTGCCGGTACCACGGTTTGAGCCGGGACGGAAACCGGGTAATAGCCCGTGCCATGAACGTTTGTGTCAGACGATTGGCGTTGCCGGCGGTGGTTTGGGCGATGGGCCTGCTAGCCGGGGCCGCCAGCCCCTGCGAACAGGCGGCGGCCGAGGCGGAAAAAGCGTTCGATCTGCCGGTGGGATTAATGAACGCGATCGGCCGGATCGAGAGCGGGCGTTACGACCTCACCAGCGGTCGGGTTGTGCCTTGGCCCTGGACGATCGACGTTGCCGGGGATGGCAAGCAGTTCGATAACGCCGAGGACGCTGTCCGCACCACCCACCGGCTTCGCGCCCAGGGGGCCCGTAACATCGACGTCGGTTGTTTCCAGATATCGCTTCAGTACCATCCCGATGCCTTCGAGACGCTGGAGCAAGCTTTCGATCCCCCGACCAACGGCCGCTATGCCGGCCGCCTTCTCGCATCCCTCAAGGCTCGGCATGGTTCCTGGCAGGAAGCCGTGGCGGCATACCATTCGGCCGATCCCGCACGCGGCATACCCTATCGGGAAAAAGTCTACGCGAGTTGGAACGCCGCCCCAGCCGCACCGGCGGTGCCCGAAGTGCCGTCTGGCCCGACGAAGCTGGCGTTCGGAATCACATTATGGACGCCAAGTAAGCCGGGGGAGGCGGCATCGGTGATACATATCGAGTCAGGAGCCCCGACGTCCTTGCCGAAGGTGACTAACGCCTCGCGCTAGTGTTCGATCCAGTCGGACATGAACCGCGCATAGCAGTCGCGGTCGCCGGGCATTTTCGGCCAACCCGCCAACTGACGCACTGCGGCGAGCAATAACCGGTCCTTCAGGTGGGTCGAGTTGTTCTCGTATTCTTGGAATGCAGAATGAGCGATCTTTTGATTGTGCGGGTCGTCCTGAAACTTGCTGGCGGTCACCGCCACGGTCGAGAAATACTCCTGCACATTCGCACCCGATTGCAGATACGCGTTGGCAACGGCGGTGCTGCCTGCGATGTCGAACGACATGATGGATTCGTCGAGTTGGGTCAGCAATTGCCGCGAACTACGCCCGCCGCCGTCGAACCCTTTGAGTTCCTCTGCCAGCCCCGAGGTCTGCCACTTGTTTGCCTGCGACGAATCGTTCACGAAATTCGCCATTAAATACAAGATACGTGGTTGGTAATTGCTGGTGCTGGTGCGGATCCAATGGTTGGCGGTGTTGCAATAATCGAACGGATGCTGCCCGTCGGTGAATTTCCGCGGCACGACGTTGCGCAGGATCAATTCGGCGGCGGCGATCTGGATGGTGTCGCCCAAGCTGCGGATGGACTTGCCGGCCTGCAAATATGCCGTGATCCGATTCCAAACCGCCGGGCCGGTTCCGGACATCGTCAGTTCGATGAAGGACTCGATTTCGGCAGGGGTCAGCGGGATTTTGTTAGCTTCGCGCAAGTGTTTGTGGCCGTCGGGAAAGGCTTCGTTCAGCATGACGCAAGCCGCATCGTAGGCCGAGTAATACAGCGGCCCTACCGCCATATCCGGCACGCCGGTATAGAATACACCGTGCGCGTCGGCCCAGCCGACATAATCCGCCAGCCCGACGATCGCCCGTGCCCGCAGGGCCTTGTGGCCGGTGTTGCGCGCCTTGCGGCCGGCGATCGTGTCCTGAATGTCGATCAGGCCCAGGAACAGCATCTGGTCGCGCAACGCGTCCCGTGCTTCCGGATCGGCCGCGAGATCGAGGAACAAGCGATACGATCGCACGACCTCTCCGCCCATGGTCGCCAACATGTGGTTGTGCAGGCGCTCCTCGATGGTGTTGCCCTCGCGCAGGGGCTTTTGATCCTGGTTCCAAACCGTGGGGCCGTAATCCGGCGGCGGTACGTTCATGCCCTTCATGCTGGCGTAGCGGCCGGGATATTTGCCCAATAGTTGGTTCCAAATATCGAGGCCGGCGGGGATGTACCAGATGCTTTGCAGCATCGGCAGCAGTTCGTACCCTTTTGGCATATAAGGAATGAGCGCCGCCGATGTGCGAATACCCAGGATGGTGTGATCGTTGTTGATCAGTACGAGCTGGCCGTCTTTGACGTTGATATGGTTGGGCACCTGGACGAACGGCGCTTCGGCCTCCATCGCGGTGGCAACGGCTTGCGGGACCGATCGACCTTCGTCCTTAATCATGCGGAAGAAGATATCGGCGGTGCGGGCCGGATCGCGATCGAGGATCGCGCCGGTCATCGCGTCGCGGGTTTTATCCTGACGCGGCGAATCGATGGTTTGCAGCATGACGGCGCCCTCCCTTCGGGTTGCGGCGATTGGACTTCCCTTATTGGTGGGAAGTCTAACGCCGCAGTGGGCTGGCCGTCAAAGGTCCCGCCTTTTTATCCAATCCGGGCCATCGCAGCTTCCAAACGTTCCACCTCCGCCAGATAGGCGGCGACCCGTGCTCGGTTTTCCTCGACGACCTCCTCCGGTGCGCGCTTCACGAAATCGGCGTTCGACAGTTTCTGTTGGAATTTCTTCGCCTCGGCGGCGGCCTTGTCGCGTTCTTTTCCCAAACGGACCCGTTCCACGGCGATATCGATGATGCCGTCCAGCGGTAGCACGACGGTCGCCTCGTCCAGTACTGCCTGCGCCGATCCCTTCGGGAGTTCGCCGTCGAGAACGCGTACTTCCGATGCGCGGGCCATGCGGCGGATCGGGTCGATCCATCGGTTCGCACGGCCGATTGTTTCGACCGATGCGTCCTTCAACAGCACCGCCCCAGGCACGCTGGGTGGCACATTCATTTCATTGCGCACCGACCGCACGAGGCCGATCGCCCGCACCACCCAATCCAGTTCGGCCCGCGCTTCGGCTGCGTTTGCAACGGTCATGGCGGTGGGCCAGATTTCCCGGATCAGGCTGCATTCGGCGCCGTAGCCGAAACGGTCCCACAACTCCTCCGTCACATAGGGGATCGCGGGGTGCAGCAATTTCAGGACGATGCCCAGCACGTGCGCTGCGGTGGCGCGGATTTCGGCGGCGGCGACGGGATCGGCGCCCTCGACCAGCGCGGGCTTGGCGAATTCCAGGAACCAATCGCAGTAGGTATTCCACATGAAACGGTAGCCGGCGGCGGCGTATTCGTCGAAACGATAGGCCTCTAGCGCCGCCGTGGCGTCCGCTATCGCGCCGTTGGCGGAATCCAGCAGCCAACGGGTCAGCGGTAGTTTCGCGTTTGCCGGGTCGAACGACGGATCGATCGCTACACCGTTGATTTCGCAAAATCGAGCGGCGTTCCACAGCTTGGTGATGAACCCGCGAGAATCTTGTACCCGGCTGGCACCCAATTTCATATCGCGACCGGGGCCGGTCAGGCTGCAAATGGCGAAACGCAAAGCGTCGGTGCCGAAACTGTCGATCAGTTCGAGAGGATCGATACTATTCCCCTTCGATTTCGACATTTTCTGACCTTTTTCGTCGCGGACAAGACCGTGGATGTAGACTGTCTTAAACGGTACATCGCCCATGAAATGGATGCCCATCATCATCATCCGAGCGACCCAGAAGAAGATGATGTCGAAGCCAGTGACAAGGACGTCGCCGGGGTAATATCGCGCCAATTCCGGCGTCTTTTCCGGCCAGCCGAGGGTGGAGAACGGCCACAGTCCCGAACTGAACCACGTATCCAGCACGTCCTCGTCCTGCGTCACCTCGGTGTCGTCGCCATAATGCGCGCGGGCCAGCGCGGCGGCGTCCTCGGCGGTTTTAGCAACGAAGACTTCGCCGTCCGGTCCGTACCACGCGGGGATGCGATGCCCCCACCAGAGTTGGCGGGAAATGCACCAGGGCTGGATGTCGCGCATCCAGGCGAAGAAGGTGTTTTCCCATTGCTTCGGCACGAACACGGTTTTGCCGGTTTCCACCGCTTCGATGGCCGGTTTCGCCAGTTCGGCGGCGTTGCAATACCACTGCGTTGTCAGGAATGGTTCGACCGGCACGCCGCCCCGATCGCCGTGCGGGATTTGGTTGGTATGAGGCTCGATTTTGACCAGCAACTCCAGCCGTTCCAACTCGGCGACGATCGCCTTGCGGGCAACGAAACGATCCATGCCTTCTAGCGTGCGGACGAAATCGGCGTCCACCAGATCGGCCTCGATTTCTGCTAGCGTCACACGCGCTTGCTTGTCCAGAATGGACGGCATAGGCAATGCGTGGCGTTTACCGACCTCGAAATCGTTGAAATCGTGCGCTGGGGTGATTTTTACCGCGCCGGTGCCTTTTTCCGGATCGGCATAGTCGTCGCCGACGATCGGGATGCGGCGCCCCACCAACGGCAAAATTGCGAATTTACCGATCGCCGCCGCCAGCGTCGGGTGCGCCGGGTTCACCGCGACGGCGGTGTCGCCCAGCATCGTCTCGGGCCGTGTGGTCGCGACGGTGATGAACTGCCCCGGCTCGCCCTCGATGGGATAATTCAGATACCAGAGCGATCCTTTCATCTCCCGATTCTCGACCTCTAGGTCGGAGATCGCGGTTTGCAGTTTCGGATCCCAGTTCACCAACCGGCGGTCGCGATAGATAAGGCCTTGACGATACAGCGTAACGAACACTTCTCGCACGGCGGTGGATAGTCCGTCGTCCATGGTGAACCGCTCGCGCGGCCAGTCCAGCGACGCGCCAAGACGGCGCAACTGGCGGGTGATGGTGCCGCCTGATTCGGCTTTCCATTGCCATACCCGCTCCAGGAACTTGTCGCGGCCCATATCGCGGCGATCGATGCCCTCGGCGGCCAGCAGCCGTTCTACCACCATTTGGGTCGCGATGCCCGCGTGGTCGGTGCCGGGTTGCCACAGTGCGTCGCGTCCGCTCATGCGGCGCCAGCGGATCAGCGTGTCCTGCACGGTGAAGGTCAGGGCGTGACCCATGTGCAGGCTGCCGGTGACGTTCGGCGGCGGGATCATGATGGTGAAGGGATCGGCGCTCGACGATGGGTTCGCGGCGAACGCGCCCTGGCTTTCCCATCCTTCGTAAAGGCGGGCCTCGGCTTCGGCGGGTGCAAAAGTCTTGTCGAGCATCTCGGTCTCTCCCGCGGCCCAGGGGTCAAATAACCGCGGGAGGCCGCCGATGGCGAAAATTAAGTGCGAGCGCGACCTACGACGCGTTCGATTTCGGTGCGAACCAGCCGTTCGACCAACGGAGGTAGATATTCGTCGAGCCAGGATTTCAGCAGCGGGCGAATTTCCTGCCGTACGATGTCCTCGATTGTCGGTCCCATACTGGTGACCAGCATCGATCGTTCGGTTGTCAAAGTCCGGACGAGCGTATCGACGCTGGACGCGGCCGCAGCGGCGGCTTCCGGCGCGACCAACGTCGCCATGGATGGGGCCGGTGGTGGCGGCGCCAGCACGGGTTCGGTCGCGGGTTCCTGTTGGGCAATCGATTCAGATAAGGGTTGAACCATCATCGAAGAATCGAGCAATAACGCATCGTCCTCGTCGGTCGGCGGCGCAACCGGCGGTGGGGCGGCGGCTGGGTCGTCTTCGGCCTTGACCTCGTCTTCGCTCAAGATCCGGCGAATGGACGCCAGGATGTCCTCCATCGACGGGTCCCCGGTTGGGGGGGGAGCGGGGGTTCCAGGTGCCGATGAGCCGGTCATGTCATGCTTGCTCAGCGGGCCGGCTGGTTGGTGGCATAGTCGCCCAACCCGGCCCAGCGATCTTTGACGGCGGCGTAATAGGCTGTTTCGTCGTACAGCGGCACCGGCAGGCGCAAATCGCGGGCGGTGAGGCGGCCGATCGCTTGCGCGACTTGAAAGGATGCTGTGATCAGCTGCGACAGATTTTGCACTAACGTGGTGCGGGAGTTCAGCAGCGCCTGCTGCGCGTTCAGCACGTCCAGGGTGGTGCGGCTGCCGACGATGGCTTCGCGGGTGACGCCTTCCAACGCGATCTCGTTCGAGCGGATCGCGGTGCGAGTGCTGTTAGCCGCAGCTTTCGCGCCGTAGTATGTCGACAGAGCCTGGACCGCATTTTGTACGGCGGTGCGTTTGGCGTCGTCGATTTGCCGCGTCGTTTGCTGTTGCGTCTGCCGTGCCGCGCGCACTGCGGCGTATTCGGCACCGCCTTGATAGAGCGGTACCTGCATCTGCAAGGTGACGGCGAAGCCGCTGGCTTCCGAACTGCGGGCACCGGCATTCTCTTGCTGGAAACTCTGCCCTTGCACGCTGACCTGGGGCATGAGTGCGGCCATTGCCACGTCGACCGCATCCTTGGCGGCGGCGTCGTTGAATAGCGCGGCGATAACGGTCGGATTGTTTGTGCTCGCGATGGTCGAGGCATCGGCCTCGGTTTTGACGGGCAGTGCCAGAGGTTGCGGTTCGATCATGTCTTCGGGCGGTTGCACGCCGACGACCTGACGGAAAGTACCGCGAGCGACCAGAAGATTGCCCTCGGCGGTTTCCCGCTGAGCACGGGCGCCGGCCAGCGCGGCTTCGGCTTGCGCGACGTCGGTGCGGGTAATTTCTCCGACCCGGAATCGGTCGTTGGTGGCTTGCAGTTGCTTGGCGAGAACCTGTTCGTTGTTGCGCTGCAATTCCAGCAGTTGGCGGGCCTGAATCACGCCGACATAGGCACTCGCCGCCGCTAAAAAGCTCGTTTGCTCTTGATTGATCAGGACCGCACGCTCGGCCATTACCTGATTCTTGGAGCGGTTGACGTTGCCTTGGATGCGGCCACCTGTGTACACATTTTGCGTAACGGTGAACTGCGCCGTGGCGAAATCGCGCACGGTCTGGGTCGTGATGATGGCGCCGCGGCCGCCCGTTACTGGATTGATCGATGTCGACGAAAACGCGCGGTTGATGCCGTCGCCGTAACCGGCAGTTGTACCGACAACCACGGTCGGTTTCCATCCCGCCAGTGCCTGAGGCACGCTTTCGTCCGTCGCCCGCAGCTTTGCTCGCTCGGCCAGCAGTGCCGGCTGATTGGAATACGTGGCGGCCAACGCTTCGAACAAAGTATGCGGCCCGTCCGCGCGCGGCTTAGCGGTGGGGGGGCGCGGTGTTGCGGTTTTGGCAGCGGCGGGCGTTGCCTTCGCGGGTTGGGACGTTGCAGCGGTCTGCGCCATTGCGGGCAGGCCGCAAGCAACGAGACCGAGACCGGCGATCATCAACCCAGGAAACATACCGTGACGCCGAACCATCCTGAACCCCAATTCCCAATCGGCCGCGCTGCGGGTATTTCGACCCGGCGCCTCACCATGTGCCACAATCGGCGTCGCGTCGCCAATCAAACGATGCGGCGCGTCAGAACACGAACTCCGGGGCCGGCAGCAGCGATGGAATCGATGGCGTGCCGCAATCGAATATCGCCTGCGCACGCAGGCCCGACGGCGTGGCTTCGGCCAGGACAGCTTGGTTCGTGCGCCCCGCCCCGGCGATTACCGCGACCAGCCGGCCACCGTCGGTTTTGAGCTGTTTGGCGATCGCGGCGGGAATCTCCCGCACCGCGCCCTCGATCAAGATCAGGTTGTACGGTGCGCCAGCCTCGTGACCTGCGTCCAGTTTGCCCGCGATCAAATTGACGCTGGGGGCCTCGGCGCCCAGCGCATCGCGCGCGGTGGCCAGAAGTGCCAAATCCTCCTCGATCGCCGTGACCCGCGGGCCGCACTGCGACAGTACCGCAGCGCCGTACCCGGTGCCGGCGGCGACGACCAAAGCGCGCTCGCCTTCTTGCGGGGCGGCGATCTGCAACAGCCGAGCGAGGACCATCGGCTCCATCATAAAACGGCCGTTGCCAAGCGGGACATCTTCGTCGGCATAGGCGAGTGCGTCGAGCGCTGCGGGCAGAAAACGCTCGCGGGGCAAATGCCGCATCGCGGCCAGAATACGCGGGTCGGTCACTTTATTCGGGCGGACTTGGCTGTCCACCATGCACTTGCGTGCTTCGGCGTGGCGATCGAGGGCGGCGTGGGCTTCGGTCATCGGGCTCGTCTCGTGCTTTACCCGCTGCTTATACAAGGCTGGGGCACCCCACGCAAAGCGGTTGACACAACATACTTGACCGCGCGGCCTGTCGGCCCGATATACCGGGCCGCGACACTGGGGGTCCGGTGGCAGAGTGGTGATGCACCGGACTGCAAATCCGAGAATGCCGGTTCGATTCCGGCCCGGACCTCCAATTTCTCCCCGCCCCCGAAGGAAAACAACAAAGGGCAGGAGACGCGCATGACCACACGTAGAAACTTCCTATCGACTGCGGCCGCCGCGAGCGGAATCGTGTTTTGCGGCTGCGGTATCCCAGGAGCCGCGCACGCCGCGAAGGTATCCCAGGAGCCGCGCACGCCGCGAACCAGGTCCGCCGCCCGGTCAAGGTGAGTGGCAAGATCGTTAAAACTATCGATGTCCACGCCCATTGCATCTTTCACGAAGCCGCCGCCCTTGTCGGCGGCGATGCGGCCATCATGAATCCCAGCGTGAAAGGCGCGGCCGAGGGCTTCATCGCGATCGAACAACGCCTGAAAGCCATGGACGACCAAGCGATCGACATGGAAGTGTTGTCGATCAACCCTTTCTGGTATGGCAAAGATCGCGATTTGGGCGCACAAATCGTCAAAATCCAAAATGAGAAATTGGCGGAACTCGTGGCCGCGAAGCCCGATCGGTTCGCGGCCTTCGCGTCGTTGACCCTGCAAGACCCTGGGCTCGCGGTGCAGCAGTTGGAAATGGCGGTGAAGAAGCAGGGCCTGCGCGGCGCGGCGATCGGCGATCGGGTCAACGATTGGGAATTGTCCAATCCCGCGCTGCACCCCGTATGGGCCAAGGCCGAGGAACTCGGCGTCAGTCTGTTCATTCATCCGCAAGGCCTGCCGGAATTGAACAATCGTCTGAAGGGCAACGGTTGGCTGACCAACACCGTCGGCAACCCGCTGGGCACCACGATCGCGCTGTCGCATCTGATTTTCGAGGGCACGCTGGATAAGTTCCCGGCCTTGAAAATCATTTCGGCGCATGGCGGTGGGTTCCTCCCGTCTTATGCCGACCGATCGGATCACGCCTGCTTCGTCGTCGCGCCCGGCTGCGATCCCAACATCAAGTTGAAAAAGAAGCCGACCGAGTACCTCAATCAGCTATTTTTCGACACGCTGGTCTTCACGCCCGAGGCTCTTCGCCACCTCGCCGCGCAAGTCGGTACCAGCCAATTAATGCTCGGCAGCGACTACCCGTACCCCTGGGAACTGCATCCCGTGGACCACATCTTCGCGACAAAAACGCTGAACGATGCCCAGAAAGCGGCAATCCTTAGCCACAACGCCGCACGGGTGCTGGGCATCAAGGCCTGACCGAACCGATCGGCGGCGGGCTTCGGCCCGCCGCCATCACGCGGAGCGGCGCACACCGGTAAACTGAATCAGCCCTTTTTGCATTCCGATCAGATCGCCTTTGTAGGCAGTCGGCTGAAAATATGAGCCGAGCGGCAGATAGGGCACGTCGAGCATTGCTTGCATTTGCATCTCGCGGGCGATGGCGCGACGGCGGAGCGGCTCTTCCGAGAACAGATAAGCGTCTCGCAACGCCTCCAATTTCGGCGCATCCGGCCATCCGTTATAGGCGCTCGGTCCGTTGCCGCGTAGCAACTGGTTTGTCGCCGGGGAACTTGCCTCGATCCCGCCGGTGAAAGCAGCGAACATGCTCCAACCTCCGGCATCCAAGGGCTTGCGGCTTACGGTGCGCTGCACTGCGGTGCCCCAATCGGTCGAGACCTCGTCGACGTTCATGCCGATTTTGCGCAGCATATCGACGCCCATCGCGGCAATGGCGGCAATGCGCGGCACGTCGGTCGGCGAAAGGAATACAACACGTTCGCCTTTGTAACCGGCATCGGTCAACATGCGCTTGGAATCGGCGACGCTGGTTTTGCCGCTGAGGGCTTCCATCCCCGCATCGCTGCCGGCTGGGGAACCCGAGGTGAAGAAACCGCAGGACGTGTCCTTGTCGGCGTTGGTGCCGGCGACCGCAGTCATGAATTCCTTCTGATCGACCGCATGTAGAACGGCTTGCCGGATACGCGCATTGTCGAAGGGCGGGAAAAGCTGGTTGAACCGCAGGAAGCCGATTAGTCCGGCGGTTTCCATTACCTCGGTTTTCAGAGCGCGATTGGCGCGCAAGGATGGCACGAGGTCCATCAAAGGTTGCTCGACCCAATCGACCTCCTCATTCGCCAGCGCCGCGATTTGCGTCGATGGGTCCGGCGTCGTCAGCCATTCCACCCGATCGAAATGCGCGATTTGCGCCCCCGCTCGGAAACTCGCGGAACCGCGCGGGCTGGGCACATAACCTTCGAATTTGGCATAGACATTACGCGCGCCGGGCACACGTTCGTTGCCGAGGTAACGGTAGGGGCCGCTACCGACAATATCGGTCAGACGCACATTGGTGGGGGTGCTCGCCAGCCGCTCCGGCATGATGGCGGCGATCAGATTGGTCGGATGGGATAGCGCTTCCGGCAAAAGGTGGAAGCGGCGTTTCAAACGAAACCGGATCGTTTTATCGTCCGGCGCGGACAATTCGTCGGTGGCGACGGCAAGGGCCTGCCCGAATGCATCCACGACTTGCCACCGTTTTAAGCTCGCCACGACATCGCGCCCGAGGACCGGGGTGCCATCGTGGAATTTCAGACCGTCGCGGAGCGTTAAAATCCAGGTCAAGCCGTCGCTTTCGACGTTGTAGCCGGCCAGCATTTGCGGTTGCGCGACACCGGCCGCATCCACGGCGAACAGCGTGTCGTAGACCATCATGACGTGGTTGCGCGTCACGAACGCGCTGACGGCAGGATCGATCAATGCAAGATCGGCATAAGGCACAAATTTCAGCGTGGTCGCGGCGGCGGCGCGTACCAATGCGGGAGAAGCCAGGGTCGCCACGGCGGCCCCCATGAAGGTTCTGCGTCGCATCCGGAATTCTCCTGCTGTGTAGCAGGAATTATGCAAAACCTATGCCGGAGGCTGAAACCGTCCGGGATCTACGGTGGTGGCGATCGCCGCGGCGTCCCCTGGGGCGCGACCCAGTACCAAATCGGCGACCAATTGTCCGGCGGCGGGGGAGGTTTGTATGCCGTACCCTCCTTGTCCGACACTCCAGAAAAATCCTTCCATTTTGGTATCCCAACCGAAAGCTAAGCTGCCGTCCGGTGTGAACGTTCGCAATCCGGCCCATTTATGCTCGACGCGGCGCACTTCGATGTCCAGAACTTGCTGCATTCGGTCGATGCCTAGCGCAACGTCGATTTCCTCCGGCTGCACGTCGTGCGGAAACGACGGCGTTTCGTCGGCGGGGGACACCATTAGGCGTGTGCGGGCTTCGGGCCGAGCATACCATTGTTCTTCGATGTCGCAGATCATGGGCCAATGTTCGGGATCGTACGGCGAGGGTTCGATCAGCGCGGCGGTTCGCCGTTTCGGTGTTAAACCGAGTGGCGCGACGCCGGCGAGCGCTGCGACCTCATCGCCCCATGCACCGGCAGCGTTTACGATGATCGGTGCCCGAACGATCTCCCCGGTCGTGGTGGTCGCATGCCATTGGGCGCCGCGCCGTTCGATGGCGCCGGCCCGATGCCGCAGCGCCAACATGCCTTTGTTTTCGTGAAGTTGGCGCAAAAAACCCTGATGAATGGCGGACACGTCCATATCGAAAGCATCGTCCTCCACCGCGCCGGCTGCGATCGCACCGGGGCGGATGGCGGGCAGCAGGCCTGCCGCCTCGGCAGCGGTAACACGGCGCAGGCCGATGCCGTTCCGCATGGCTTCGTCGAGGTTCGGCAACTGCGCCTCGGTCGCGACCAGCAATACGGTGCGTTGCCGCATTAACGGCACGGCGGCGAATCCGGGCGGGGGGGTTTCGAAAAATGCCCGCGATAGGCGGCTGAGTTCGCGCACATCGTGCGGGCCGTAATTC
>Ga0194048_10001209_pt1 | contig 12816 bp, 15 predicted proteins | sample JunL225m_MetaG_FD_161685 | JGI IMG/M metagenome (GOLD analysis project Ga0194048, IMG submission 161685) | Anoxic zone freshwater microbial communities from boreal shield lake in IISD Experimental Lakes Area, Ontario, Canada - Jun2016-L222-5m | ecosystem: Environmental > Aquatic > Freshwater >...
AGTGTTCCAAGATGAGGTAATGCCGCTGCCAGGCGCAAAGATGTCAACACAGCTGCCGTAGTTCGAGTACGAGGCCCGGGCGTCGTTTGACGATGTTGCGCCGACCGTCAGCGCGTTCGGCGTCGAGGCCGGTGAGGCGCTGCAAGCATCGGCGTTCGAGTTGCCGGCGGCAACGGCGAATGTGATCCCGTCGCTGATCGCGTTCTGCGTTGCCGTATTCAGCGCTACCGAGTAGCCGCCGCCGAGGCTCATGTTGGCCACGGCCGGTACGCCAGCGGCGTGGTTGGCGGTCGCCCAGTCGATTCCCGCGATTACGCCAGCGGTTGAGCCCGAACCACTGCAGCTAAGTACGCGCACTGCGACGAGTGAGACTTGAGGCGCAACGCCGTAGGTTGAGCCGCCAACGGTGCCAGCGACGTGTGTGCCGTGGCCATTGCAGTCGTTTGTGTTTTGTCCGTCGCCGATTGCGTCGTAGCCGACCGTGACGCGGCCTCCGAACTCCGCGTGGGTTGCGAGGATGCCGGTGTCGATGATGTAGGCGGTTACGCCGAAGCCGTTCTGGCTGGTTGCGATCTGACTGTTGAGCGGAAGCGTGCGCTGGTCGATGCGATCCAGTCCCCAAGAGGTTGCTAGCCCGCTGCGCGGCCCGGCGCTAAGCGCTTCGACCGGCTTGTCCTTCTCAACCAGGAGCACGCCATCCTGAGCGCGCAGCCGTGCGACGTCGGCCGAGTCGAGTGAGGCGACGTAGCCCTTGGCCGCGCTGCGAAAGACATCTTGGACGTCGTTGCCGCGGGCCTCTTCGCTGGCGACCTTCTGTGAAAGTCCGGCGCCGCTGTCGTAAAGGACGATGTAATCGCTCGAAGTTCCGGCCGCTTCGGCTTGCGCGGGGATCAGGGCGAAGAAGCTGGCGCAGAGGATCAGAAGCGACAGCGAGATGCGCTGGCGCTTAAGTGACCCACCCTGAATCTGTGAAGCGAACATTGAGATATCCACGATTCTACTTGATCGGCGCGTATTTATCACCGAGCCGCAACTACTTGGTAACTACGCATTCAGACTGCCAAGGTTGCGGTCTGTGACGGAAAGAATTTCGGCCGCCTCCGCCTAGGGCTGGGGCAGGGGTACACTTCGCCCCGTCCGGAGAGGTGGCCGAGAGGCTGAAGGCACTCGCCTGCTAAGCGAGTAACGGGGGTAACCTCGTTCGCGGGTTCGAATCCCGCCCTCTCCGTTTTCCGCGGATTTGCAGCCGTTTTGTTGCACGCTTAGATGCTCGTGTGCAGTGCCAGGCTGCGAGAATTGAGCCTGATGGATCCACGTCTTGAACGCCGTCAGAGCCAGAAGCGAGCAACGGCGCGCCGGCGTAGGGTCGCTGCAGTCGGTGTGCTTGCGGTCGCAGTAGCTGCGGTCGTATGGGTCGCCGCGGCTCCATTCTCTAGCGCGTCGCCGGAGGCTCAAAGCAGCCCGGCGGCGGCCAAGATTGCTGTTGCGCCGTCAGAGCCAGAGCCAGAGCCAGAGCCAGCGCCAGCGCCAAAGCCAAGCGGCCCACCGTTGCAGCAGATTACGCCGCTTGTCCCAGGCGAAGCGAAGGTGATCACCGAGGTCCCGGCAGCCGGCAACAAGGTTGCGTTGACTTTCGATGACGGGATCTGTGCCAGCTGCGTCAAACAGATCGTCGACTTCCTTGAGAAGTCCGGTGCTCACGCGACCTTCTTTCCCAACGGCACCTACGGAGCAAGTTGGGATCCGCAAGCAAAGCGGATTCGAGCTCTCGTTGAGAACGGCCAGCTCACACTCGGCAACCACACTTTCAGTCACGGTACTTCGACCCAGATCGGCTCGGCTGCCTTCGGTGCCGACCTGCAGCGCAATGAGGATTGGATCGAGAAGACCTTCAACTTAACCGGGCGGCCATGGTTTCGGCCTCCGTACGGTGATTACGATTCCGGCACGCTCGCGGCGGCCGGTCAAGCTGGCTACAAGCGCGTGATCATGTGGTCAGGCACGGTCGCCGACTCCGACCCACGCACCGAGGCTTACATCCTCAACGCGATCCACTACTGGGCTAAGCCGGGGCGAATCATCCTGATGCACGCGAACTACCCACCGACAGCGAAGGCGCTCCCGAAGATTCTCAAGATTCTTGAGCGCAAGCACCTGCAGGCTGTGACGATCGCCGAGTTGCTCAAAGACTCTTGAGCGCTTAGCTGGCAAGCGCGGCGCGTAGCCCGGCCGCCGCCTCGTCGCTGCGGCCGCCGCGCGCGAGCCAGCTGACGACGCCGTTGCGGTCGCAGACGATCACGGCAATTTCCTTTGTGTCAGGCAGGCCAAGGCTGTCGCGGATGCGGCCCACGTCGGTGTAAGCGGTGATAGTACGGGCACGCGTCTTTGGGTCTGGAATCGCTGCAGCCATTCTACCGTCAAGGACTCCGCGCACGGGGCCGAAGCGGCGCGAGATTGTTGGCATCTCGTACGTCATCAAGCCGGCGTGCTCGTCTTCGAGCGCGGCGAAGTCGCCAAGCCAAGTATCAACGTCGTCCTGATGGTTTCGCTCGAAAGCAACGGCGATCAGGTTGCGCTCGCCGCCGAGTTCGCTGGGGAGGCGGTATTCGGTGCCGTCAAGCGCGCGGGCTTCGACGGCGGGCAGTAGACGGATCTTTTCGCTCATCACCTAAGAGGGTAGGAGCCGGCGCGGCAGCCGTACTGAGTCTTTAGCCTTATCTGAGGTGAGCCTTCGTGGAACAAGACTTATTTGCGCAGCTGCCGCGGCTGCGATTGCCGTGACGGTCGCCGCCGCGCCGGTCTCGGCAAGCGGCCGCGCCTTCGCCTTCGCGCCCTACGTCGACACCTCGCTCTACCCGCCGCTGAACCTTAAGACCGCTGCTCGCGCTACCGGCGTGCGTTACTTCTCGCTCGCCTTTGTGCTCAGCGGTGGCGGCTGCAAAGCGAGCTGGGGTGGAGTCACGGCGGTAGCCGACGAGCGCGTGATCCTGCCGCAGCTGAAGTCGCTGCGCGCGCTGCGCGGCGACGCGCTGGCCTCGTTCGGCGGCGCCAACGGAATCGAGCTGGCATTGGCCTGTGGATCGGCTGAGAGCCTCGCCGCCCAGTACCAAGCCGTGATCACGAAGTACAAGCTCCAGCGAATCGACTTCGACATCGAAGGCGGTGCGGTTAGCGACCGCGCTTCGATTGTTCGCCGCGGCGAGGCGATCGCGATTCTCCAGCGCAGCGCCCGAGCGGCCGGCCGCAAGCTAGCCGTCAGTTTCACGCTGCCGGTGCTACCCACCGGCTTGACAGCCGGTGGCGTGGCGCTGATGCGGGCAACGATTAAGGCTGGCGCGAAGATTTCGATCGTCAATGGAATGGCGATGGATTACGGCGATTCGGCTGCGCCCAGCCCGAAGGGTCGGATGGGCTACTACGCGATCAAGGTCGCCGGCAGCCTCAAGGGCCAGCTCCACCGCCTCTACCCAGCGCTCAGCACGGCCAAGCTGTGGGGGATGGTCGGCGTGACACCGATGATCGGCGTCAACGACACCAACTCTGAGATCTTCACGGCAAGCGACGCCAGTCAGTTGGTGAAGTTCGCTGCCTCCAAGCACCTCGGCATGCTCGCCTTCTGGTCGGCCGGCCGCGACAAGCAGTGCCCGGGCGGCGCGAAGGCCTGGGCCGAAGCGACCTGCTCCAGCATCGCCCAGTCGCCGTTCGAGTTCAGCAAGCTGTTTAAGCGCTTCGCTGGCTAACCCGGCTGCGCAGGCCTTAGGATCGCGCTGATGAGTGATCCGTTGACGACGACGCCCGCAGCCGACGGCTTCTCGATGCCGGCGGAGTTCGCCCCGCACGAGGGCACATGGATGCTCTGGCCTCACCGTGCTGACACCTGGCGAGAGCAGGGCGCCCCGGCGCAGCAGGCTTACGCTGAGATGGCCACCGCGATCGCCGCCGCTGAGCCGCTGAGGATGGGCGTTCGCGGTTCGCAGCTCGAGGTTGCGCGGGCGATTCTCCCAGCAAGCGTCGAGATCATCGAACTCGACAGCGACGACGCTTGGATGCGCGACGTGGGCCCAACCTTCGTCACTAATGGAGATGGTGAGCGGCGCGGCGTTGACTGGCAGTTCAACGCCTGGGGTGGCCTCGAAGGCGGCCTCTATCCAAACTGGGATCTGGACATGAAGGTCGCCGAACAGGTGATCGAGCTGGAGGGCGACGAGTGCTACAAAGCGCCGCTGATTCTCGAAGGTGGCTCGATCCACGTCGACGGTGAGGGCACCTGCCTGACGACCGAAGAATGCTTGCTGAACACGAACCGCAACCCGTCGATGACGCGCGAGCAGATCGAAGGCCATCTCTGCGATTACCTCGGCGTGGAGAAGGTTCTCTGGCTTGGCGCTGGCACCCACGGTGATGAGACCGACGGCCACGTTGACAACATCGCCTGCTTCATCCGGCCGGGTGTCGTCGCGCTGACATGGACCGATGATCAAAGCCACCCGCAACACGCGATCTCGCTTGACGCCCGCGCACGGCTCGAAGCAATGACCGACGCGCGTGGCCGCTCACTCCAGATCGAACTGCTGCCGATGCCATCGGTGGCGCCGATGACCGAGGCCGAGGCCGCGGGCATCATCGCGTCCGGTGAGGTTCTCCCGCGCCTCGCCGGTGACGAGCTTGCCGGCTCCTACATCAACTTCTACATCTGCAACGGGCGGATCGTCGCTCCACTACTTGACGAGCGCACCGACGAGGCGGCAATGGCGAAGCTCGCCGAACTCTTCCCGGAGCGCGACGTGGTGGGGGTGCCGGGCCGCGAGATTCTGCTCGGCGGCGGCAACGTCCACTGCATCACGCAGCAGATCCCAGCCGTCTAAAGCGCGCTGCTACTGCGGTGGGTACGGGCCTTGGCCCTGGCGCGCATCGGAGCGGCGAATCATGAACATCACGAACGAGATCACGAAGCCGAGCACCGCAACGCCCATCAGGATTAGTCCGATCATGCCGATGTCAACGCCGCTGACCTCGGTGTTGTTGACGGCGAAGTAGAGGATCGCGCCAACGGCGAGAAGAATTAACCATCCTGCGTAAGCCATGGCGGAAGCTTGACGGCGCCTGCGGCGGAACGGTTACGCGGCTACTTCTGCTTGCCGCGCCTTAGCCGGGCGAAGATGCCTACGAACGGAAGCAGGATGATCACGCCGATAATCGCGCCGAGCAGGCCGCCGAGGTCGAAGACGTTGCTGTCGCCGATGCCAAGTCCGACGGTGAAGATTAGGTAGCCGAGGATTGCTCCGGCAAGCCCGAGGCAGAGCGAGAAGAGCCATGATTTCGGGCCGCTCAGTTCGCTCCACATGTCGGGGACCAGCAGCCTGCCGACAGTTCCGGCAATCAGGCCCAGCAGAATCGCGCCAATCATTCCGTGCTCTCCGTTCGTCAGGGATCAATAGCGCGGCCGCGTCGGCCGCGAATTCTCACGAAGTATTAGGCCGGGCTTCGGTCATCGCCGCGCGTCTCCTGCCACAATGCCCCGCGGAGGGGTGGCAGAGTGGTCGAATGCACCGGTCTTGAAAACCGGAGTCCGGTAACCCTGGACCGCGGGTTCGAATCCCGCCCCCTCCGCTGCCCTTCCTAGCTGCGAACTAAATCTGCAGTCACGCACCTTCTGCTGGCTGCCTGTGTTCTTATTAGTGATTATGCGTAACCAGCCTTCGCTCACAATCGCTTTCGCGCTGCTTGGCGCGCTCGCCTTGCCAGCCGTAGCCTCGGCTTCTGTCTCCGGTTCGCGCTCGGCCGACCCGATCATCGTCGCTGGCGCGCGCGTCCCAGCCTTGCTCGGCTCGCCGCCGCAGCGAATCCTCGCCTACCGTTACGAGGCCAAGCGCTTGCGGCAGGTTCCGCTCCAGGTTGACGAACGCAAGCTCTTCGACGTCGGGAATGCCTATCAGCCGGCGATGCCTTCGGGTGAGCAGACGCTCGTCTACGCCGACGCTGCGATGTCGGCAGGTGCTGACAATGACCTCGGTTTCGACAGCAACGATGAGATCGCCTTGCTCGGCTCGTCGGTCGGTGGCAAGGCACCGAGCAACGTTGCGATGCCGACCACGCTGCGTGGACGCCCGCACCAGTGGCTCAAAGTCCGCGACCCGATCAGCGGCGAGAGCGGCTACATCCTGCTCGGCGTGGCCCGCTCAGGGATCAAGATCGACCAAGCTGCGGGCAGCCATCCACTGACCTACAAGTTCGCGCTCTCTTCGGGTCAGCCCTACTCCAGCTACCGCCGCGCCCAAGGCCCGAACCCTGAATCGTCGAGCTTGACGACTCCGAACTACTCGCTCGGCTTCTCCGACCGATGGATGAAGGATCAGCTGAAGATCCGCGCCAAAGATTCGACCGCTGTAGACATTCTCGACATGCACAAGTCGATGATCTCCGCCAGCAGTTGCGGCCGCAGCGAACGGACATTCTCTGATGGCGAGGGAGCCTTTCTGACTAATCGCGTCGGCCCGGTGCGAGCGATCCGCGACTTCATCGGTGCCAACAGTGGCCCAATGACTGAGCGGCGCGAGCTGATGTACCCGGGCCGCGAGGACGTTGAAACCTTCCTGCGCGTCCACGCGATTGGAACCGTCGTCGACTTCATCGACTACTCGGCTGCTGCCAGCGGGATGACTTATCGCAACAACCTCAACACTGCAGGAGTGACCGTGGACGGCCGCCCCGACGCGCTCGCTTCGGGCCTGCCGAGCTGGTCTCAGGTCAGCGGCAAGCAGGGAACGCTGACTGTTAGCTATTCGCACGAGACCAACATCGTTGGCCTACCGATGAGCGGTTACTACGTCGATTCAACAACGCCGACTAACCCTCAGTGCAGCGGCGACAGCGCTTCCTACGCGGCAAGCGGCGCTGCTGTTACCTCGGGAATGACTACTACCGAGCCTCGCCAAGCTGGCTACTCCCACTTCTCAACCTCGTGGAAGCTTTACTTCGGTGGCCAAAGCACCGGCGGAGCGAAGAATGCAGCGGCGCTCGACCGCCGCGCCCGCCAGCCGCTGCAGCCAGCAGCGCTGCGCTGAGCGCTGCTCCGGTAAGTCCACACCGGCTGGAACAATCAGCCGATGCTCAAAGAGTTCAGGGACTTTTTGCTGCGCGGCAACGTTGTTGATCTAGCCGTCGCGGTTGTGATCGGAGCGGCCTTCGCGGCGCTCGTCAATTCGCTTGTCTCCGACATCCTCACGCCGATCATCGGCGCGATCATCGGCAAGCCGGATTTCTCAAACCTGAGCTTCACGATCCACGGCAGCCAGTTCAACTACGGCAACTTCCTCAATGCGCTGATCGCCTTTGTCTCAGTCGCGGCGGCAGTCTTCTTCTTCGTCGTCAAACCGATGAACACACTCAACCGGATGCGTGGAGCGAGCTCTGAAGAGGTCGCAAACGAGATCGAGTTGCTGACCGAAATCCGCGACGAGCTGCGTTCCCAGCGCGGAGCTAGCTGACCGCGAAGCGCAGCTTCTGGCCCGGGCGTAGCTGGCCTGCGGCGTCAAGATCGCCACTGGCGACGACCGCGATCACGGGGTAGCCGCCGGTAGTGGGGTGGTCGGCGAGCAGAATTATCGGCTGGCCCGACGCGGGAACTTGGATTGAGCCGTGGGCCATTCCTTCGGACAGCAGCTGGTCGTGTCGGACTCGCGGTAGCTCCGGGCCGAGCAGGCGCGCGCCGCTGCGGTTGGAGTCGGAGGAGACCTCCCAGCTGCTCGTCGCGAGCAGCTCCAGTGCCCCGTCCGCAAACCAGTCGTCGCGTGGGCCACGGCCTACGTGAAGCACTGGCTCTTCGGCGGGCGCGGCAACGGCCGCCACGCCAATTGCTGGCACCTCACCCGTGGGCTCGCCGCTAGCGAGTATCTGCCCGGCCTTCAGTGGCTGCGGGCCGAGGCCGCTGAGCAGGTCGCTCGACATGCTTCCCATCGTCACCTCTGCGCTAATGCCTCCGCGTACCGCGACGTAAGTGCGTAGCCCAGTGCTCGTTGTCGCAACTTCCAATAGGGCACCAGCCGCGACGTGAAAAGCCGAATTGAGCGCCGGCTCTTCGTCGCCCAAGCGCACCGCAACCTCAGCGCCGGTGATCGCGACCAGCGCGTCGCTTTGGAACAGCAGGCTCGGCCCGATCAGCGTGCACTCCAGCGCAGCTGCGCCCTCCGCGTTCCCTACAAGCCGGTTGGCGAGCTTCAGCGAAGCGCGGTCGGCGGCGCCGGAGCGGGGGATGCCGAGCTGAGCGAAGCCGGGTCGGCCGAGATCCTGAACCGTCGTAAGCGCTCCGGGTTTGATCACTTCAATTGCGCCGCTCACTTTGCCACCAGCCTCACGAAGGTGCCCGCCGTCAGCAGCGCCGGTGGGTCACCTGCGACGTCGAAGACCGGCTCGTCGCAGCTGCCGATCAAGTTCCAACCCCCGGGCGAGCTGCGCGGGTAGACGGCTGAGTACGGTCCTGCGATCGCCAGCGCTCCTGACGGCACGCGGGTGCGCGGCTCGGCAAGCCGAGGCGGTTGCAGCGCCACGTCGCCGCCGAGCAGGTAGGCGAATCCAGGTGAGAAACCGATGAAAGCGACTTGGTAGCGGCAAGCTAGGTGGCGAGCAACCACCTCTTCCGCGCTAAAGCCGCAGGCCTCAGCTACGACGGCGAGGTCAGGCCCGTCATAGCTGACGGCTAGCTCAACTTCGCCTGGCTGTGGCATCGCTTCCCCCGCCAGTTCGGCGCCGGCGATGAGCTGCTCGACTTCGCTCACGGAAGGCGCTGGCGAGTTCCAAACCAGCAGCAGAGTTTCGTGGCCAGGGACGATCTCTTCCAGGTCGCCGCCGCGGCGCGCTTCGAGAGCTGCGGCGAGGCGCTGGACCGCTTGATTGCCGCCGAGCTCAATTAGAACTGAGCGGTCGCCGGCGCGGCGGATCAAGCCCGCGCTGCTCAAGCGAAAGCCCTCACTTCGACGCCGGCCGCTTCGATTGCGCCACGAACCGCGCGCGCCAGCTCAAGAGCGCCGGGCGTGTCGCCGTGGACGCAGATCGAATCGACAACGATTCCCAGCTCGCTCCCGTCGCTGGCAACGACAGTCCCTTCGCTCGCGAGCCGAACTGCCTGAACGACGGCATCGCTGGGTTCGAGGATGCTGCCTGGCTGATCTCGCGGCACCAGCAGCCCAGCCCCGTTGTAGGCGCGATCGGCGAAGCCTTCGCCGGTGCAGCGCAGGCCGCGCGCCTGCGCCGCATCAACCAGCGCGCCGCGGGCCGGCGCCAGCACGACAGGCGGGTTGCGGAGCGCGGAGAAGAGTTCGGCCAGCGCTAGCGCCAGCTGCTCGTCGCGCAGCGCTCGGTGGTAGAGCGCGCCGTGCGGCTTTACGTGCGTGACGTCGCCGCCAGCGGCAGTGGCGATCTGTTCGAGCCGCGCGATTTGCTCGGAGACCTGCTCGACAATTTCTTCAGTTTCAAGTTCTAGTTCGATGCGTCCGAAGTTGTCGCGGTCGGCGTAACCGGGGTGGGCGCCGATCCGCACGCCGCGCTCCAGAGCGGCCGCGCAGGCATGGCGCATCGTTTCCCCATCACCGGCATGGCCAGCGCAGGCGATGTTTGCGCTGGTGATGACGTCGAGCAGGGCAGCGTCGGCGGACCAGCCGGCTGGCCCGGTCCCCTCCGCCATGTCGGCGTTGAGGTCCATCGCTGGATTCAGCTTCCCGCTGGTGGCAGCACGGCTGGGGCGCCGCAGGCAACTAGGCACTCGGGAAGTACGACCGAACCGTCGGCCTGCTGCCCGTTCTCAAGTAGCGCGATGATCGTGCGCCCCACTGCCACCGCTGTGCCGTTGAGCGTCGCCAGCAGCTCAGGCTTGCCGCCCTCGCGGCGCATCCTGATTGCCAGGCGTCGGGCTTGGAAATCGCTCGTGTTCGAAGTTGATGTCAGCTCGCGGTAGCGCTCCTGGCTTGGCAGCCAGGCTTCGCAGTCGAACTTGCGAGCCGCTGAGGCGCCGAGGTCATCGATCGAAATGTCGACGACGCGGTAGGGGAGGCCAAGCTCGGTGAGAATCTGCTCTTCGATGCCGAGCAGCCTTAGGTGCTCATCCTTTGCCTGCTCGGGCGGTACGAAGCTGAACATCTCGACCTTCTCGAACTGATGGACGCGAAAGATGCCGCGCGTGTCGCGCCCGGCTGAGCCTGCCTCACGGCGGAAGCAGGGCGAGAAGCCCGCGTAGCGCAGCGGCAGCTTCGCGGCGTCAAGGATTTCGTCGGCGTGGAGTGAAGCGAGCGCCACTTCGCTGGTCCCCACGAGGTAGAGGTCATCGTCGGCTAGGCGGTAGATCTGCTGCTCGGTATCGGGCAGGAAGCCGGTGCCATGCAAGGCCTCCTCGCGCACCAAGACCGGCGGAATTACCGGCTCGAACCCGTGCTGGCCAAGCAGTTCCAGTGTCCAACGGACCAGCGCCAGCTCAAGCATCACTAGCTCGCCGCGGAGGTAGGCGAACCGCGCGCCAGAGAGCCGCGCACCGCGCTCCATGTCGATCCGCTCGCCTGCGAGGTCGAGGTGGTCGCGCGGCTCGAAGTCGAACTTTGGCCGCTCGCCACACTCGCGCAGAACGGTGTCCTCTGCAGGAGCATCATCGTCGGGGAGGTTCGGCAGCAGCGCCAATGCACCGTCCAGCTCGGCCTCGGCGGCTTGAAGTTCAGCGTCCAAGGTTTTCGCACGCGCCGCAACATCTTTCATCGCGGCGATCTGCTCGTCGGCCGATTCGCCACTGGCCTTTGCAGCCGAGATCGCTTCGTTGGCGGTGTTCTGCTCGGCGCGCAGCGCTTCGAGCTGCGGCAACAGCGCGCGTCGCTGCTCGTCGAGTTCGATCACGCGGTCGAGCCCGTCGGCGTCGCCGCGACGCTCAAGCGCTGCTCTTACAACGTCCGGCTCACTGCGAAGGCGCTTGAGGTCCAGCATCGAGCGCGAGGCCTGCCTCTTCTAGCCGCCGGTGGCGGCGGCTGACTTCGGAGCGCACTTCGTCGTGCTGTTCATCGCTTCACTGCCGGCGTACTTGGCGAGGAAGGCAGCTACCTGCTCGCCTTCCTTGCCGACAACGATGTTGGCGGGCATGATCGCGCCGGAGAAGCCACCGTTCTGAATTGCGTAGATGACATTCTCGTAGCACTCTTTGCGCTTATTGAAGTTTGGGCCGTTTGTCTTCTGGGCGGTTGAGACCTTGGCCGCCGATCCTTCAGCGCCGACGACGCTGAGCGTGTGGCAGCCCGAGCAGCGCGCAGCGAAGAGCTGGCTGCCTGATTCGATCGCGGCAGATTGGCCGGTGACGCTGTTGCCTTCAGAGCCGCAGGCAGCGAGCCAGAAGCTGGCGGCAGCGATCAGAAGGATTGGCAGTGAGCGGCGCAGCAACATACGTCCGCCAATAATACGAGAGAGCAGCACGGATCGCTGGCCGCCCCTCGAACTTGGCGCGCCACTCAAGCCGTTGCGAGCACTCTCAGCGCCAGAAAAGCGATCACGACGCAGGCGATCGCAGCCACCGCGAGCTCGCGGTGAGCGATTGTCATGACGATCAGCTGCTGCTCGCCCTCGGGCAGTTGACCGACCGCCTGTGCGTCGTCGAGATCGCGCGAGCTGAGCACTGCGTCGGCCGAGGCGATGCGCAGCTGCTCGGCGATGATCGAGACGGCGATCGGTAGCAGCATGTAGAGCCAGAAGAGACCGCTCGCGGGCTCGTAGCCGGCGACGAACACGACGAGTGCCGCTGCTGCCAGGAGCGTTGTCGCTAGCTGCACTACGCGCCAAAGAATCCAAAATCCGCGCTCCAGCGATCCTTGCCACCACGCCCACGCGCCAGCAACTGCGCCGAGCACAGCAAGCGCGGCGACGAGTCCCGCCGTAATGTCAGCCAGTTGTCTCAATTTGAGCTGTTTGTCACGATCTCTTATCGGTCGCCTATTCGCCGCTCTTAGGTGATACAACAACAGACCGTGTTGGCCACTTACGCCCCTGCCCTGATCTTCATCGCCATCGGTGCCACGATCGGCATCGTTTTTGGGATCCTCAATAAGTTTCTTGGACCGCCGCCACGGGCTAACAATCACAAGGCCGACCCGTACGAGTCGGGCATGCCGTCGGAGATCAAACAGGGCTTCCGATTTGGGATCAGCTTCTACATGATCGCGATCCTCTTCCTGCTCTTCGACATCGAAGTTCTTTTCCTTTATCCGATCGCTGTTGAGCTGCGCGCCTTTGGAACCTTTGCGCTGCTCGAGACGATCACCTTCATCATCTTGCTGTTCGTTGGCTTCGGCTACGTATGGCGCCGCGGAGCATTGACATGGAAGTAAGCCGCCAGAAGGTTGATGACAGCGAAGCGTTCCGCTCCAAGCAGCTGCGCGCGCGCGACATGCTGCGCGGCGACCTCGACGACAAGGATCTCGATGAGTTCGTCCAGGAGCGCGTCCTAACAACGACGCTTGAGAAGGCTTCCGACTGGGCGCGCGGCAACTCGTTCTTCCCATTGACCTTCGGCCTTGCCTGCTGCGCTATCGAGATGATGACCGTCGCCGCCTCGCGGCTCGACATTGCTCGCTTCGGTTACGAAGCCTTCCGCGCCTCGCCGCGCCAGGCCGACCTGCTCGTCCTCTCGGGCCGCATCTCGATCAAGATGGCGCCGGTAATCCGCCGCATCTACGACCAGATGCTGGAGCCGAAGTACGTGATCGCGATGGGTGCCTGCTCCAGCTCGATGGGCGTCTTCAATAACTACGCAATCGTCCCGGCCGACAAGTTCATGCCGGTCGACGTCCACGTGCC
>Ga0194048_10001210_pt1 | contig 12811 bp, 12 predicted proteins | sample JunL225m_MetaG_FD_161685 | JGI IMG/M metagenome (GOLD analysis project Ga0194048, IMG submission 161685) | Anoxic zone freshwater microbial communities from boreal shield lake in IISD Experimental Lakes Area, Ontario, Canada - Jun2016-L222-5m | ecosystem: Environmental > Aquatic > Freshwater >...
AATTGGGCCTTCCGCCGGGGGGAGGACTAGCGTTCCACTCGATCACCGATCTGGTGATCTCAGCAATGCGTGGAAAAGCAGCCGTCGGTACAAAGCTCGGCGTGCAGTGGCATTCCTCGCCGAACAAGGTGGATAGCGTGCCGGAAGGCGTCGTGAAGTGGTTCAACGCCGAGAAGGGCTTCGGCTTCATCACCCCCGATGACGGGGGTAAGGATCTGTTTGTGCACTTCTCCGAGATCCAGGGATCGGGTTACCGTTCCCTCGACGAGGGCCAGCGAGTGAATTTCGTCGCTGGTGAGGGCCCCAAGGGTCCGCAGGCACAGCAGGTCACGGCCGTCTGAGCCGCGGGTGCCGTGAGGCACCCCCATTGATGTGCCGACGGGCTCCTCTTTGAGGAGCCCGTCCTCGTTTTCGGGCATATTCCACCCATGGCGAGCGCTCCGGACACCACCTATCGCGCCCGCCGTGCGGTGGAGATGCGCTCCCATATGCGAAAGACGATCACCTGGACCGTGGTAGCGATCGTCCTGTTCGGCAGTGGCTTCGCGATTGTCGCCGCCGACAGCGGTGCCGTCGTGGTGGTCGGGGGAACCGCTGTGCTCGTGGTCATCATCATCGCCTGTGCCGCCTACCTCGCGTGGCAGGCGGCGGGCACGCGGGCGTCAAGCACGATGATCAGCGACTGGGCTGCGGCCAACGGCTGGGCCTACTGGGGTCGCGACGCGCCTGATGACCAGGCCCCGGAGCCCTTCGAGTCGCGGTTCGACGATTACATGCTGGCTCATGAGACATTCCCTGAGGCCACTCCCCTCCTTCGCAAGGGCACTCGCCGCTACGTCACCGACGTGCTCGCCGGCACCGTGGATGGCGTGGCCGTGCGCATCGCCAACCACTGCTACGAGACCGAGACGTACGACTCCGACGGCACCCCCGTTACGTCGTACACCCACCACGTGGTTGCCCTCATGTCTCAGCAACCCAAGGTCACCCCGCTGCGTCTTGTCCGCAGATCACGCCTCGGGAAGGCGCTTAAGGGGGCAGATGACCACGTGGCCGGGATCGGACGCATGAAGGCAGTCGATCTGGAGAACCGGTCATTCAACCGGGCGTTCTCGGTTCGCGTCGCAGACGACGCCGACATGGTGCTGCTGTATGAGATGTTCGATCCGGTGCTGCAGGAACGTCTTGGTAACGGCACGGTGGTGCCCGAGGTCGACCTGGTTGAGGTCGAGGGTGCATGGCTGATGGTCGCCGACGGAGGAACGGTCACGGGGGGCCATCTGGACAGGATCGAAGTGATGGAGGAGGCGGCCCGATGGGCCATCACCACGTTCGTGTGACCGACTAGGGTGCTTGATCGCGCACGCACCCCTGCCTGTGCCCACAGCGAACGGGACCTGACCACCTGATGACGAACGCGGCCACGCACGCCGACCCCCACCACAACCGCCGATGGGCAATCCTTGCAGTGCTCGGGCTTGCACAGCTGATGGTGGTTCTGGACGCGACCATCGTGAACATCGCCCTCCCCTCCGCACAGTCAGATCTTGGGTTCAGCGACGCCAATCGCCAGTGGATCATCACGGCATACGCGTTGGCATTCGGTTCGTTGCTGCTGTTCGGCGGCCGCCTGAGCGACCTTCTCGGACGCAAGCGAGTGTTTATCGGCGGCCTCATCGGCTTCGCCGCGGCGTCGGCTCTTGGCGGCCTGGCCCAGGACTTCACCGTGCTGGTCACCGCGCGCGCACTGCAGGGTGTCTTTGGGGCGCTGCTCGCACCAGCAGCCCTGTCGCTTCTCACCACCACCTTCACCGAGCCCGAAGAGCGGGGCAAGGCCTTTGGCATCTATGGCGCCATCGCCGGCGGTGGCGGGGCACTCGGTCTGCTGCTCGGCGGAGTGCTCACCGAGTACCTGTCGTGGCGCTGGTGCCTGTGGGTCAACCTGGTCCTCGCCGTGCCTGCAGCAATCGCCGCAGTTGTGCTTCTCGTACAGTCGCGTCGCGGGTCGGCGCACCTCGACCTTCCGGGCACCATCACGTCGGTACTGGGGCTCCTGTCGCTGGTCTATGGGTTCTCAAAGGCCCAGACCGACGGTTGGACAGCCGGCATCACCATTGGTCTGCTCATCGCAGCGGTCGTGCTGCTCGCCATCTTCGTGGTCATCGAGACCCGCGTGAAGTACCCGCTGCTGCCCATGCGCGTTGTGCTCAACCGCAACCGAGGTGGCTCGTATCTGGGCCTCACGATGGCATCGATGGCCCTGTTCGGCGTCTTTTTGTTTCTCACGTACTACCTGCAGACCACGCTGGGGTACTCGCCCATCGAAACCGGGCTGGCCTTCCTGCCCATGATTGGGGCAATCATGGTGACCGCCACCACATCCACCGCGCTCCTGCTGCCCCGGATCGGTGCGCGCATTCCCATCACCATCGGGCTGTTCCTCGGGGCCATCGGCATGGTGCTGTTCACCCAGCTGGGGGTCGATACCGCCTACGTCACGCACGTACTGCCGGGCCTGATCGTGACCGGCCTCGGCCTCGGCCTGGTCTTCGCCATCTCCTTCGAGGTGGGCACCATGGGTGTGGACACCAACGACGCCGGTGTGGCCTCGGCCATGGTCAACACCACCCAGCAGATCGGCGGATCGATCGGCACGGCGCTGCTCAGCACCATCTTCGCAACGGCCGTGGCCTCGTTTCTCGTGGGTGCCAGTGACCCCAGCAGCCCGACTGCGCAGGCTCAGGCCGCCGTGCATGGGTATTCGGTCGCGTTCTGGTGGTCGGCCCTTATCTTCCTCGTGGCGGCCGTCACCTGTGGCGCGCTGCTCACCAGCGAGATTCCCGACCATGACCCAGCCGTACCGAGGGTGGCCGCGTAACGACTGCGCCGGGACCACGAGTACGGTCCCGGCGTGTCCACCACCTCAACCGTGTATCGCGATGGCGTCTGCGTGCAGACCGGGTCCACCGACTGGACTGGGCTCGCTGATGCGGCACATTCCGGCAACTTGGCGTGGATCGATCTGGACGGCGTAGATGGAGCGGCCTTCACTCAGGTCGCGCACGCCTTCGACCTCCACCATCTCGCGGTGGAAGATGCCGTCAACGCACATCAGCGCGCCAAGCTTGATGTCTACGGGGACGTTCTGTTCTGTGTCATGCGCCCTGCCGCCTATGACGATGCCGCCGAGACGGTGGTGTTTGGCGAGCTCCACGTGTTCGCCGGCCCGGGCTTCATCATCACTATCCGCCACGGTCAGGGGCCCCACATCGCTGCCGTGCGCGACGATCTGGAGAACCGGCCCGAGCTTCTCGCGCAAGGATCCGGACCGGCCCTGCATGCGGTCATCGACCGCGTGGTCGATGAGTACGCCCCGGTGGCCGAGGGTATCCAGAACGACATCGACGAGATCGAGGATGCCCTCTTCTCAGAGAGCGCCACGACGGGCGGCGACGGCACCTCTCGCCGCATCTACCAACTCACGCGCGAGGTCATCGGATTCCAGCGGGCGCTCGGACCCCTTGATGGAATGATCGCCGGGATGATGGCCCGGTGCGGGGGCGACACCGACGAGCGGCGCTACCTGCGCGATATCCACGATCACGTGCTGCGCCTCATCGACATGGTGGAGGGCTACCGGCAGTTGCTCGACAACCTGCTGCACGTGAATCTCACCCTTGAGACCAAGGCGCTCAGCGAGCGGTCGCACGCGCAGGATGTGCAGATGAAGAAGGTCTCCTCGTGGGCCGCCATCATCTTCGCTCCCACACTGGTCGGAACGATCTACGGCATGAACTTCGACAACATGCCGGAGCTCCACTGGCAGTACGGCTACCTGTGGGCGCTCTTCCTGATGCTCGTCATCGCCGTGGGTCTCTATTTCATCTTCAAGCGCAGGGACTGGCTCTAGCCGCACGAGCGATGAGATGCAGCGGGCCCGGGGGCTACTGCCGGAGACGTTCCAGTGGTACCACGGCGAACCATCGATGCCCCGTCGCACGTCATCGGCGACAGCCCGGGGGCGGGCTCGGTGTGTCCACGGAAGTGAGCCTGTGCGACGCCGTGGGCACGCCGTGCGAGGCGGGCGAGGTGATGGACGCCATCCGCGACGTCGCCCTCGTGCTGGGCCTCATGCCCGAGGCCCGCGGGGTGCTGTCCATGCAGGCGGCGTTCCTCGCGGCTCATCGGGCCTGACGAGCACTGCGGCCTACCCCGTAACCGGTGCTGCCCCGCCCCTACGCGGCAGCATGAGGCGTACCTGAGCAATCGCAGTGGGCAGACCGTCCTGCGTATAGGTGCTCGTGACGGTGACACGCAGCGGTCGGCTCCGCTGCATCGCCCTGGCGACCGCATTCAGACGGCAAGTGGCGGTGTAGGTACCAGCGACAGCGACAGTGCGCGACGTGGAGCAGATCTTCACGCCACGTGCGGTGGCCGACTGGGCAAAGTGCCCGGCACCGGCAACCCGATAGCCGGTTGTGATCGCTGTGGCCGAACCACGGGTCCACAGCAGCGTGTTCTCACCGATGGCGACGGGACCGACGTAGGCACCAGGGCTGCCCGTGCCGCGTGGGGTACCCCCACCAGCGGCGGCGCCGCCACCCGGCACCACCGTGTCACCATCGGCAATCGTCTTCGAGTAGGCCAGCACAGAGGGGCCGCTCAAGTTGGTGGCCACCACGCCCACGCGCAGGTACCTCGCTGCGTCAGCGGCGGTCACCTTGTACTTCTGAGCAGTGGCCCCCGAAATCACCGTGCAGCCGCTTGTGGCCGCCGTGCAGCGCTCCCAGCGGTACGAATATGAACTGGGCTGGTAGGTCCACGCGCCGGGGTCGGCCGTCAGGGTCGAGCCAGCCGTCGCAGCACCCGAGATTGTCGGCGCAGCCAGCGATGTGGGCACTGCGCCGGTGGCCACGCGGAACAGCGTGGCGTTACCGGACGGGTCGGGATCACCGGCAAACCACATGTTCCCGTCGGCACCGGCTGCCACACCACGGAGCCTGGGGTTCCAGGTGATGCCAGCGGTGAACGTCGTCAGTGCGCCATCGGCCGCAACCCGCGTGATGCGCCCAGCCGTATTGTCACCGACCCACATGAACCCCAGCGGCCCTCGGGCAATGGTTGACGAGAAACTGCCGAGCGGCAACGACCTTGCGGCGCCGGCGGGCGGCACAACCTGAATCTCAGCAGTACCGCCGAAGGGAACACCCCACACATCACCGCTCGGCGCTGTGGCGATACTGGCGACCTGGGCGCCCACAGGCACCTCGGACACCCGCCCGCCCGGCGTGATGCGGTACATCAGGAAGTCGTTCAGGTACGTGGCCCACACGTTGCCGTCGCCGCCCACCGTGAGTCCCCCAACTGGGGCCGGCTGCACCTGCATGCGCTTCAGAAATCCGCTGGCTGGCGACACGATTCCGACGATACCCACGCTGAACTGCGCGAACCAGATGTTGCCGTCGGGCCCGGTGATGACCGTATCCACACGAGCAAAGGTCGGGCCCTGACCGGGTGTTCCCACCGCGTAGTACGTCACATCGCCCGCAGTGGTGATGCGCCCGATTGACCCGTCCTGGCATCCAAACCACATCGCACCATCGGGCCCCAGCGCGATGCTCTGGGGCTCGCATATCGCTCCCGACACATCGAACTGCGTCACTGCCTGCGTCTGCGGGTTCATCCGGACGATCTGCCCGCTGGCGGGCATCGTGAACCACACGTTCCCGCTCGGCCCCGTCGCAATGCCCCGAATGGTCTGGTCGGCCCCGGTGACTGCGGGAGTGACGGCAGTCATATCCCCGACTGCGCCAAATGCGGCAGGTGCGGCCACCGCCACGGCGGCAGCAGCGAAGGCAAAGGCGCCGATTCGACTCATTCACCGAGGCTGGTGGCGCTACCTCAGGGTCACAACCCACCAGTCGGTGAGTGTGCACGGTGTGCCGCCCTTGGGTGCCGATGCGGGCACGCTGGGCTGCTCCACCGCTCCCCCGCCCTCCGTTCCAGTCGACCTCGGTCGGCAGCGCCCCGCCTGTTTCTTGAAGGAAGAGCGACACCCCGGCATCGGTGACGACCAACTCACATGTGTAGCCGAGGGCGGGGATTTCGGACGGGGCAGCAATATTTGCGGGCCTACCGCGCATCCTCTGTGCCCAGGCAGCGAGCAAGGCATTCGACGACCGTTGATGTCTGCACCATGCGGGAACCCGGCGGGAATGCCCGGAGCGAATGGGGCACCGCATCACGGCCACATGGACTTGGGCGAAAACGACGAAAGGCCCGCCGGAGCGGACCTTTCGTGTGAAGTGGAGGATGACGGGATCGAACCGACGACCTCTACGCTGCCAGCGTAGCGCTCTCCCAGCTGAGCTAATCCCCCGGGAACGGCCTGAAGTATAGACGGCCCGCGGGCTAGGCGGGAGTGCTCTGGAACCGCTCTGTGGGCGCCTCCCGCCACAGACGGTCAAGGCGGTAGAAGTCGCGGGCTTCCGGCGTGAACACGTGCACGACGATGTCGAGCGCGTCCACCAGAATCCAGTCCGCCTCTTTTTCGCCCTCGACGCGGCGGATCTCCACGCCGTGCTCCTTCTTGAGCACTCCACGGATCTCGGTGGCGATGGCCTTGGTCTGGCGCGGGGTGCGCCCGGTGCAGATGACCAGGTAGTCCGTGTAATCCACGATGCCGCGCATATCGAGGATCACGATGTCCTCCGCTTTCTTGGAGTCAGCGAGCTCTGCGGCGATGCGGGCAATATCCTCGGTATTCGAGGGGTCTCCTCAATCGGAACGACGAATCCCTGCGAGGCTAGTCGGGGTGCGGCCCCCCATCAAGACGCCGGGGCAGACTCCAACAGGTCCGCAACCGCCGCAGGCACCAGATGACGGATCGAATCGCCCTGCGCCAGGTACTCGCGAACCAGTGTCGATGACACCGGGACCTCGGGCATCTCGACCAGATCGACGCGGCCAACGGCGATGCCGCGGGCCACGTCACCCGCGGCGCTCGCGTCGGCGCCGGGGCGCATGGCCACTGCGATACGCGCCAGCGCCACGATGTCCTCTGGGCGCCTCCAGGAGGTGAAGCCAGCCAGTTGGTCAACCCCCATCACGAACCACAGTTCCGCGCCCGGGTACTGCAGCGCGATCTCCTCGAGCGTCTCGGCGGTGAATGTGGGGCCATCGCGATGCAGTTCCAGGTCGCTGGCCTCGAGAAGCGGGTCATCGGCCACTGCGGCCTCTACCAGCGCGAGCCGACGCACGGCCGGCATGGTCGCCCCATCTGGCTTGTGCGGGGGCGTGCCGCCCACGACAAGAAGCACGCGATCGAGGTGCAGTTGGCGGGCTGCCTCCCGGGCCAGCGCAATGTGGCCGTTGTGCAGGGGATCGAAGCTGCCGCCCAGCACGCCGATTCTCATCGGGTCAGCGAATCTGGCCGGTGCCGGTGATGAGGTACTTCACCGTGGTCAGGTGCGCTAGGCCGATGGGCCCGCGGGCGTGGAGCTTCTGCGTCGAGATCCCGATCTCTGCGCCCATGCCGAACTCGCCGCCATCGGTGAACCGCGTGGACGCGTTGACGTACACGCACGCCGCGTCCACGCGCAGCTGAAATGCCTGCGCGGCCTCAAGAGATGCAGTGATGATCGATTCGCTGTGCCCCGACCCGAACCGGTTGATGTGGTCGATGGCCTCGTCCACCGATCCGACCACGCCGACCGAAAGGATGAGCGACAGGAACTCACGGGCGAAGTCGTCGTCGGTGGCGGTGGGCAGGTCAGCCGCCGAAGGTCCGATGGCCGCCCGGGCCTCGTCGGACACGCGCAGTTCCACACCCTGGGCGATCAGCGCCTCGGCGGCGCGTGGCAGGAACTCCGCGGCCACATCGCGATGCACCAGCAGCGACTCAGCCGCGTTGCACACGCCCGGCCGCTGGCACTTGGCATTCACGATGATCGCCAGCGCATCATCCAGATCGGCTGAGGAATCGACATACACGTGGCAATTGCCCGAGGCGGCGTAGATGACCGGCACCCGGGCGTGCTCGATGAGATAGGCCTTGAGCGCCTCGCCTCCGCGTGGGATGACCAGATCAACCCGGCCCTCGGCGCGGATCATCTCGAGCATCTCATCGCGATCGGTGCCCAGCATCGTGATGGCGCCACCCGGTACGCCCGCGCCCGCGAGCGCGGCCATCACCACATCACCGAGGATGCGATTGGAGCGCTCGGCAATGCTGCTGCCACGAAGAATGATCGCGTTGCCGCTCTTCAGCGCAAGTGCCGCGGCGTCGGTGGTGACGTTGGGCCGGCCCTCGTAGATGACCCCGATCACGCCCAGCGGCACACGCGTCTCGAGGATCTCGAGCCCATTGGACACCCGCCATCCCGCGTCCACGATGCCCACGGGGTCGGGCAAGGCGGCGACTGCGCGGATGCCCTGCGCCATGGCCTCCAGCCGCGAGTCGTCGAGCAGCAGGCGGTCCACCATGGCAGTGGGGGCATCAGCGCGTCGCGCGGCCTGCACATCCTCGGCGTTCTCGGCCATGATCTCGGCCGATCGCGAGGCGAGGGCGCGGGCCATGGCCTCCAGCGCGTCCGCCTTCTCCCCGGGGCTCATTACGGCCAGCGTGCGACTGGCCGACCGTGCGGCCGCGAGGCGATCCGTCAATGAGGTCGTGGCGCTCATCAGGGGGCCACGCTATCGCACGTATCCGTCTGATCCGGCCAGCGCGAAGCGGTCGCGGTGCACGATCTCGCTCGGGGCACCGGGCAGCACACCTGCAACCTGGTCGGACCGCATACCGATAACGCGGCGCACCTCATCGACCGACAGCTCTGTGATGCCCTTCCCCACCTCGGCACCATCTGGCCCCACCACCGACACGGCATCGCCGGCGTGGAAGGTGCCGTCGCAGGCGGTGACACCCACCGGCAAGAGCGAGGTGCCCTTCTCAACAAGGGCGCGCACGGCGCCACCATCAACCGTGATGGTTCCCATGCTGGGCTTCGCGTGGCGAAGCCACATCTTGAAGGATCCCTGTGGGCGCCCGGACGCGGGAAACCGTGTACCCACCGGGTTGCCTGCGGCGGCGGCCGGGATGACACCAGCGTCGCGACCACTCGCGATGACGCACGTGACTCCGCATCCGGTGGCGATACCGGCCGATGCCAGCTTGCTCTCAATGCCACCACTGCCGATACCCGACCCGGGGAGCACCGCCAACTCCACCTCACGCGGGTCCGTGCCAACAGCCACCTCGCCGATCAGTTCCGGTCCGCTCTCACCAGGCGCATACAGACCATCACGGTCGGTGAGCAACAGCAGCAGGCGAGCGCGCAGCAGGATTGCCACCTGAGCGGCCAGCACGTCGTTGTCACCGAAGGTCAGCTCATCGGTGGCGGTGGTGTCGTTCTCGTTGATCACCGGGACCGTGCCCAATGCCACGAGACGCGTAAGCGTGTTCTGTGCGTTCACATACGAGGTGCGGCGCTCAAGGTCGGCGGATGTGAGCAGGACCTGCGCGGGCACCACCCCGTGTACGGCGAAGGCCGTGATGTACCGGGCGAACAACGCCCCCTGCCCCACTGCAGAGACCGCCTGCAGGTCGGGGAGGGCGTCCGGACGGCTGGCGATGCCCAGAACTCCCAGCCCGCACGCGATGGCACCGCTGGACACCAGCACCGGGTGCATGCCGGCGTCGCGCAGGGCGGCGATCTCGGCCACTCGTGCCGCCAGCACGTCCTCGCGCAGCACGCCCCGCTCATCCACCAGCGTGGATGAGCCGATCTTGATGACGATGACGTCGCTCACGTGATCCACTCGATCAGCGCCTCGCGGAGTTCGGGAATGCCCTCCCCTGATTCCGCGGAGGTGGCGCAGTCGACGCCGTCCGGCGGGTCCTCGAGATCGCACTTGGTCGCGACGATCACCTGACGCGCCTGCTCTGGTGCGTACGGCGCAATCCCGGCGCGAACCAGAGCGATGCGCTCGTCGGCGTCCCACGGGTCAGATGCATCAACGCAGTGCAGGATGACCTTGGCCCGCTCCAACTGCCCAAGGGCGGAGCCGTTGCGCTCGCTGCCATCGACGGCAAGCCCCGGCAGATCGGCAACCAGATGGGGCTCATCGACGCCGTCGTCCAGGGGGCCGAGCGCGGGCTCCTTCGTGGTGTGCGGGTACGGGGCGACCGTGGCGCTTGCCCCGGTGAGTGCATTGAGCAGCGAGGTCTTGCCGGAGTTCGGCATCCCCACGATGGCGACGTCAACCGGCAGGCGCATCTCGAGCACAATCCACGTGCCCTCGCCATCCTCGCCCGGCACGGTGATGCGGGGGGCACGCTGCGTTGACGACCGGAAGGCGCGGTTGCCCACGCCACCACCACCGCCACGCGCCACCGACACGCGATCGCCCACCGCACCAAGTACGGCGATCTCCTCGTCGTCGCGCAGCACCCGGGTGCCGGGGGGAACGCTCACCTCGAGGTCGCCGCCATTCCTGCCGTGCTTATTGCGGCCCTCGCCGTCACCGCCCACGGGTGCCTTGTGGTGCACCGCGTGCCGGAACTGCGTCAGGTCGATCATCTGCTCGTCGGCGACCAGCACGACATCGCCGCCGCGTCCGCCGTTACCCCCATCGGGGCCGCCCTTGGGCGAGTGCGCCTCACGACGGAACGAGAGGCAACCGTTGCCCCCGCGCCCCGCCTGGACGTGGATCTGGGCCCGATCGGTAAATGACATGGTGCGGAGCCTCAGGCCCCGCCCCGGCTCAGGACGCCGGGGCCTCCACCGGGTACACGAAGACGCGCCGACCCTTGATGCCATTCGTGAACTCCACCCGGCCACTCACGGTGGCGAAGATGGTGTGGTCACGACCGATGCCGGTACCGTTGGCGGGCTTGAACACCGTGCCGCGCTGGCGGACGATGATCGACCCGGCCGGAATGACCTGGCCCGCGAACACCTTCACGCCGAGGCGCTTGGAGTTCGAATCGCGACCGTTGCGGCTGGAGCCGCCACCCTTCTTATGTGCCATTGCTCAGCCCCCGATTGCCGTGATGCGCACCCGCGAAAGGTGCGAGCGGTGACCCATCTTGCGCTTGCTGTCCTTCTTGGCGCGGTAAGTGAAAACCGTGATCTTCGGCCCGAGCACGTGCTCCTCGACCTCCGCAGTCACGGTGCCACCATCGGTGATGCCATCGGCGCTCCCGGTTGCGAGAACCCTGGGCGAGATGGACTCACCGGGCTCGGCCGCAATGCGGTCCACGACGATACGCTCACCTTCACGCACCCTGTATTGCTTGCCCCCGAGGGCGATCACGGCATACTCAGCCACGGACATCTCCACTACTGACGACGGGACGCCCATCTCCGGACGCGATCGCGCATGGTAGCGACACCGGACACGAAGTGCCACACCGAAGGGGACATCTCGCACCCACGCATCTCACGAATCGTCGGCATTGCCCTTCTGATCACGCTTTCGGCCACTTCCCTTTCCCTCGGGGCCAGTGGGGAATTGCGCGTGGAGGCCGGGGGCAACCCAGACTTCCTCGACCCCGCGCTCGCCCTTGACCCCCTTGCATGGCAGGTGCTGGGAGCCACTCAGGGTGGTCTGGTGGCGTTCCGGCGTGCCGAAGGGAGTGCCGGAACCGCCTTGGTACCGGACCTCGCCACGGCGCTCCCGGTCGTCTCGCCGAATGGACTCACGCTCACCTTCACCCTGCGGGACGACGTCCGGTTCGGCCCCCCGGCATCGCGTGTCGCCCAGCCCAGCGACGTGAAGAGCAGCCTCGAGCGCATGCTCGTCCTCGATTCCCGCGGCACCGCGCTCTATACGGCCATTGGCGGTGCACCCGCGGTCATCGCCGGTCGAACCCGCCTGCTGTCCGGCATCGTGGCCGATGACGCCGCGAGCACCGTCATCATCACTCTCACGCGCCGGGACCCATCGCTGCTCCAGGCGCTGGCGCTGCCATTTGCATCCGTCGTTCCCAAGGGCACCCGCGCGGTCGATCAAACGGTTGACCCACCCGCAGGTCTCGGGCCGTACGCCATCTCGGCCTTCGACCCCGACCAGCGCATTGTTCTCACGCCCAATCCCGGCTACGTGCCCCGGGATGGACTGCCGGCCGGCCACGCATCACGCATCACCATCTCTCTCGGCCACACGCCGCGGGCCGCCGCCGCCCATGTCGCAACCGGCGACGCCGACTACTCCGTCATGCCAATCGCCCAAGCGGCCACGCGTCGCGGTGGCTACGCGGCCGGCGCCACTGCCAATGCCATCACCAACTCGGCGACGGCGTACGTGGCAATCGACTCATCCCAGGCCCCATTTACGAATCCAGGTGTCCGGCGCGCCGTCGGGCTGGCGCTCGATCGCACGGCGGCAGCAGCCGCGATCGGTACCGGGGCCCGTCCTGCCAGCCGCATGATTCCCCCGGGTACTCCGGGGAGCCGTCCAGGCACCACTGCGTTTGACCTGCGCACCGCACGGTCGCTGGTTTCCGGTGCGGGTGCCACCGGTACGGCGGTGACCCTCTGGACGGGATCGGGATCCGCTGAGCGCGCCATCGCGCCTGCGGTGCGTGATGCGCTGTCGAAGATGGGCCTCTCCCCGGTCGTGAGGGCGCTCCCCCGCAACTCCGGCCTCGGCCGGGCGGCCCCGCGTGCCGCGATCGCCACCGCATTGTGGAGCCAGACGCTTCCAGATGGATCAGACGCCTACGCGCAGTTGCTGGGCACCACTGCCCCCGGCACCCCCGCCAACCCCCCGGTACCCGCTATCTCAGGCGATGCCGCTTTGCGGTCGCGTG
>Ga0194048_10001211_pt1 | contig 12810 bp, 12 predicted proteins | sample JunL225m_MetaG_FD_161685 | JGI IMG/M metagenome (GOLD analysis project Ga0194048, IMG submission 161685) | Anoxic zone freshwater microbial communities from boreal shield lake in IISD Experimental Lakes Area, Ontario, Canada - Jun2016-L222-5m | ecosystem: Environmental > Aquatic > Freshwater >...
GCATCAAGGCTGAGTAATTTTGATCAACATATTCATCATCGCTCTATAAGCTATTTGAAAGATTTCAACTATGTCTAGTCATCACGTATTTCAAAATCCGCAACCTTTTAGCAATACGTCTACACCTAAAATCGTTTTGCCTAAGAATGCTACAGATTGTCATTGCCATTTATTTGATGATTTTGTCAAATATCCTATGTCAAAGAATCCAGCCTATCTTCCGCCTTCTGTTTTTATTGCTGATTATTTAAAAGTGATAAATACAATTGGTATCGAACGCGCTGTAATTGTTCATGCTAATGTTTATGGTCTTGATAACTCTTTAGCCCTCGATGTGATCGCAAGCGCTCCCGATCGATTCAGAGCAATTGGACTTGTTGATGAGTCTATTAGTGATCGCGAACTTGAGCGACTTCATTTAGGTGGGGTCAGAGGCTTTCGTTGTAACTTAGTTAATCAAATTGGCCTTTCTTTAGAGTCTGCAAAAAAATTAGCGCATCGTGTAAAACAATACAATTGGCATACGCAATTTCTGTTGGATGTGGAAAAATTTCCAAATCTCATTGAAACTTTTTCAGATTTTCCAATTGATGTTGTCATCGATCACCTGGGACGACCTGTTATTGAAAAAGGTGTCCAGGAAAAAGGGTTTCAAGGACTTATTTCTTTCTTAAAAACAGGGAAAGGGTGGTCTAAGCTTTCAGCTCCTTACAGAACCTCCAAAGATCCACTTTTCTATCGCGATATTGTGCCTTTTGCGCAAGCACTGGTTGAAGCGGTTCCAGATCAGTTAGTTTGGGGTTTTGATTGGCCTCATGTCAATATGGCTGCAGGCACTCCGATGCCAGACGACGGTGAATTGGTCAATCAGATTGGACTTTGGATTCAAAGCCCTCAAAGTTTACAAAAAATTATGGTCGATAATCCGAATCGTTTATATGCCTTTTAAATATAGAGGCGAAGTTTAATCGAATTGATATAGTCGCTGCGGATTTTTAACCAAAATCAACTCACGTAATGACTCATTCGGCACCCAGTCAAACAGTAAGTTACATAAATCAGCGTCATTTGGCATCGTATTTTTAACCATGACATGGGGCCAATCAGTTCCCCATACAATTTGGCTTGGACTATTTTCTAAAATAGTCTTAGCAAAAATATCGACGTCGCCATAAGGTAACTTACCAATACCGGAAATACGATAGGGCGCAGTAAATTTAACCCATGCTCTACCTTCACGCATCAAAGACAATAAACCTTGAAATCCGGAGTTCTGAATACCTACAGCACAGGGCAGATATCCAAAATGGCCAAACACAATCGGTACCGGAAAGTTGTGAAACGACTTTGCAATATCAGGAAATTCATTCACATGCATTAAGAGCTCAATATGCCAACCCCATGGCGCGATTTTTTCAGCGAGTTTTTTTAATGCTGGGAGGGGTAAGATTCCCTTTGCATCTGCTAAATCGACGATATTACATCTTACCCCTCTGACTCCTACACGATGTAAGTGATCAATTTCATTTTCAGTAATATCGTTATTAACTACCGCTACCCCTCGTAATATTTCAGGATGAGTCATCAGCGCAGCAATCAGCGCTGAATTATCTTCGCCGTAAATACTTGGCTGAACTAATACGGCTCGCGACACTCCTAAAGAACTTAATAAGTCCATATATTCAGGCAATAGAGCATCATATGGCGTATAGATTCTATTGCTTGCATATAGGAACAGGTCCGCTGGTCCACAAATATGGGCATGACAATCAACTGCACCTACGTGTAATTTAAATATTGGCGCCCTCAGATTAGGGTCTGGTGGTTGACAATATGGAGCTTGGCTCATGCATTAAATTCCAAAATATCTAATCCAGCATATCGATCGATGGCATAAATCAAATATTTGTCATCTACAAATACATCATTAGTTTGAGGGGCTGCTCGCCCTTCAGCTGGCAATGGAATATAAAACCCAGCTTCTCTTGGCGACAATGGATTGGCAACATCCACAGCCCTTAAACCACCTGCAAACCAAGTGCAAAAAACCATCGTACCTTTTCGTTGCTCTTGGAATTGGTGTGCGCCAAAGCGACCTGGCGTTGCTCGACTCCAAGGTGAGTCCAACTCACTCACATCATAAATTGATAGCGGCTTAATTGCGTTCAAATCAGTTACATCAAAGACCCACATACAGCCATGAGGGCGTCCTTTTCTCCGGTCAAGTTCTTCCGCATCATGGGCGTGGTCTTCTTCATCGATGGCAACCGCAATGCGTCTGCCGTCAATTAAATCTTCGAGAGGCATGAAGGTATGGGAGGGCTCTGGAAATGGTGGATGATAGTTATAAGTTCCAAGTGTTGTTGGCTTAGCAATATTACGAACGTCTATGACACCGACTCCACCATGCCAAAGACCAGCCCATAACTCATCGCCAAAACGCAAGGCGTGATGCAAGCGATGTTTTCTTCCTGACCAGTGCGGTGTTTCACCTGCAGCAATATGTTGTCCCGGCATCCACCATCGACTTACCTCCACCACCTTCGAAGGATTAGAGATATCGTATATCACGAGGATATTTCCTAAATAACCATCCATCTCAGTTGAAATATAAGCGTAATGTTCGTCCACATCAAATCGGTGTACACCAATACCACCTGTTTTCTGATGAGTAATTAATCGAGGATTACTTTTATCAGAGATGTCATAAATTTTAAAACCCCCATTTTGATAGGACTTTTTCTGAGCCGCCTCTACGATAGGAATGTCCTGTTCCCGAACATTTAAAGCTAAAGCTAATTCAGCGTGACTTGCCTCCCTCCCCAACTCCTTTAAGAGTCTTGCCTTCACTCCAGGTAATTCATCCGCCCTTCTACCAATCGGTGTCATATTTCTTTCACTATTCACAAATAGTAAATCACCCACAACTTTAGCTTTGTGTGAATGTGACTCAGGGTCATCTAAAAATATTTGATGAACTACTTTTGGCTTACGTGGGTCCGATATATCGAGTATCGATGTACCTAAGTTATTTTTATTAGGTATATGTCCTATATAAGCATAATTACCACTCACGGTCACCTGCCCACCACCTGGAATTTCAATCCTCGATAATGATTTAAAGTTTTGTGAAATTGGCTGATTCATCGTCATGTTGACCTTTCAATTATTCTGTTGCTCCGGAATCATGAACAGTTTTTGTCCATTTAGGTATTTCTGTTTTAATGTATTCAGAAAATTCTTTTGAATTGGAAAATGTTGGCGTCATTCCCAATGATTTAAATGTGTTTAGCAATTCCGGATTATTTTGGACCACTTGAAGCTCTGCCTCGATACGATGCACTACATTAGCAGGAACCCCGACTGGTACAACAATCCCATGCCAAGAGACCATTTCAAAGCCAGGTAATCCTGATTCTGACATCGTCGGAATTTGTGGAAAATCTTTTAATCTTTGTATTGATGTAACGGCAATGGGCCTCACCCGTCGTTCTTTAATAAAAGGTATCACTGAGGCTGATGTTGCAAACATCATATTGACATGTCCCGAAATTAAATCTACTAGTGCAGGCTGTGCACCTTTATAAGGTACATGAACAATTTGAATGTTGGCGCTGGTTTTAAAAAGCTCTCCAGAAAGGTGCGGTGCAGCCCCCATTCCTGAACTCGCAAAATTTAACTCTTTAGGTTTTTGTTTGGCCAGTGCAATTAACTCTTTTAAGTTATTTACCGGTAGAGATGAGTTAACGACTAAGATATTTGGTTGAGATGCCACTAGTCCTATCGGAATAAAATCTTGCGTCGGATTAAAGCCTAAATTTTTATATAAGGCGGCATTGGTTGCCAAAATACTGTTGTTACCTAATAACCAAGTATAGCCATCAGCAGGGCTATGGGCGACATATTCTGCAGCCAAATTACCGCCTGCTCCAGGTTTATTATCAATAATGATCGACTGACCTAAACCCACTGACATCTTTTGCGCTACGGTTCGAGCAATAATATCGCTTGGGCCGCCAGCGGTAAAGCCAACTACTAATCGAATTGGCTTAATGGGCCAAGCATCCGCAGCATTAGAAACTTTGAATACAATTAAAGCCAAACCAACTAGAATATAAAATCTTAGATGTTGTCTCATATATATATTTAATTTATTATAAATTTTGTAATAGTAAGTCTAACTCATATTTGAATGTAATCCAAATTAATAAAAAAACATAAGGTGACAAGATGATTCGGAAAAGCATCATGCTAATAGTGGCCACTGGGCTATTTCTCATGAACTCGACAATGAGCCTAGCAGCATATCCAGATCGACCTGTTAAGGTAGTGATTCCTTTTGCTGCGGGTGGTGGTGCGGATATTGTTGGTCGGCTTGTTTTTCAAAAACTATCTACCCGTTTGGGTCAATCTTTCGTGATTGAAAATCGTGGTAGCGCCGGCGGAATTATTGGCGCAGACATGGTTGCCAAAGCTGCTCCAGATGGCTATACCCTCCTTTTAGGGCAAACAGGACCCAATGCTATTAATCCCGCACTATTCTCAAAGATGCCCTATGACCCTATTAAGGATTTTTCGCCCATTATTCAGTTAACTAGCTACCCTTATGTCATCGTAGTCAATCCAAATGTTCCTGTAAAAAATCTACAAGAATTAATTGCGCTATCGAAAGCCAAACCTGGTAGCTTGAGTTTTGGTACTGCAGGTACTGGGAGCTCAGCTCAACTTGCCGCAGAACTATTTATGCAAGCAACCAATATCACCATGACACATATACCTTACAAGGGCGCTGGTCCAGCCCTTATGGACACCATGGCAGGAGTTGTTTCACTTACGTTTGGGGATGCGGCTTCGGCTACACCACTCGTTACTTCAAATAGTTTAAGAGCCATCGCTGTAACAAGCAAACGCCGTTCAGCTCTTTTGCCACAAGTGCCTACCGTTATTGAATCAGGTTACCCTGGATTTGAGGCTGTTGCTTGGCACGCCGTTCTGGCTCCGGCTAAAACACCGCCAGAAATTATTCAAAAATTAAATTCAGAAATAGCTATCGTATTAAGCGACCCTGAACTACAAAAAAGATTGTCTCAAGATGGTATTGAAATCATTGGTAGTAGTGCAGAAGATTTTTCAATCTACATTAAAAATGAAGTTGCTAAATGGGCAAAGGTTGTTCGCGATGCCAATATTAAATTAGACTAATGACTTAAGATGGTGCGTACATCGGTGAAATGTCCTGCCAAAGCCGCAGCTGCTGCCATTTCAGGGCTAAGTAAATGGGTTCTCCCACCAGGACCCTGACGCCCTTCAAAATTTCGGTTCGATGTCGAGGCACATCGCTCTCCTGGACTTAATCGATCTTCATTAATGCCAACGCACATTGAGCAACCTGGTTGCCGCCATTCAAATCCTGCCGCTGTAAAAATCTTATCTAACCCCTCGGCCTCTCCTTGCGCTTTAACTTCCATAGATCCTGGCACTACGAGCGCTTGTGTAATGGTTGAAGCAATGTGTCGTCCTTGTACTATCTTGGCAGCTGATCGTAAATCTTCAATCCGTGAATTGGCGCAAGAGCCAATAAATACTTTATCAATCTTGATACTTTGGACTGGCATATTAGCTGTAAGACCCATATACAATAGCGCTCCCTCCAGCCAAGAACGACGTGTGGAGTCAGTTTCGTTAGCAGGGTCTGGTACATTTCCAGAAATTTTTACGACGAGTTCAGGAGATGTTCCCCAACTTACATATGGCTCAATCTCTGTTGCATCAATCGTAATCTCTCGACTAAATACGGCATTTTCATCACTATGCAAGTCTTTCCAATATTCAACAGCATCTGTCCATGCTTTGCCCGTGGGTGCATAAAGACGTCCCTTGACATAATCAATGGTGACAGAGTCTACCGCAACCATCCCTGCACGAGCACCGGCCTCAATTGCCATATTACATAATGTCATTCTAGACTCCATGCTCATTTGCCGAACGGTCGAGCCAGCAAATTCAATGGCGTGACCAGCCCCTCCTCCCGTACCAATCTGACCGATTAAATGTAGCACCACATCCTTTGCACTAACTCCCTTTGAAAGATTTCCATGAATATTTACCCGCATTGATTTCAAGGGTTTTATATCTAGGCATTGAGAAGCCAGAACCATTTCAACTTCACTGGTACCAATACCAAAAGCTAATGTTCCAAGCGCTCCATGGGTACTGGTATGAGAATCTCCACAAACCACTGTCATACCAGGCAGAGTTGCCCCCTGTTCTGGTCCAATGACATGTGCAATTCCTTGTAAGCGATGTTTAAAAGGGTAGTAATGTAATGCACCAAAGTCGTTTACATTGTTATCTAATGTTTGCAATTGTAGTTTTGAGATTGGATCACGAATACCAAGGTTCCAGTTGCGTGTAGGGGTATTATGATCAGCTGTTGCAATAATAGTTTCTGGTCGCCAAGCCTTTATCCCTCGGATGCGAAGTCCTTCATAGGCTTGTGCACTTGTGACTTCGATAACATAGTGACGATCAATATAAATTAAGGCATTGCCATTTTCTTGCTGATGCACTAAATGACTATCCCACAGCTTTTCATATAGGGTTTTAGGAATCATCTAGCGATCCCCATCAAACGTTTTTAAGCGCGTATCTGGAAATAACCAAGGCTGGCTTATTCTCGCTCGCTCTTCGTAGGCTTTTATCTTGTTCGACTGAAGTAATACTAGGTCGACTTCGTCAACACCGCGCATTAAACAATCTTTACGAAAAGCATCTAATTCAAATGAATAGGTATTCTCATCTGTATCAACAACCATTTGAGACTCCAATTCAACACTCAGCATAAACTGCGTGCTAGCAAATGTTAATTGAAATAACTTGTCTATGACTTGGTCAGGAAGTCTAATTGTCAGAAGGCCGTTTTTTAGGGCATTATTTTGAAAAATATCAGCAAAATCTGGTGCAATAATGGCCTCGATACCATACTGCTGCAAAGCCCAAACTGCATGCTCCCGCGAGGAGCCACAACCAAAATTCCTTCGCCCCAATAAAATTCTTGCCCCTTGGTAGCGTGGCTCATTCAAAATAAAATTAGGATTAGGACGTCGGTTTGATATATCCATCCCTGGCTCTCCGTGATCTAACCATCGCCACTCATCAAATAAATGTGGTCCAAAGCCAGTTCGTGAGATTGACTTTAAAAACTGCTTAGGAATAATTGCGTCGGTATCAACATTATCCCGATCTATTGGCAATACAAGGCCGTGAATACGAGTAATTGGATTCATGGTTGAGCGGGCTTTGTCTGATCTGGAGTCAATTAGGTGCCTCTTTTATAGTGCGTATCCATATCTTATCATTGGATTACTAGATACTAATTATGGTCAAGAAAAGCTAATCCAAAATTAAGCAAGGGGCGTATGGGGCGGCTTATTTTTCATCAAGAGCCAAACGGAAATAATGACGAGTACGAGTCCACATATCTGATAAAGACTGATTTTTTCTTGTAAAAAATACCACCCCATAAAAAGAGTTGAAACGGGACCTAAAATACCAGATTGTGCTGTCAGAGAAGAGCCCATTCGCTTGACTGAAATCATAATCATAAAGATTGGCATGACAGTACAAAATAGTGCGTTGATCATGCTCAATATGTAGACTTCTGATGGCTGATCAAATAATTCATTTGGTGAAATTAGTGTAATTTGAATAATGCCAAACACTGTAGAAAAACTACTAGCGTAGGTTACCAATCGAATACTACCGATACGCTTAACCATCTCTCCTGAAAATATTAAATAATTGGCATATAAACAAGCACTCGCGAAGACTAAGCCTACTCCTAGCCAGCCGTCATTGCCTTTGGTATCAAGGTCCTCAATAAAAGCCAAAACAACTCCAAGGTAACCAATCACAATAGAAATCCATTGCAGTTTTGAAATTGGCTTGTGAAGAAAAAAGTATGAAATCAAAACTACAATCGCTGGGGTTAAGTAAAGAACGATTCTTTCAAGACCTGCGGAAATGTAAGATAGACCTAGAAAGTCAAGGTAGCTGGATAAAAAATAGCCGCTAAATCCTAGCCACATTAATTTGATTAAATCTTTAAACGATAATTTAGTATGCTGCTCATAATTCCTTGAGAAATAATAAACTACCCAAAATAGAGGAAAGGCTAAGATCATTCTCAAAGCTAATAAAACCTCTGAAGATACTCCATAGCGATAACTGAGTTTTACTAATATTGCCTTACCAGAAAATAAAATAGATCCAATAATGGCAATTGCCATTGTAAATAAATACGCTCGTCTGTCGTCAGTCACAAAATTGATGGTTTAGTTGTTATACATGTAATTACTACTGATAAATTAACTCTTTAAAAGAAGGTTAAATCTTCAAATCACCCAAATTTAACTCCATACTTAACAAGCCTATAATGGGTGGAGACAAAAAACCTTAAAAGCCTGTTCATATTACGCTAAATATTTATTGGGCTTCATTTACTGAAGTTTTTTATAAAAATAACTCAATCGAAAAAATATACTTCATGAAATCATCTATATCTCTCGCCGCATTTTTTATGCTGATACTCATTGCGGCAGTCATGGGAGCAAATCATGTTGCCGCTCGCTTTGCTTTCAATGACTCCGTCGATGTTGTTACAGCAGTATTTTTTAGAAGTGTCGTTACAGCAGTCATCATTTTTATGCTTTTATTAAGACGCGGCATATCAATGAAAGTTTCCAAAGAATATCATGCCATATTTCTTATCATTGGGACATTAATAGCGATACAAAGCTATTGTATTTACTCATCGGTTTCTCTCATTCCAGTAGTTTTAGCCTTGCTTGCTTTTAATACCCACCCTTTATGGACAGCCTTCTGGTCGCGTATTTTGTATCGTCGTAAAACTGAGCCTCTTGTTCTCAAATCTATGCCAATCATTCTTTTTGGATTAGCCTTAGCACTTGATGTCTTTGGAACAGCGTCAGGTCTTGGAGCTGCCGCTCAGTGGCAATCGATTGGTAAAGGGGTATTTTATGCTCTGATGGCCGCAGCCGCATTTGGTTTGGCATTAGTACTAACAGAACATAAAACTATCAAAATTAATGCTTTAGTCAGAACAGCCTATACCCTTGCAATTGTGACTGCACTCGCAACTCTTCTTGGCTTTTCTCAAGGAGGTTTATCTCTCCCCCATTCGACAAATGGTTGGCTTGGTCTTGTCGGTCTTACTGTTCTCTATGGTACTGGATTTACGATGATGTTTAGTTTATTGCCACGCCTTGGAGTGGTGGGTAATTCTGCAATCATGAATACTGAGCCTATCTTTGCACTTATTTTTGCTTGGATACTATTGGGTCAAACAATATCCATCATACAAATTGTTGGTGCACTTATTGTCGTTGGTACGGTTATCGTCATTGGCCTGCGGAAAAAATAATATGGCTAGTAACTAGATTTTTGTAGATAGATCTAGCAATCTCTAGAGATTGGTTTCAGAAACTGTTTTCATGAATTTCAACAAATCGTCATCATGATCAGGCATGCCATCTAATACCTTAGACATTTCTTTAAAGTACGTAGCGATTTGCTCTGCACCATGAAATCGTAGTTTCCAATTCGGATAACTTCTTGCCTCTATAGGTGCCAGTTCAAGGCGCCTAATAATATGATGCCTTCTATCACTTTGAATTCTTTCCCATACATTTAATATCTCGTATTTATCACCTTCTAATAACTGACAAAAATGACCGTTATCATAAAATAAAACCCCCGTCAGATCGTGAGTTTCATTCCATCTGACTGAACTATCTAAAATTTGTGTCAAAGAAAGCATTCCCATTAATTGGGTTGCTTTGCTGACATAGATAAGTTGGGTGAGTTTCATGTAAAAAGAATATATGTTCATTCTTCTCTTATTTCATAATAAAAATATTATGGAAAACCCCTAAATAATTAAATAATCCTAAATAAAAATTTTATCGTTGAACTTGCTCTTTTCCAGGGCTTCTAATAGAGGCTAATTACAGTTGTTTTATGGTTTCACTCTTTACGTAATTTTTCCATTTACCCCATCTTTTCATTTAAAATAAAATTTTGTAGAGGAGACAATATGAATCAAAAAAGCGCAGTTGAAGCTCGGGATAAAGCAAAAAACATCTACCGTAATGGCATTGTTGTTTTTGTTGTTATTTTCACTACCATCTCTCTTTGTTTATGGTTTCTATCTGCAATTAACTTTTAATCGCTGTAGAAGAATCCATTTAAGAGGATTATGTGAGTTTTAATGATGCCCCTTATCGCACGTTATGTACTGACTGTGGTATTTCTCGAACAAGTAATCCAAAACGCTGTGGGGATGCTTGTCAATTTATAAAACCAAACTATCCACATCTTGAGACCCAAGTTCATGGCAGATCTAGAAGTCCGGATCGCCCCGATGAATTGCATTTTGGACCGTTTATCCAAATGCATCGTGCAAGTTTAAAAATTCCAAGTACTGGAGCACAATGGACCGGAATTACTACAAGGATTGGTGAGCGACTTCTAGAAACAAAGGCTGTTGACGCAATTCTGACGATGACACAAGACCCTAATGATTCTTGGAAGCCCCTACCCATTCTTATTGATCGCGCTAGCGATATGGCTAAATGTCGTGGTATGCGAATGGGATATGCGCCATTACTTTCCTTATTAGAGCCTGCGATTGCCAAAGGCTATAAGAAAATTGGTGTCATTGGTATACCTTGTCAGGTATATGCTCTTCGAGCCCTAGAGAAAGAGTTGGGCTTAGAAAAACTCTATGTGATTGGCACTCCTTGTTCAGACAATACAACGACTGAAAACTTCCATCATTTCTTATCGCTTATTAGCACCGAGCCAGAGGAAATTAATTATCTTGAATTTAGAGCTGATTATCATGTGGAAGTTCGCTTTAAAAACGGCAAGAAAAAAGAAATTCCTTTTCTTCAGTTGCCTCTTTCAACACTACCGAATGATTTCTTCCCTCTTACCTGTAAAACGTGTGTGGATTACACCAACGTTTTATCCGATATTACAGTTGGTTACATGGGCGGACAAGGAGAACAATGGCTTATCGTTCGTAACCAACGTGGTGAAGAATTACTCAAACTCCTCAAAGATGAAGTTCAGCTGTCCACTCCCGGTACAGCAGGTAAACGTCATTCGGCAGTGCTTGGTTTTATGAAAAATGTTGAACTTGCTGCAGGGGGTCTACCTCTTCGGAAAATGCCTAACTGGCTAAGGCCAATTGTTGGATGGTTAATGCCTAAAGTTGGTCCACGGGGTCTTGAGTTTGCTAGAACACGTGTCGAAATGAAGGCGATTGAAACAGTCTTGCACTTAAGAAGAGAACAACCCGCAAAGATGGGGTCGATGGTTCCCCAACATATCTGGCCATTAGTGCAAGCCTATGGCATTACCCCTACCGAAAATGAAATTAATAAATTAGCTCTGTCTACAGTAGGCGATGCCAAGGACTCAGCTAATACTTAATTGAAAAACTTTTTCAAAATTGACGCTTCAATACCATGCTGATCTAAGCCATAACCTGCGAGCAATGCGGCACTATCTCCGTGATCACTAAATTCATCGGGTAATCCAAGATGTAGTACCGGCAATGTAATACCCACGGAATGAAGATACTCTACACAAGCACTTCCCGCACCTGCTTGAATAGTTCCTTCTTCAATGGTGATGATTCCGTCGTGGGTATTGGCAATTTGTTGCAACATGACTTCATCGATTGGTTTTACAAAGCGCATATCAACAACGGTTAAATTTAATTTTTCAGCAACAGCTAAACTAGGATGTAATAAAGTTCCAAAAGCTAATACAGCAAATCGCTTACCTGCCTCCTGTGTGGTAAGTCTTCTTACATGGGCCTTACCTAATGGGAGTCCTTCTAGACTGGATGTAACTGGAGCGCCTACGCCATTTCCACGAGGATATCGAACAGCACTTGGATGGCCAGCATGATAGGCGGTACTCAGCAATTGGCGACATTCGTTTTCATCACTCGGGGTCATAATGACCATATTCGGTATGCAGCGTAAATAAGGAATATCAAATACACCCGCATGTGTTGGTCCATCAGCGCCTACTATTCCAGCACGGTCTAATGCAAACATGACCGGTAAATCTTGTAATGCAACATCATGAATGAGCTGATCATAGCCGCGTTGCAAAAAGGTGGAGTAAATCGCCAATACAGGTTTCAAACCTTCACACGCCAAACCAGCGGCAAAGGTTACCGCATGTTGTTCTGCAATACCAACATCATAATAACGATTGGGGAAATTTTTCTCAAACTCAACTAACCCAGACCCCTCTCGCATCGCTGGTGTAATTCCGACTAATTTATCATCAGCTTTGGCCATATCGCAAATCCACTCGCCAAATATTTGCGTAAAGGTTTTTTTAGGTAATGAAGTCGATGGCAATATACCTACTTTAGGATCAAATTTACCCGGGCCATGATACTTAATAGGATCTAATTCAGCCTTTTCATATCCCTTACCTTTTTTAGTAACAACATGGATAAATTGAGGGCCGTCACCTTCTAATGACATCTTCCTAATATTCTCAAAGGTTGGTATTAACGAATCTAAATCATGTCCATCAATAGGACCAATATAGTTAAATCCAAACTCTTCAAAAATAGTAGCCGGTACAATCATGCCTTTAGCTTGGGCTTCAAGACGTTTTGCAAACTCGCGCAAAGGTGGAACAATCGACAACATATTACCCACCCCATTTTTAGTCGCCTCATACAGTGGACTACTGATC
>Ga0194048_10001212_pt1 | contig 12800 bp, 13 predicted proteins | sample JunL225m_MetaG_FD_161685 | JGI IMG/M metagenome (GOLD analysis project Ga0194048, IMG submission 161685) | Anoxic zone freshwater microbial communities from boreal shield lake in IISD Experimental Lakes Area, Ontario, Canada - Jun2016-L222-5m | ecosystem: Environmental > Aquatic > Freshwater >...
CCATGAATATCTGTCATGATGTTTTGTTGTGGCAGTGGGAACTGCGTTAAATCAGCAGGAAGATTTTGAAAATCGTGAACTGAGTTTCTGGTGAGCAATCCAACGCTACCCACTAACGGCAAAGCAGTTAAGGACGCCACAAGTCCGGCAATCATGATGAAGAAAGCCATTCGTGACAATAGCTCGTAGCGACTTAAAGAGCGCTCTTCAGGCTGGTTTGACATAGACCTATATCGTAATCGGGAATTGGCCCGAGCCTTGCATCGAAATATGCCACCAAAATCTCCCAAAAATGGGTATTGACATAGCCGCATGAACCGTCAATAGTTGAGCCAACGCACTCGTGCGACTTAAGTCCAGGTATGAGGGGATTTTTTAGTGACGCAAGTATGGGATTCTGAATGGAGCCGAAAGGCCGCATGTAAGAACACAGATCCGGATGTTTTGTTTGTCCAAGGGGCGGCCCAAAATCGCGTAAAAATCATTTGCGCGGGTTGTTCGGTGCGAACCGAATGTCTAGCCGATGCGCTTGATAATCAGATTGAATTCGGTGTCTGGGGTGGGATGACGGAGCGTGAGCGTCGTGCCTTACTCCGACGTCGCTCAAATGTGACATCGTGGCGTGAACTGCTCATGTCGGCTCGACAGGAATACGACCGCCTTGACCCAGTTGCCTTTGTAAGTGGCCGATAACGACCGCGATTAGTCACGCTGACTGTACGTGTCGTAGAGTCAAATTATGACCAAATGGGAATATCTGACTGCACCGCTATTGGTGCATAACACCAAAGCCATTCTTGATAATTTCGGTGAAGATGGCTGGGAGTTAGTTGCAGTTGTACCCGGCCTAAATCCTGAGAACCTTGTTGCTTACTTCAAGCGACCAAAGAATTAGTAGGTACAGACATGAGTACAGTCGAAGCTCGCCTAGCTGAACAAGGCCTCATTGTTCCTGACGTCGCGGCACCTGTTGCTGCCTACATTCCGGCGGTGCGCACGGGAAATCTTGTTTTTACATCCGGTCAGCTACCAATGTCCCAAGGTGAGTTACTTGCTACAGGAATTGTTGGCGCCGGAGTGGATGAAGACACAGCGGGTAAATGCGCCGCACAATGTGCACTGAATGCCATTGCAGCAGTGAAGGCACTCATTGGAGATCTTGACAAGGTCGTTCGTGTTGTCAAGGTTGTGGGCTTTGTTGCAAGCGACCCAAGTTTCACGAATCAGCCAGTGGTTATCAATAGTGCGAGTGCAATTTTTGCGCAGGCATTTGGTGATGCAGGTGTTCATGCTCGGTCAGCAGTAGGCGTTGCCTCATTGCCGCGGAATGCACCTGTTGAGGTTGAAATAATTGTCGAGGTCCGCGACTAAATAATATTGTCTTGCGTCTATGGCGTGAAACTATTATCGAGGTAAGTCGGAATTTGAATTACTAATTTTTATTTAATGTAACAAAGGAGTTGCGGCATGGATCATAATTTGCGCGGCACACCGTTGTTTTCACGCCTCGATGATCAAGCTGCAGTGTCACTGGAACGCTCCATGGTTCCGCAAGCCCTGAAAAAGGGAAAGCACCTGTTCCAAGAAGGTGAACCTGGAGATCGTCTTTACATTGTGATGCGCGGAAAAATTAAGTTAACTCATGCTTCTGGCGATGGACGAGAATCTTTGCTCATGGTTTTAGGACCTGGTGACATGTTTGGTGAGTTATCGCTTTTTGATCCAGGCCCGCGTACCTCAACGGCAGTTGCTGTTACGGATTCAGAAGTGCTTGGACTCGGCAATAATGACTTGCGCCCATGGCTCACAGGGCACCCTGAAGTAGGACAGTCGTTACTCCAAGCGTTGGCACATCGACTGCGACGCACAAACGAAATCATGTCTGACTTGGTGTTTGCTGATGTACCAGGTCGCGTTGCCAAAGCCCTCATAGAGCTTGGTGAAAAATTTGGTAGCCGTACAGAAGGCGGCTTACTCGTGCATCACGACTTGACTCAAGAAGAATTAGCCCAACTTGTTGGCGCTTCCCGCGAAACAGTGAACAAGGCTTTGGCAGATTTTGCTAGCCGGGGTTGGATTCGTCTCGAGACTCGGTCTGTTGAAATTTTCGATCAAGAGCGACTGGCTAAGCGGGCGAAGTAAAGCCCTTTAGGCTTGTGGTGTGCCAGCGCAGGAAACACATCCAGATCTGGTTAAGCGAGCGGCCAAAATTAATGTCATCTTGGCAAAAACATTCCCAGACGCCAAGTGTGAGTTAGATTTTGATTCCCCGCTACACCTACTTGTCGCCACAGTTTTGTCAGCACAGTGCACAGATAAGCGCGTCAACATGGTGACGCCAGTTCTCTTTAAGGCATTTCCTCAGGTGCAGGATTTGGCAAGTGCCAGCAGAACTGACATCGAAGACATCATTAAGTCGACGGGGTTTTATCGAAATAAGGCGATATCGATTCAGGGATTAGCCGCTGCATTGCTCGAACGCCACAACGGACAGGTGCCCGACACATTAGAGGAACTTATTTTGCTTCCTGGTGTCGGACGAAAGACAGCAAACGTTGTCCTAGGAAATGCTTTCGACGTGCCTGGCATCACAGTGGATACACATGTGGGACGCATTGCTCGCCGGCTTGGTTGGACAACACATACGGATCCGGTCAAAGTGGAATTCGACCTCATGGAAGTGTTTAAGCCAAAGGATTGGACTTTACTGAATCATCGCTTAATTTTTCTGGGTCGCCGTATTTGTCATTCCAGGAAACCAGCCTGCGGCGCCTGTCCATTAGCAAAGTTATGCCCTTCCTTTGGTGAGGGGCCAACGGATGTTGTGGAAGCTTCAAAACTTTTGAAACTTGAGGGCTGGTAATGCGCCGAATTGCGATGCTCTTATCTGTGCTGATGTTATGCGCCTGTGCTCCAACCGTTTCACCATCTGACTCGGCGGGAATGCCGGGAATCTCTGGCCAACCAGCGCTTGTGACAACCGACTTACCTTCGGCTACTTTGACGCAACTAAGCGGCACAAACGAGATCTCCATTCATGACATCGCTATGCCGCGAGTCATCAATTTATGGGCGACGTGGTGTTCCTCATGCCGTAAGGAATTTGCGTTACTGGCAAGCACCGAATTTGCAGGTCAAGTAGTTGCTATCAATGTGAGAGACCTGAGCCAAAGTTCAGCTGGTTTGTCGACAGCAAGAACACTTGCTGCGTCCACCGCAGATGTATTCCCTATCTATATAGATAAGAATGACACCTTGATGACGGCACTTGGCGTTACTGGATTACCTCTCACGATTGCAGTGAACAGCGAACACGTCATTGTTGATGTGGAGTACGGCGAGCTCACTCACGATTCACTTGTCAGACTTATTAAGGCAAGTGAATCGTGATGTATCCCGAATGGTTTGCTGAGTTTGTAGCTCGAGCTAATGCTGCAACTTTGGAAGAACTTCACTGGCAGCCGGTGCCTGATACTGAAGAGAAGTTAGCTGCGGTCTTGATCTTGTTTGGGCCATTGCGTGATGGTGCCGAGGTAGTTCTCATTGAACGGCCAGCACACATGCGTTCACATGCTGGGCAACCGGCATTTCCTGGTGGGCGCGTGGAAACCAGCGATGACAGTTTTGCAGCGGCAGCACTTCGGGAAGCGAACGAAGAAATCGGATTGAAGCTTGATTCAGTAACGGTTGTTGCTCAGCTGCCACAATTGTGGTTGGAGCCCTCTCGTTTTAAAGTCAGTCCTGTGATTGCGTGGTGGGATCAGCCACATGATTTAGCGATTGTCGATTCAACTGAAGTGCAGGCTATTCACCGGATACCTATTTCTGAATTCATTGATCCGAAAAATCGTGTCAGAGTGATGACGCGTTCCGGATTCCTTGGCCCGGCATTTCGAGTGCGAAACATGTTGGTTTGGGGATTTACTGGCGGCGTGTTGTCACAGTTATTCGACTTGGCGGGGTGGAGTCGCCCGTGGGACGATTCGATTGTTGTCGAAGTTCCACAATCACATCTTGGTCAGGTGCACGAATGACAGGCTCAATGCTCGACTTCGCTCTCCTGTGTTTTCTATTGTTTGTTTCTGTAACTGGATGGCGACGCGGATTACTTGTCAGCGTGTTGTCGCTAGGTGGAGTTGTTGCGGGAGCCTTTATTGCGCGCGGGCTGCTCGCCACATACACGTCGGGAAATACCACGCTGACAATGTGGAGTATTGCGGGCGAGGCTGCGATTGCTCTTGGTGGTTTGGCATTAGGTAGTGCGTTTGGAGCTTTCGTTGGGCGACGGCTTCGTACCTTTCTTAAATGGCGGCCCTTGATTAAACTTGATTCGCTTGGTGGCGCAGTTACATCATGTGCGACATGGTCAATCGTGAGCTGGCTTGTGACATCACTGCTATTAGCAACACCGACATCTGCTATTACAAATGCTCTTGATGATTCGCGAGTCACTACTGCTCTTGACACGTATATGCCACAACAAGTTCGTGACGGCATGGAACGAGTGCGTGGTTTTGTATCTGACTCGCATTTGCCATCAAATCTCACCGGTGGCTTGCTGTCGCCACAAGTTGATGCGCCAGATTCTAAGGTCACAAAGAATGGCAAAGTTAAGGATGCGTTGGGCGGTGTCGTACGTGTCGAAGGCATCGCATCATTGTGTAAAGCCAGACTGAGCGGAACTGGTTTTATTATTGATGGCGGCTTCGTAATAACCAATGCTCACGTTGTGGCTGGAGTTGATCGACCTGGGGTTCGGCTGCAAGGAAAAGGTCGCCTATTTCCCGTGGCCGTCATTTACTTTGATCCCCAAGTAGACATCGCAGTATTGAAACTCAAAGATGCTCTCGGCCATGGGTTGGCAATTACGACAGCACAAAGTCGAGGAACTGACGTGGTTGTTGCGGGATTCCCCGGAGGCGGAAAACTCTCTCTCATTCCTGCGCGAGTTCGCAATGTAGCTGCGTCTAAAGGCACCGACATTTACGGTAAAGGTATGGTGCTTCGGGAAATCTATTCACTTCGCGCTGACATTCGCCAAGGTGACTCTGGTGCGCCGCTCATCACCACGGATGGAAAAGTAGCGGGACTAGTTTTTGCCTCCGCAGCTAATGACTCTCTCACTGGTTATGCACTTTCACCCCGTGAATTTGCCAAGGCATTGGCATCAATCGCCGTGAGTCATACTTCGGTGTCGACAGGAAAATGCTCAAATGGCTGACTCACCAATTAGTCGAGTGTGGACTGAGCCGCATCTGAAAGCACGCACTGAACAAATTTATAGTCAACTCGCGGGGACATCGACGCAGCAACTTCCGCGTGCCATTAATGACTTACTCGCATTTCATCAATACCCGCTCATCATTCGACTTCTAGATGCAGTGCATCGCGAGGCGCTACTCAAGGACCAGAGTTGGGTGATACCGCAACGTCATGAACGAATTCTTAAGTTAGCAACGCTGGGAAATGCGGTTATCAATTTGAATCTGCAAGACGTTGCAAATTTTGTCGATACTCATGTGGTGAATGACGAGCTAGAGGCAGCATTATTGACATTGTCTTGGCCCAAACAGGCAATGACTAATGAACGTGGCCCGTTGCACGATTTAGTCCCGACATACCAGTTGCTCTTAGAGGTCATTGAAATATTGGCGGTACGCGGCGAAGTGGCCATGGCATTGTCGGTTCTTCATTTAGTTGCTGAGTATCTGCCGCTCTTGGCTTGGCAATCCACTCTGGGGCATGCTGGTGATCCAGTGAAATTTGAAGCGCAGTTGAATGCGCCAACAACACGATGGAACCAGGAGTCATGCCCGCTTAATCGACAGGAACGTCACGCGTTTGCATCGGTGTCTGTTGCTTTAGAAAGCGACGCGAAGTGGCAGACGTATCTCAAAGACGGCCATTCCCGAGTCGCTGGTGCTCTCATTGTGTGTGGTGGTGTACCTGAGCCAGCGAGTACCCACAATGGTCAACGCACGTGTCGAAATCCGTGCTCCGTGATGAGCGGAGATAAGTCACTGTCATGGAAGACGGTGCTCATCCGACGTTTTAAAGAATCGGCAGTGCTTACCCTTCGTCACGACTCTCCAGTCGGGCACTTCTTTTCCGTACCTTCAGAGGTTGAAATCCTGGCCACCTGGGAGACATCGTGGGAGGGCTTTTTGGCTCATCGGGACGAAGCACCACATTCCCACAATCCATTGGTTCACATGAATCGCACTGGTGCGCTTCCTGGGCTGTATGAGTTCATAGGTTTCATGGCGGATTTGGATGGTCCAATGGAACCATCTAATGTACTTGGGTCAATTGCGGATCGAATCAGACTAATAACCAATGAAATGACCTTGTAGTTCTGCCGTATAAATACAAGTATCGCTAGTAATTTTGGAACTACCTCACGGCCGAGACGGAGTTGTAATGAGTCACAATGAAAATCAGGATCTGCGCGATCAAGGTGATGTGTTGCACGAGGCCCTAGAAAATCTCCTGACCGAAAACCGAGTATTTACTCCACCGGCAGCATTTGCAGCTCACGCTAATGCCAAGGCGGAACTTTATGATCATGCTGAACGGGATCGGCTTGGGTTTTGGGAAGAGCAAGCAAAGGCGCTGCACTGGGACCGCGAGTGGGACACCGTGCTTGATTGGTCGCAAGCACCAGTCGCACAGTGGTTTGTCGGCGGCAAGCTCAACGTTTCCGTAAATTGTGTTGATCGCCATGTCGCAGCAGGCAACGGTAACCGCGTGGCGATTCACTTTGAAGGCGAACCTGGCGATACCCGGATTCTTACTTATCAAGACATGCAAGATCAAGTGTCACAGGCGGCAAACGCATTGACCGAACTTGGTGTTGTTGCTGGTGACCGAATCGCGATCTACATGCCAATGATTCCAGAAGCAGTTGTTGCCATGTTGGCATGCGCACGTTTAGGTGCGGCACACTCTGTAGTTTTTGGGGGATTCTCTGCCGAGGCTCTTCGTAGTCGTATTGAGGATGCCAGTGCGTCTTTAGTGATTACCGCTGATGGTGGATATCGTCGAGGCGCTGCTTTGGGGCTGAAAGCTGCAGTTGATGAAGCTGTTAAAGAATGTCCAACAGTGCGCAAAGTAGTTGTTGTTAAGCGCACCGGCCAAGACGTCGAATGGAATAGTGACACAGACTTGTGGTGGCACGACGTCGTTGGTCGACAATCGACTAGACACGTCCCTGAATCATTTGACTCAGAACATCCGTTATTTATTTTGTATACCTCTGGTACAACGGGAAAGCCAAAAGGAATTCTGCACACCACTGGTGGCTACCTGACTCAAGTTGCTTATACCCATCGAGCAGTTTTCGACATCAAACCTGAAACCGACGTGTACTGGTGTACTGCAGATGTCGGCTGGGTCACAGGACATTCGTATATTGCTTATGGACCTATGGCCAATGGCGCCACCCAAGTGATGTATGAAGGAACTCCAGATACACCTCATAAGGCTCGGTTCTGGGAAATCATCGCCAAGTACGGGGTCACCATTTTTTATACAGCACCTACGGCAATTCGCACGTTTATGAAATGGGGCGATGAGTTTCCGCAAGCGCACGATCTATCGAGCCTTCGACTACTAGGAAGTGTTGGCGAACCCATTAATCCTGAAGCGTGGATGTGGTACCGGGACATCATCGGCGGCGGTAACTGCCCAATTGTTGATACGTGGTGGCAAACGGAAACAGGTGCCATCATGATTAGCCCACTGCCAGGAGTCACTGGTTGCAAACCAGGTTCTGCGATGCGACCACTGCCTGGAATTAGTGCGGAGATATTTGATGACAATGCCCAGGCGGTAGGACACGGAAGTGGTGGCTATCTGGTGTTGACGCAGCCATGGCCAGCTATGTTGCGCGGTATTTGGGGCGACTTAGAGCGATTTAAAGAAACCTACTGGTCACGTTTCACGGGAAACTACTTTGCAGGTGATGGAGCGAAGTGGGATACCGACGGCGCAATTTGGCTGCTTGGCCGCGTCGATGACGTGATGAATGTTTCAGGTCACCGGATTTCTACAACTGAAGTTGAATCTGCCTTGGTGTCGCATCCCACAGTTGCTGAAGCAGCGGTGGTGGGTGCAACGGACGACATGACCGGACAAGGAATTGTTGCCTTCGTTATTTTGCGCGCTGGGTCCGAAGACGGACCCGGTGTAGCAAAAGAATTACGGGATCACGTGGCGCGTGAAATTGGTGCGATTGCCAAACCACGCCAGATTCTCATCGTTGCAGAACTTCCTAAAACTCGATCTGGAAAAATCATGCGAAGGTTGTTGCGTGATATAGCTGAGCACCGCACGTTAGGTGACGTTACAACGCTGGCTGATCCAACGGTGATGAATTTGATTAGTTCAGGATTGAGTAATGCCTCCGGTGAAGACTAAAAGAAGCGAACTATCTCGCACATGAAGCATTCTGAATTGCCAGAAAAATCCGAGGTTACCGCATTAGACGTTGTACCGGTAAGTCAACGGAGATGGGTGCTGAGAGCACTTCGCGATGAGACAACCGGTGGCTTATTGTTAATGGCTGTCACGGTTGTTGCTCTGGTGTGGGCCAATTCACCGTGGGCTCATTCTTATGTGCAGGTTGCGAACCTCCCATTGGGTACCCCACAGTTTCAGTTGCCACTCAACATCTGGGCTGCCGATTTTTTGTTAGCAGTATTTTTCTTTGTTGCTGGCGTGGAACTCAAACACGAATTTGTCTCGGGCACTTTGTCTTCGCCACAAAAAGCAGCAGTCCCCATGGCCGCTGCGCTGGGTGGCATGACGACCTCTGCACTCATCTTTTTGGTGATCAATCGAACAAGTGGCTTTCACAGTGCTTGGGGAATTCCGATTTCGACGGACATTGCATTTGCGCTTGCCGTTCTAGCAATCGCTGGTCGCAAACTTCCAATAGAACTTCGAGCGTTCCTCTTAACCTTGGCGGTTGTTAATGATCTGGGTGCAATTACTGTCATTGCGATTTTTTATGGACACGGGTTTCATCCAAACTATTTCGCAGCGGCCGTGGCGCTGGTTGCGCTTTTCGCCTTTCTGCAGTCGCGTGGCGTAAAGCATGTTGCAATCTATATTCCGCTTGCCTTGGCGACGTGGTACACAATGTTTGAAAGCGGAATTCATGCAACAGTGGCAGGTGTTGCCTTGGGGCTATCCATGCGAGTAACTGCCCGGGGTGCGGAATCAATGTCACCAGGCGATCAAGCCGAACATGCATTGCGCCCTATCTCTGCTGGACTGTGCGTTCCAGCTTTTGCGTTACTGTCTGCTGGTGTGTCATTGAGTGGATTTTCATTTATGGCGGCGTTGACACATCCACTGACATTAGGTGTCTTGCTAGGACTTGTGATTGGACAACCTCTTGGAGTGACGTTAGCTGCCTATGTCACAACAAAAGTCACGGGCGGCACACTGAATGAAGAACTCACTTGGTGGGACGTCTTAGTTGTCGGAACCTTAGCAAGTATTGGGTTTACCGTCGCGCTCTTGGTCAGTGAGGTGTCATTTGGGCATGATTTAACAACATTGGGAATTGCTAAATTCGCCATTGTTCTGACAAATATTGTTTCGATCAGCGTTGCTTTACTTGCTATTGCGCTGCGCTCGCGCTTTATTGGCCGTTATCGATAGGTCACTAGGGCGTTAGGCTTAAGTCAAGGAGGCCAGGCCATGGATATTAAGAATTCATCGAAACTCTCAACATTGCTCGAATCCGTTGTTCGGGACGCCACATCACTCGTTCGCGGACACGTGGAGTTAGCGAAAGCTGAAATTCGAGAGAGCATCAAAAACGCTCTTACATCATCGATTTTCTTTTTACTAGCTATCGCCTTAATTAACCTTGGCATCATTCTGATTTTTGTTGCTGCGGCCTACGGACTTAACGCAGCAGGGTTGCCGGTGTGGCAGTCATTCCTTATTACCGCTCTAGCGCTACTCATTGTTGGTGGGCTTTTGGCCTATTTCGGTGTGAAGAAAATGCGTCGCGCTGCAAATCCCAACAAGACAAAAGACTCTCTCAAGAAGACTCTTGATGCTGTAACTGGGTTAATGGACTCTGTAGATTTTTGATGTCAGAAAACCCCGTACTCATTCCAGGTGAATGGGAACACAGAATTGTTCACGCCCACGGCGCCCGATTCCATGTTGTAATCCAAGGCGAAGGCCCACTTGTGTTATTTCTTCACGGCTTCCCAACGTTTTGGTGGTTGTGGCGCAAGTTCCTCGCACCCGTTGCGCAAGCAGGTTTTAAAGCAGCAGCTATAGACATGCGCGGTTATGGTGCATCGGACCATCCACCTCGAGGTTACGATCCGCGCACACTTGCTGCTGACGTCGCCGGAGTGATTCGTACTCTTGGATTTCAGAATGCCATTGTGGTGGGCCAAGGTGTTGGTGGGTTAATTGCATGGACTGCTGCAACGCTGCAGTCGTCGTCGGTGCGAGCCATAGGTTCGATTGCTTCAGCTCATCCCAACGCACTACGCAACGCAATGATCACTAGCCCTACCCAAACTCGGGCCTTGAGTTATGTAGTTGCGCTACAAACCCCATGGCTTGCAGAACGAACTCTTCAAAAGAATCATGCTCGCGCAGTTGGTGAATTACTTGAAAGTTGGGTAGCTCCCGATGTTTTGGATTCCGAAACCAAGAAGATTTATCGAGATGCTTTTCTTATGGGAAATACGGCACACTGTGCCATCGAATTTCATCGTTGGGCATTGCGGTCAGTGCCTCGTCCTGACGGCCGCACATTTGCTGTCGATATGAAGGGCGGAGTTCAGGTTCCCGTGCTTCACATTCACGGCCGTGATGACACGAGTATTTTGCTCAAGACATCGCTGGACTCCCAGGAATGGGCTCATGGTTCATGGACCTCACATGTTCTGGAAGCGGGTCATTTGCTTCCCGAGCAACGGGCTGATGATGTGATTTCGCTTTTAGTTGCTTGGTTGAAGGAACTTGATTGAGTGTGTTTGACGACCCGCTGAGTAATCTTTCGCGCAATAAGCAAATAAGTGAGTCGTGTTCACGGGGGTTGCAAGCATTAGATGACCTGTCGTGGGATCGGGACTTACGTAATGCTTCTACTGATTTTGTTACTCACATCCGTCGCATGTGTGGTTATGCGTCCGCAGCTTTAGATGGTGCGTCGTTACCGAGTGCTCCGACGGAAGAACCGGACTCTTCACCGATGGGTCAGTTATCGAATCTTGCACTGGTGATGACTGCTCAGGCTGATGAGCTGGTAAAAACTTTTGCCCATTCTCCGTTTCAAGTGTGGGCGCGACTGCATTCGCTCAATAGCGAAGATTCCGAACGCGGGGTCCCACGCGTGGGTAATCAAGTTAATGATGTGCTGCATCTGGGTGAGTTACCGGATGCAACTCAGGTCGTACCGCGGTTGACTGCGCTGGCCAACCTCATAGTGAATTCAGAAGCGCCAGCTGTTTTGGTCAGTGCGATTGCACATGCGGAGATAGCTACGCTGCGGCCATTTAATCAAAGTTCGTACATTGTTGCCAGGGCAACTGGCCGCCTCATTTTAATGAGTCGGGGTGTGGACCCACGCGGGTTCGCCTGCCTAGAAATTGGCTTGCATCAAATGGGCCGCACCGCCTATTCCAAGGCGTTGCGCAATTACACCGCAGGCAACATGGATGACATGGCACAGTACGTTGAAACTTTTGTTCAGGCTTTAGAATCGGGTATTTTGCATACTCGTGCGACATTTGAGGCGACAAAGTAGCCGATTCTAGTTGCGCCACTTCAGCAAATCCGCAACCATTGAATCGCCAGTTGACTGGCAATCGACACACCCCCGTGTCGATACGCGAGCCCTCTCACCCCCGAGAGGGCTCGCACTTTTCACAGCCCTGGTTTGTGCACACCAGTTTCATACCGAGCACATACAGGTTGCTATTAAACGACTCTTGTCACATGCCGCACCACATAGCCGTCGCGCTTTTTTCCCACGACTCTCGGATTATTGACGAATTCAAAGTAATTTGTTCAATTACGGACACATCTTTGGTAGTTCTTGATCGAGCACACGATTTGCCGCCACATTGCACACTTGTGTTTATTGACCCAGCACTCGACGTCGCTACATTGAGTTACTCACAAGTGGCGGTAGTTCATCTGGGTGAACCAACACTCGATGTGTGGCAGTGCGCTTCACAGCACAGTGCAGCATTTGTATTTTCGCTTCCGCAATCGCGTGGTGCTATAACCGAAATGCTTACACATACCGAAACTAAGCAAGCCACGACAATTGCATTTATCAGCGCAGTAGGCGGAAGTGGCGCAAGTGTGACCGCAGCGGCCGTTGCCGCCCGACTTGCACGAACAAGTGAGTCAGCAGTGCTTGTCGATCTTGACTCACGACAAGGTGCACTCGATATTGTGCTCGGCGCCGAAAAAAGTGCTGGCACTCGTTGGGATGACATTGTCAGCAGCGAAAGCTCGTATCGCGGCAGTGACTTTGCTTCGGCGTTACCTCGGGCCGGTTCGCTTCCGTTTCTGACATCGCGCAGACCTATCACCGCAACGCAACTCAGCGTTGATGTTGTGAAGTCAATTCGAAGCCAGACAGAGTTTCTCATCATAGATTCAGGCACAAGCCCGCTTCTTGTTGATATCCGAGACATGATTGATTGGTTTTGTGTTGTCCTACCAAACACACTTCGGGCAGTGACGCTCACAAAACATCTTGTTGCTTCGTTACCAGCACAACGCAAAGGACAACCAGTCCTTTGCGT
>Ga0194048_10001213_pt1 | contig 12790 bp, 11 predicted proteins | sample JunL225m_MetaG_FD_161685 | JGI IMG/M metagenome (GOLD analysis project Ga0194048, IMG submission 161685) | Anoxic zone freshwater microbial communities from boreal shield lake in IISD Experimental Lakes Area, Ontario, Canada - Jun2016-L222-5m | ecosystem: Environmental > Aquatic > Freshwater >...
CTCCACCTGCGCCGCCCTTGCCCTCGTTCTCGGCGCCTGGCGCGTCGGCGACTCGGCCCCCTCTGGTTCCCCAGCGCTCAGCACGGTGGACTCCACCGTACTGAAGACATTCCGTTGGCGCAGCATCGGCCCCGACCGCGGCGGCCGATCGATTGCCGTCAGCGGCGTTAAGGGACGCGCCAAGGAAGCCTACTTCGGCGCCGTCGGCGGTGGTCTCTGGAAGACCACCGATGGCGGTGAAAACTGGGCCCCCGTGACCGACGGCCAGATCAAGAGCTCGTCGGTTGGCGCCGTGGCGGTGAGTGAGTCGAACCCGGATATCGTCTACATCGGTACGGGCGAGACCTGCATCCGCGGCAACATCATGGCCGGCGACGGCGTCTATAAGAGCGCCGACGCCGGCAAGACCTGGACGCACATCGGCTTTGAGAAGTCGGAGAATATCTCCAAGATCCGCATCCACCCGACGAACCCCGACATCATCTTTGTCGCCGCCTTCGGCAAGCACTCGGCGCCGAACGAGGACCGTGGTGTCTACAAGAGCATCGACGGTGGCAAGTCGTGGAAGAAGGTGCTGTATCGCGACGACAAGACCGCCGCGATCGACATCAGCATCGACCGCAACAACCCGAACATCATGTACGCCGCCATGTGGGAGGCGTACCGCAAAGAATTCACGATGTCGAGCGGTGGGCCCGGCAGCGGACTCTTCAAGAGCATCGATGGCGGTGAGACCTGGACCGAGATCACCCGCAACCCCGGCATGCCCAAGGGGCTGATCGGGCGTATCGGCGTGAGCGTGAGCGGCGCGAACTCCAAGCGCGTGTATGCGCTCGTGGAGAATGAAGACGGCGGGCTCTTGAGCTCTGATGACGCAGGCGCCACCTGGAAGCTCATTTCCACCGATCGCAATGTTCGCCAGCGCGCGTTCTACTACACGCACGTGTTTGCGGATCCGAAGGACGAGAACACGGTGTACATGCTCAACACGAGCGCGTACCGCTCGACCGACGGCGGCAAGACGATGGTGAGCATCGGCAACGGCACCCACGGCGATCACCATGATCTCTGGATTGATCCGGACGACACCAAGCATCTCGTGAACGGCAATGACGGCGGCGGCGCCGTCTCGATGAACACCGGCGCGTCATTTAGCGCCCAGACCTTCCCGACCGAGCAGTTCTATCACATCGCGGCGACGGCGCACCTGCCGTACCACGTGTGCGGGTCGCAGCAGGACAACACGACGCTCTGCGTGCCGTTCAACTGGAACTACACGCAGGGCGGCGGACGCGGTGGACGTGGCGGCGGCGGTGGTGGACGCGGTGCAGCACCGACGGCAGCGCCGTCGTATCAGGCGGGCGGTGGTGAGCCTGGCTATATCGCACCCGACCCGCTCGATCCGGACGTCTTCTATTCCGGCACCAACAACGGCGGCTATCTCGACAAGTACAACCGTCGCAACGAGCAGCACCGTGAAGTGAACCCGTACCCCTGGTTCTACTCAGGCGAGCCCAGCGCTGAGATCAAAGAGCGCTGGCAGTGGACCTACCCGATCGTCTTCTCGAAGCTCGACCCGAAGTTGCTTTTCGTGTCGTCGCAGCGCCTCTGGAAGACGCGTGACGGTGGGCAGAACTGGACGGCGATCAGCGGCGACCTCACGCGCCATGACCCCAACACCATGGGGACCTCGGGCGGTCCGATCACGGGCGACATGAACGGCCCCGAAGTCTACGGTGTGATCTTCTCGGTTGGGCCGAGCAAGAAGGATATCAATGTCATCTGGACCGGCTCGGACGACGGGCTCGTGCATGTGACCAAGGACGGCGGCAAGACGTGGACGAACGTCACGCCCAAGGGGATGCCCGATTTCGGACGTGTCTCGCAGATTGACGCCTCGGCGTTCGATGCTGGCGTCGCGTATATCTCCGTGCGTCGCCCGCTGATGGATGACAAGACGCCGTATTTGTTCAAGACGGCCGACTATGGTAAGACGTGGACGAAGATCATCAATGGGATCCGCGCGGACGACTGGATGCACGCGATCCGCGAAGATCCCACGCGCAAGGGGCTGTTGTACGCGGCCTCGCAGCACGGCGTGTACATCTCGTACGATGACGGCGCGAAGTGGGAATCGCTCTCGCTCAACCTCCCCGACGTGCCGGTCAGCGATTTGATCGTGCAGGACAACGAGCTCGCGATCGCGACGCATGGACGCGGCTTCTACATCCTCGACAATATCGGTCCGCTCCGTCAGACGGGCGCTGCAGTCGATGCCGCCGATGCCTGGATGTATGAGCCGGCCGCTGCGTATCGCACGGGTCCGGGCGCGACCTTCACCTATTTGCTCAAGAAGGCCGCCAAGCAGGTCACGATCGACGTGCTCGACAGCACGGGCACGCTCGTGAAGTCGTTCGGTCCGGATACGGCACCGCCGGCTCCGGCTGGTCGTGGCGGTGGACGCGGCGCTGTGCCAACGCCAGCTCCGGCGACCACCGTTGGCATGAATCGCTTGAACTGGGACATGCGCTACGAGGGGGTCACCTCATTCCCGGGAATGATTCTCTGGGGTGCCAGCACGCAGGGACCAGTCGCGCCGCCAGGCACGTATCAGGTGCGCCTGACGGTTGATGGCAAATCGCAGACGCAGAAGTTCAAGGTCAAGCGCAACCCGATGATCACCGATGTGAGCGACGCCGATCTCCGCGCGCAGTTCGCGCTGGCGATCAAGGCCCGCAATCGTGCGAGCGAGGCCAACCAAGCGGTCATCGATCTGCGCAACGTGAAGGCGCAGGTGGCCGACCGTCTCAAGAAGGCGCAGGACGCGAAGCTCAAGGAGACGGGCGACAAGCTGAGCTTCAACAGCGCCGATGTCGAAGACGACATCTACCAGGTGAAGAACCAGGCGGGCCAAGATCCGCTCAACTTCCCGATCCGCATCAATAACCGATTGGCGAATCTCCTGCGCATGGTCACGGCGGGCGAAGGCCGCCCGACGAACAACCTGCCGGCGCTGTACGACGAGTACGTCAAGCTCCTCAAGGTGCAGACGGACCGGAAGGACAAGGTCTTCAGCATCGACCTCAAGGCGTTCAACGCGGAACTGAAGCGGCTGGGGATGATCCCGGTCGATCCGAAGTGCGCGAAGGCCGAGGGGTGCAGCTTCGTTCCGTGATCGAGCGGTAGCTGTGCGCTGATTGCACGAGTAGCAGATAGTAAACCGGCGACGTGGTTACCACGTCGCCGGTTTACTATTATTCAGCGCGGCTAGCCCAGCGACCCGCGCCTCACGCATCACCCTCATCTCGAGGCACCCCGCATGCGCATCACCAAAGTCGGCGTCGTCGGCGCCGGCGTCATGGGGCACGGCATCGCCGCCCTCTGCGCGTCCGCAGGACTCCCGGTCGTTCTCCTCGACATCCCAGGATCCGACGATCCGGCGTCACCCGACCGCTCCGCGCCCGCCAAAAATGGGCTCACCAAAGCGATCAAGAACAAACCCGCGGCCTTCATGGACGCCGCCGCTGCTGCCCTGATCACCACGGGCAACACCGCTGACCATCTCCACCTGCTCAGCGATTGCGATTGGATCGTCGAAGTCATCATCGAACAACCAAAACCCAAGCAAGAGCTCTTCGCCAAAATCGAACAGCTCGCGCCGCACGCGATCGTCACATCGAATACCTCGGGCATCCCGATAGCGATTCTGCTCGAGGGACGCTCCGAACGGTTCCGCCAACAATTCTGCGGCACGCACTACTTCAATCCGCCGCGCTACATGCACCTCCTCGAGATCATCCCGACGCCCGAAACGGCACCGGAAGTCCTCGACGCCGTGCGCCACTTCCAAGAACGCATCCTCGGCAAAGGCATCGTTATCGCCAAGGATGTCCCGGGCTTCGTCGCCAACCGACTGGGCGTGCACGGCATGGTCGTCGCCGGACGCGCGATGATGCACTACGACCTCACCATCAGTGAAGTCGACACACTCACCGGCGCGCTGCTCGCCCGCGCCAAAACCGCGACCTTCCGCACGGGCGATCTCTCCGGCATCGATGTGCTGGTGCACGTGACCAAGGGACTCAGCGATACCACCGGCGAGGACCTCTCGCTCGCCCCCTGGATCTACGAGCTCGTCACCTCAGGACGACTCGGCGACAAAACCAAAGCCGGTTTCTACAACAAGAAGGGTAAGGACATCCTTACCCTCAACTGGAAAACGCTCGAGTACGAGGACCAAGGCCGTTTTTCCACGCCAGAAATCGACGCCCTCCTCAAACTCCCCGCCGTTCAGCGCGTCAACAGAGCCAAGGATCTCCCCGGCACCCACGGCGAGTTCCTCCGCACACTCCTCGTGGAGCAGTGCCACTACTGCCTCTCGCTGACGCCCGACCTCGCGTACGATCTCGCCGCCGTCGACCGCGCACTCGAGTGGGGCTATGGCTGGGAAATCGGCCCCTTCAAAGTCATGGACGCCCTCGGCCTCGACTGGCTACGCGCCGAGTTCACGAAGGCGGGTAAATCAATTCCGCCACTGCTCGCCAACGCGGGATCTGCGTTCTACGAAGGAACCGGCGAGGCGATCACCCTCGCGACCGCGACCGGTCCGCGCATTGCACTGCCGAAAATCCCGGGCCAAATCATTCTCGCCAACACCCCAGTCGTCGAGTCTAACACGGAAGCCAGACTGCGCGACCTGGGCGACGGCGTGCTCTGCCTCGAGTTCTGCGGCAAGATGAACACGCTCGGACCGGGCGTTCTCGACATGGTCGCCACGTCAATCGATCGCGTGGTCAGCGGCAACTACGCGGGGCTCGTCCTCGGCAATGACGACCCTCGCACCTTTTCCGCCGGTGCCAATCTCGGCGCCGCTGCGGGTGCTGCGGCCGCCGGTGACTGGAAGGCGATCGAAGCGAGCGTGAAGGGGTTCCAGGATGCGGTGATGTCGGTGCGTCGTGCGCCCTTCCCCGTCGTCAGCGCGCCCTTCGGTCTCTGCCTGGGCGGCGGCGTGGAGTTCTCGTTGCACTGCGACCGTATTCAGGCGCACGCCGAGTTGTATCTCGGGTTAGTGGAAGTCGGCGTGGGGATTATTCCGAGCGGATGCGGCACCAAGGAGCTCTTGTTCCGCTTCGTCGGTGCGCTACAGCCGTATGAAGAGGCCGATCCGTTCGAAGCCGCCAAGCGCGCCTTCAAGCTCATCGCCCTCGCGGCGACGAGCACCAGTGCGTTGGAAGCTCGCAAGATGGGCTTCCTGCGTCCGATGGCCGATCGCATCTCGTTCAACCGCGACACGCTGATCAGCGACGCGAAGGCGCGAGTGCTCGATCTGGCGCACGACTATGTGACGCCCGCCATGAAGACGATCCGCGTCGGTGGTCGCGAATGGCTCGGCAACTTGGACTACGCGCTCTTCTCGTTCCAGGAAGCAGGGCAAGCCAGCGCACACGACGTGCGCATTGGTCACGAGATCGCGTATGTGCTCGCCGGTGGCGATGGACCGCCGCGCGACGTCACCGAACAAGACATCATTGACCTTGAGCGTGAAGCGACCCTCAAGCTCCTCGGCACCGCGGAGACGCAGGCTCGCATCAAGTACATGCTCGAAACCGGCAAGCCGCTGAGGAACTGACCATGAACATTCGTGAAGTTGTCATCGTCAGCGCTGTCCGCTCTGCGGTCGGGCGCGGCAAGAAGGACGGATCGCTCGCTGCCACGCTGCCCATCGATCTCTCGGCGGCAGTGCTCAAGGACGTGACCGCGCGGGTGCAGTTGGACAATGCGCTCGTCGACGATGTGCTCTGGGGCTGCGCCATGCCCGAGTCGTCGCAGGGGTTGAACGTGTCGCGTCTCGCACTGCTGCGCGCCGGATACCCGGTGAGCGTGAGCGGTGCGACCGTGAACCGCTTCTGCTCGAGTGGCCTGCAGACCGTCGCGATGGGCGCGCAGGCCATCATGAGCGGCATGCAGGACATCGTCGTCGCCGGCGGCGTGGAGATGATGAGTGCGGTGCCGATGTCGGGGTACCACACGCGCCTGCATCCGGAGATGGCCGAGTTGAACATCGGCATGGGCTTCACCGCCGAACGTGTGGCCACGCGCTGGGGGATCACGCGCGAGATGCAGGACCAGTTCGCGCTCGAGAGCCAGCAGAAGGCCGCGGCCGCACAAGCGCGCGGGGCGTTCACCGGTCAGATCGTACCGGTACCCGTGCAGAAGGTGACGTGGAAAGGCGCCAAGAAGACGGTCGTGGACGGGATGTTCGCGACCGATGAGATGGTGCGCGGCGCCACGACCATCGAAGGGCTCGCGAAGCTCCCTCCGGCCTTCAAGCCGGGCGGTAGCGTCACGGCCGGTAACAGTAGCCCGCTCAGCGACGGTGCCGCTGCCGTGCTGATGATGAGCGCCGAGAAGGCCAAGGCGCTCGGTCTCACCCCACTCGCGCGCTTCGTGTCGTTCGCGGTGGCCGGCGTCGAACCCGATGTGATGGGAATCGGGCCGGTGGCCGCAGTACCCAAGGCGCTCGCGAAGGCCGGACTACGGCTCGACCAGATCAACCTGATCGAGTTGAACGAGGCCTTCGCCGCGCAGGGGCTCGCGGTGGTAAAGGACCTCGGCATCGACACCACGCGCCTCAACGTCAATGGCGGCGCGATCGCGCTCGGTCACCCACTCGGCGCCACCGGCGCCAAGCTCACCACGCAGCTCGTGCACGAGCTCCGTGCGCGTGGTGGCGGGCTCGGCATGGTCACCATGTGCGTCGGTGGCGGCATGGGCGCGGCGGGGATCTTTGAGGTGTTCGGCATGTAACGACACGGGCTTGGCCGACGGCGCTGTGAATCAGCCGTCGGCCGGACCGAGCGTCAGCCGGAAGAAATCTCGGAGGTTGAGACGCAGCGGCGCGGTCATTCCCTCGGCGTTCCAGGTGAGCCACTCCCGCTCATTCACTGGCGCAATCGCCCCGCGCACCCACCGCTCCACGGCGCGCGCCTCGAGATCCACAATCCAATACTCTTCTACCTGCGCGCGCTGATACAGCGCGCGCTTCGCGCCACGATCGAAGCGCTTCGAACTCGGCGAGAGCACTTCGATCACCAGCGCGAGCCGCTGTACTTCCTTCCAACTACGGTCGGCACGCACCACACCCTGCTGCCGCTCGACAAAGATGTCCGGCTGAACGAGCGTCCCAGGTTCCAACTCGAGATCGGCGGGCGAGAAGAGCGCCTCAAGCCCGCGCGTTCCCTGAAGCGCACGATGCAGCTCGGCGAAGAGCGCCGCCACTACCCGCTGATGCGCATGGCGCGGTGCCGGCGTCACCAACAACTCCCCGGCAATGCACTCGTACCGCTCCCGTCCATACGGGAGCGCCTGCACATCCACGGGGCGCCAATACTTCCGTAACACTTCAGCCATTCCCATAGCGTACGCTCGGCGGTCGACGTTTCGCAACTCGGCATCCCCCATCTTCGCATTCCGCCGTGCGATAGGCGTCATCAACCGATTGCCGAAATCACCATTCGGTTGCGGCGGCCGCTGACCGACCCTTGCCCTCGCGCCGCGTTACGAACATCTTAGAACTAAGATGAAATCCCCCCAGCCGTCGCCTGCTCCCGCCCGAACCGATCACGACCTCCCGACCGCCACAGCGCTCAAGCTCTGGGTTGTCCTGAGCCGTGCGCAGTGGGCGGTGCAGCAAGTGTCCATCAACGACATCGAGAGCCACGGACTCAGCCCCGCCGAGTTCGCGATTATCGAGGTGCTCTTCCACAAGGGGCCGATGCTCTTGGGCGAAGTGCAGCGAAAGGTGCTCGTCTCGAGTGGAGGCATCACCTTCCTCGTGGACAAGCTCGCGAAGCGCGGGCTGGTGGAGCGCCGCGAGTGCCCGAGTGACCGACGCGCCCGCTATGCCGCGCTCACCCCAGGGGGTGAAGCGCTCATGCATGAGATCTTCCCGGCGCATGCCGCCGCGATCCGCGACGCCGTGGCCGGACTTCCCGTCGACGAACAAAAAACCCTGATCTCAGCGCTCAAGGCGCTCGGGAAAGAGGCCGAGCGGGTCGCCTCGGAGACCCCGCGCTGCAAGAAAGCCGTGGCCGAACTGAACAACTCCGCTTCGTAGCCCTTGACTCCCCTTTTTTCTTGTGGTATTATCTTAGAAGTAAGATTTATAGTATAAAAGTATTTCAGAACGTATACCGTACCGCCAACACCGCCAGGAGCCCCAACGCATGAAGTGGAATATCGACGTGACCCATTCGCAGGCCGAGTTCGCCATCAAGCACATGATGATTTCGACCGTGCGCGGCCGTTTTAAGACGCTCACCGGTTTTGGCGAGAGCGATGCCGCGGGCACGCTCACGACCGTCTCGCTCGACATTGACGTCGCCAGCATCGACACCAACCAGCAGCAGCGCGACGACCATCTCCGTTCGGCGGACTTCTTTGATGTCGCCAACAACCCCTTGGCGACCTTCCGCTCCACGGCCATCAGCCAGAGCGGCGACGACATCACGATCACCGGCCATCTGACCATGAAGGGCGTGACCAAGCCGGTGACCCTCACCGGTGAGTATGCGTCGCCGGTCAAGGATCCCTGGGGCAATCAGCGCGCGGCTGTGAACGTATCCGCCACGATCAACCGTAAGGACTGGGGCTTGGAATGGAACACGGCGCTCGAGACTGGTGGCTTTCTGCTGAGCAACGACGTCAAGCTTGCGTTCGAAGTGCAGGCCGTGGCCGAGGCGGCTGCCGCGTAAGGGTCCCAGCAGGCGATGTGAGGACGGCGGCTCCGGAGATTCCGGGGCCGCCGTTCTTACCTTACAACAATGTCGATCGGAACGTTCAGTCTTGTGAGTGGAGAAGCTCTGGTATTCGGTGACGGGGACGGAATCATGGCGACGAACAACGACCAGTGCCCTTCAGACCCCCAATCGACAGGTACGGCCCTCGCCGTAAGCGTAACAGTCTGCACTCCGCGAACAACCTTGGCGTGCGCAATTTCCACGAATCGATGCGGCTCCAAGGAGTTGGAGAAAAGCTGCACGCGCGCCGAGTCACTCGCCTGTAACCGTACCTCAAGGGTCATCTTGATCTCGAACGACCTTCCGGCGACGACAGGACCTTTGGGTGCCAGCGACCGTAGTTCCAAGGAATCGGCGCGCTGGGCGGACGCGGGATGCAAGCCCAGAGCTACGAGAAGAGACGCACGTCGGCACACGCTACCGAGCGCTCTGGCGATTGTAGCGTGGACTTCAAGCAGACCTGTGTAACGGCGGAACCCGCGCTTCGTCGGAATCATGGCAACGCCGGTCGCTTCACCGTCAGATTCGACGGTCGTGTGAACACGGATTCGGGAACAGTGTTGTACAAGACGCGCTCAATCCGAGTGATTTGCTCCAACTTTCCCGTTCTGTGAATTTTCTCGGTCGGGATACGGCCAAAGCCAAAATCCCGGTATCCGTTGAACGCATCTTCCGTGGTCGGCACCCCGCTTGCCGAATCGCGGTACTCACTCACGCCGACGAGAACGCTGTCGCGCAAGGAAAAGTAAGCCATCGCGACTCTGCCGGCAGGAAATACCCTCCGGATCGCAATACAAGGAATACCGTGGAATGAACTTCGAACACTGGTCGAATGCTGGGACCAACCCGCGCTCTGCCAAAGTGGGCTGACTATCCCTTGAAAAGCGGCAACGATCTCTGCCTGAGAGTCGGTCATGGGCCTCACGTGCCCACTGCCGACGATCTCCCAAGCCACACTGCTGTCCCTTCCGCGAACAAGACGCTCTCCGCCTGGCAACGCGAAAACCATACGCAGTCGCTCTTCGGTGCCGAGTGAAAGCTCGAACGGCGTGCTCAGCGACCCTGGATGAGTCTCGATCGTCCCAGTTACCTGGACCGAGGTCACTCCGCGAGTGCCCGGCGTGCGCGCCATCACCTGATTCGCGAGGCTAATCAAATTATAGGGGGCCGGCTCGGCCGGAGCTTGCGCATCGGAAGTCTTTCCAATCGAGACGCACAGGAATGCTATTAGCGCCAACGCAGGGCAACTATCGGTCATGGAGAGCCGCGTATGGAGGGTCGAAACACTCAGTCCATGTCCAAAGATTACTGTACCCGCCTTCAGGATATGTTGGATCGTCGACCCATTCCCAAAACGAGAAGTCGTAACAGTCCACCGTCGCCGTGACTACCACCGGGCTTATGGTCTGGGGAGGGCCGTACGACGAGATGCATCCCATCCACTGATCCCATTTCCGGGTAAGTTCGAGAGCGTCGGCGATAGCATCTGCATCGGCCTTCGCTGCCTCAGGACACGCTGCTGGCGACGCATCGCAGAGCGCATCGGCCGCAAGAGCCTCAATAGCACTTTTTGCTGCTTTGATTTCGGCGGCCACCAGTTCGTCTTCGTACTCGCGGCACCATTCAGGACCGCCAAGTGTCGCTGCCTGCAACTGGCGTACCGAGAAAAGTCCGTCGAGTACGTCCCGAGCGGTGTGCCGGACCCGACGCAGGCTCAGCTGCCGTTCCAGTCCATGCGCATCGAGTGAAATGCTGAGGGCGGAATGGCCGTCGCTGTCGAACACGTCAGCATTGATACCAACCAACACCCTCCTACCCCTGACCAGTGCATATCTGGGCCGAATTGTACGTTCTGGCTTGCCGTCTCGGGTGATGAGAATGCGAGTCGGAAAGGAAAGTCGGCCTAAATCGAGATGTGAGACGTGAATTCCATACTCGTGACCGTCACGCGTCGCGCTCAAGAGCCGCTTTGAGACCTGCCGATTCTCGGAACGGATGGACGACATTGGCGCGGATGCGGCATCCGCTTCGCCGAATCTGGGAATGAGCGTCCTCTTCGCCTGAGTGATTGAACCTCGAGAGATGCTCCAGCTAGGCGTCGAGGTCCAGATGACTCGAGGCCCAGTGAATTCAGAAAGACGGTCGCCATTTGCACCGTGGACTCGCAGGTTCGCGGAGATCTCGGCGCTCAGCGCATAATCGTCTGCCGAGATCGGAGCCGTGGTGTGGAAGTGTTCGTCACACGCGACGAGCCCAAAGCAGACGCAGAGCGCGCCGAGAACTCGCGCAAGCGCCGTAATATTGTCTCTTTGATGCACTCGACTCTCCGTGGATGTCGACGGTTCTGCCACCGTGACGAGGACGAGCGCCGTCCGCCATTAGCCTAGAGTCGTGCGTGACGGTTCGAAGATGTGTTGTATCTCGACTGGTGTCAAGCGTTCAAAGAAGCCCGAGGTCCTGAAGACTGGTTCAGGGCGCCGCCCGTTCTTACACAAGGGCAAGTAGTGGCCGCGCCAGAAGGCGGGAGCAGGCGCTGATTCAAGCGCGCCTCGCTCGTCGTGAGCGGCAAGCTGAACCGCAAGGACTGGGGGCTCGGCTGGAACACGGCGCTCGAGACTGGTGGCTTTCTGCTGAGCGACGACGTCAAGCTTGCGTTCGAAGTGCAGGCCGTGGCCGAGGCGGCTGCCGCGTAAGGGTCCCAGCAGGCGATGTGAGGACGGCGGCTCCGGAGATTCCGGGGCCGCCGTTTGCTTGTGAATCCTCGGTTGACAGGCTGAATCGACACTCCGATGGTGCCGGCTTCGACAGCCTCTTGCGAACTTCCCCAGCATTTCGTAGGCTTGAAGTATTCTCAAGAGAACCACGTCGAACGCAGGACGGCTTTCGTCCCACTCACGGTGTCGCGCTTCGTGGATTGAGGATGTCGTTGAATGCATACCCCCACTCCGTCGTTGATGGCGACACGGGGGAATCTGGCATTCGCGACTGCGATATGACGTCGGTTGATCTCGATGGCGTGAGAGGAGGAATGCGCGATACGCCCCGGAATCGCCGTCGCATGCGGCAGCAAGCACGGGCGCGTTGAACTCGCGATCTACAATCACGGTCTATCTGAATCTTCGGAGGATGTCTATGCGAACGACCGCAAGCTTGATGGTATTGCTGACGATTGCATTGGGTGGCGAGGCTGAGGCTCAGGTAGTTCAGACGCCGGGAAGATTGGAAGCGACGGCCAGAACGGTACTGGTTGGACGAGCGCTTGTCGCCCGTGCAGCGTGGCTCGCCGACACGACGAAGGCCGATGGGTGCAGCATCGCAGCCATAACGGGCGATGAGGGATTCTGGGAACATCTGAATGCCCAACAGCGTGCGCTGGTTCGCGTTGAACCGGATTCCGCGTGTCGTGGACGGAAGCCGGACGGCGTCAAGCGGTTGCTCGTACGCCGAGTCTCCGACTGGATGGGCTCCGATTCCACGGGTACCCTCCGAGCTGAAATCGAGTTCAGTCGCACGAACTTTCCCGATGGAGAGAGCGCGCAGATCGTCACACTCGGGAGAGAGGGCTTCTTGTCGCTTCTCGTGCGACAGCCTCAGTATTATCGCGATCGCGTGGAGAGACCAGCGGGACGCAATCACTAGCCGCTGAAACGGCTGTCGGTATTCGCGAATACGAGAACGGCGGCCCCGGGAATCCGGGGCTGCCGTTTCAGTTGCGGTGGAGCGAAGGGCGCGCTTAGCGGTCCTTCTTCGCTAAGCTCCCCTCGGCGACCGCGTCGTACGGCCGCGCGCGCACGAAGCGGCGCAGGGCCGAACGCACGAGCATGGCGAGCACCGCACCGGCCTGCAGCCCCACCACCGCACACAACACCGGCATCACCGAGGTGACGGGCCCTTCGGAGGGGTCACAGGAGTCGGTTTTCCCCTCAGGGTGACCCCCGTGCCGCGGCCGTTGGGATATGGCGCCCCACCCCTCCCAAAGGCTATCGTTTCAC
>Ga0194048_10001214_pt1 | contig 12777 bp, 13 predicted proteins | sample JunL225m_MetaG_FD_161685 | JGI IMG/M metagenome (GOLD analysis project Ga0194048, IMG submission 161685) | Anoxic zone freshwater microbial communities from boreal shield lake in IISD Experimental Lakes Area, Ontario, Canada - Jun2016-L222-5m | ecosystem: Environmental > Aquatic > Freshwater >...
GCCGATCAGCCGACGGATCCGGCGAACCATGTCTACTATAAGGATCTGACATTGGATGGAAAGATTGCACGTTGGCGGCCCTACTTTGCCTCGATCTTGGTCTGGTATTACCAGAACAGATACTTGCGCGGCGGCTTGAAGGAGACGGAGCACGTGACGGCGGCGTCGAAAAAATACAAGGAGGATAACGATGCATTCTCCGCATTCTGCAAAGAGTGCATTGTTAAGGAGGCGGGTGCCGAACTCCGAGTAAACGAAGTGGTTTCCCGTTACAAGGAATGGACCAAATACAACGTGGGCAAGAAGGTGTTGACCAAGCCCATAATTGTTCAGAAGCTCAGTGAAATGTTCGGCGCCGCCATCCAGGGAGGCTCGATCTTTCCTGGGGCTCGGCTAGCAATTGGCGAAGAAGATATCTCTGGGAACTTTGTATAATAAACTTGACGCCATCCACCCCACCAAATTTTTGCAGTAATGCCCACAGTTCTCTGGGATGGTGACGCTGCGATTCTTACAAAGGATGACGGAACAACGATACGTCTATATGTGGGCGTTTTCTTCAAATATGGAGTGAGAACATCGGGTGTCCGCCTGACACGATTCACGTCAAAAGATTCGGATACACGGGGACCGATTGGCGTCGAGTACTTGCCATGGCGAGAGGAGGAAAAACGCTGGGCTACGCCGTCGTGGTCATTACGTGGAAATACCCGTCACTTGATCGCTCCTCCGGTTGGTATGATACATTACGGGGAACATACCGACTGGAATACTGTAGAGCTTGTCAATGGTGGCGTGTGTCCGGAATTTATCTTAGAGCCTTGATCAAGCCCAATCCACGATCACATACGCCTGGTCATGAGCCCGATTTATAAATGGCAGCACCTTCTCATCAAGGGTTGTGATATCATACATTTTGCCGTCCTGGCCCCGTGTCAGCATCTTGTACTCCACGCTACACTCGGGAAACAGGGCCCGCAGCCCCTTGAGAATATCGTACATGTTGGAAATATAGAACTTTTCGTCGTCATTACGGGGATCCCGCACAGTCAAATTAGCAGATCGCATATTGGACGGAATAGGATAAATAGAAGCACGGGGAATCGGATGTTGATACACCGAATTCGCCGTAGTTCGGGCAATGTGTACTGCCGCAGTGTAAATCTCATTTACGATGCGATTTACTCCGGCGACACGGAATTTCTCATCCATCGTATTCCGAAGACCGCGCATAGAATCACGAGAATAAGGCACGGCCATGTCTACTATAGACTATCAAAGTCTGTTTAGACCTCAGCAGGGCCCATTGATGTTGTACAGGTTAGCCTCTGTTCCTGTACAACAGCACCCCACTATCTTAGCTCGTTTGGCTCGTAAATAGGAAGCATAGTTCGTGAATCGTGGCCCTACCGTATATGTCCCATCTTCCGTTGTTATAATACGGTCAGGGGGACATTTGCATATCTTTCTGGCATCGACCATATCGGCATGTGTGAGTCCGAGTGTGGCAGTCGAAGCAAGTGTCTGAGCAAGTTGCGATGCTTGTGTAGACATTCCTATATTATAATGTAGAAATTTGTTTATGAACGGCCTAAGTAAATGTATATAGACTTATATAGACAAGGAATAGAGTGCCTACAATGGATCCTACCACAATCTGAATGCGCTCACTAATTGTCATAGCCTTGAAGAAATCTACCGGTATATGATTTAAAATTAGGAGTAGACTCCCAAAGAGTAGAAATGCTCCAAGACAGCATAAGAACGCAATCAGGATTTTATTATCTGGGACCTTTGTAAAATATAGTCCACCTACTGCCGGAGAACGTTGAACATCAGAGTCCATAAAAATCCGCCGTTCTTTACTAATGTCGCCCTTGATTTCATCAATCTGCTGACGCAGAGATTCCTTGGACTGTGTTGCAAGTTCTCGAATAGAATTAAAAGAAGAGTCGGTGCTGATTTCCTTTTCAAGTTGTTTTAGAACAAAATTACCCACATAATTTAATTGATCTTTTTCAGAATTATAGGAAGTTAACATATCTTCAACGGGCGCAAGTGCCTCTCTGGAAGCTAAATCTGTATTTCTATTATCTCTCAAACAACTCACATACTCTTTCTGCGCAGTTTCCAATTTCCCTATGGCAGAATTTTTGGTAATTTTTTTGGATTCGCACGTGTCGGGCATCTATAATATCCTCCTATTTTTACTTGGTTATATCGCAAAGTGTCTCTGTTATTCGGCACGAGCCGGTAGCATTTACGACTGAAATCGCAAATGCTATGACATTTCGTATATCAAATAAATTTAAACCCCACTCTCGCATTTAGGCGCAGGGTCGGGCACTTCACCTGCCGGGAAATTCCGATTATTCCAGAATCTCCTGTCACGGATATACTTTGTATAGTACCAACGATACAACCATGTGCACAGGGCTACAAGTATAATAAAGAGTAGAATAAAATCGCTGCCCTGTTCACTTATGAACCCGTAGGTCTTCAGCGTCAGAAGCACTACAACGGTCAACGCCGTAAGTAGTATCAGCTGTAATACAAACAACGTTTCGCGCTTGTTTTCATAATACCAATCATTGATTTCTACCTGACGCCGGGTTAGGTCATCGTTGATTTTCTTAGTATCTATTATTCTCTGTTGTTCATTGAATATATGATCCTGAGAAGCAGCAAGGTGGCCCGTGCGCACAAGTATACCATGGCTATTATTATCCATATCCATAAAACGGGCCATATCTCCAGAAGCTTTCAGAAACTCTGAATCCTTGGACAATACTACTTCTTTAATCAAACTGTCCTTCTTGCTGTTGATATATGCTGCATATTTTTGCGGGTCGGCTTGAAGAGTCTTAAGATACTGAACCTTTTCAATATCTTGGAGATCTATAATATCTTTAGAAATTTGGTCACCCATCTACTATAACAACCATATTTTTGCATCCGGGGATTTAAGTCGCCGAACCCTGTTTAACATTCTTATATACCATAAATACAGTTCCGAGAGCAACTACATTCAGGGTAACAAAAAACATTATCTGAATATTCATAGAGGAGTTCTTCTCTTTGGAAAACCGCATCATCTCTTCCTGTGTTTTTATCCGCACGTCACTCGATGTTATATACTCTTGCTGAGATCTCAGCGCATTCAATCTCTTTTCCACTTGAACATTTGCCTTGGCTATATCGTTATTGCGATTATTGACTCGTTGCGCTCTGTCATTCCCGATATAGTAAATTATTTTAAGAAGCAATTTCAGGCGGTTGTTCATTTCGATTGACTTGTTCAAAGATTCCTTTCCATCGCCGGCACCGGGTGTCGAAATAACAGTGAAAAACTGCGTCAATGCAGCCACATATCTCTTTTCATACCAGCAGTATTCGGCCTGTACAGAGTTGTAGAATTCCTTATCTGCAGATACTTGGGCATTTAGGTCCGCAAGTATTCCAGGGATTTTTTTCTGGTCCTGTAAATTATGCACACGTGACTGTATAGCAGAGTCACTATTCATAGATTGAGGACTGGACACACCGCCCGGAAACTCTTTATTAAATTCGGGTGTGTTGTACATAACGTTGGAGCCTTCGCAAATGGGCTTATTCATTTTCGAGGCTTGATTCATGTACACTTTACCGGAGTAATGAAGCCCTGATGCCCCAATTTCGATAGGTCTTTTCTGTGTTGGTATAGTGGCAACTGGAGTAGAAATTGGGCCAAGGTTAAGACCGGCATTGGAAAATGCTGCTCCCATTATCTACTACAACACTATGAAATAATTTAATCATCTTCAGCCAATCGTAATCTTCTGCGCCCACCTGTCTGCGGCGCAGCATACAAAGAAGGTTTCATTGCGCCATTGGTGACCATGGAATATACTAAAAAGCCCATTGCCCCGAATGCAACAATGCCAAACACTGCAGATGCTATGATTAACCCAATTCTAGTATTTTCACGGAAATTGCGACGTAGCCATAGTGCATTGACAAACGGAGACGATGTGATTTTAGGATTAACTGAATGAGCTTGCTCGACCCGGGTTCCTCGTTTTTCCTTCAGGCGTCGGAGCTTCTCTTTCTCTTCAGCAACTTCAGCAGCGAGTCGGGCAATATCGTCAATTGCTGTACCATTTGCCGTTAATTCTTCAGAACGGGCGCGCAGAGAATTTACCAATGTCCGCAAGTTATTCAATGTTTGATTTACGGAATTTTTTCTGGCTAATATTTCATCGGCGTTTGCCGTTGCTTGAACCGATGCTTTCCATGCATTGATACTAGAATCTAATTCATTGACATATCGCCTCAAATCATTATGAGCAGAAATATGATTATCACGTGTCCACGGCATCCTCTATAGTATATGTAATAAAAACCGTAAAGTACCGTAAATCAGGCCGCACATATGCGAATGAATTTTACGACACCGGCCGTAGGACTTGGGCGCAGAATCTCAACGCAATCGCCGGGTACTAGACCCAAGACACGGGCCTGAGGATCGCTGTGTTTGATTAGCGGCAGCTGACTTTTTTGTGTAATGTGTAATGAGGCCATCAGATCTTTGGCCTCATCTGCCGTGAGTTTGCGATGAGGAGGAACAAGCTCGTGGCGACCGGGATGAACAACGACCTGTTTGATATGAAAGAATGTCAGTCGGGCCTTTTGGCTCTGCCATAGCTGGAGAGAGGTCTTGTCAAACACTTCGTTTTTGGGCTCATTTAGAATTACAATGACATCGTCGGCCTTGGTAATTACGCTAGACTCGGCGGAATCCACGGGAACGTCGTAGAGATCCCGTACAAAGGTGCCGAGCTTCAGACGAATACGATCCTGTAGCTGGTAGACTACTACGGCACGGTCACAGGGGGCGACAGAATCTTCCCTCTTTGGAACAAAGATATCCAGGGCTCGGTGATGGCCACCGGCGAGTGTCAGAATCTGATCGGGGGAGATGTTACGGTATGCCGCCACATTATAACCCCGATCCTCGAGAATATCGAGAATGGTTTGACGACTGCGAATCAAGATATCTGCAGTGTTGGGTTCCATTGCTATCTATTATCATAGAAGGAAATGGAGGGTCAAGTTTTGGTTTATCTAACCGAGTTTTTCTACACTGACTTCAGTTTTAACACCGGTGTCGATGGCTAGCTGTGTCCCATCACCACCACCTTCTTGAGGTACACTGGGACTAGCCCAGGATATAGACCGACGGGGGCCGGGGTCTCTCGCTCTCCGTGACTTGGCCTCAACATCGTTGCCTACAGCCGAGTTTATAAAGAGATAGACACCGCCGGCCTGAGGAGATCCGGCCAAGGGCGGAGGAGATCCGGCCTGAGGAGATTCGGCCAAGGCCTGAGCAACTCCATTTTGGGCGACACCAACGACTTCTTGTGCAGCCGCTGCGACTTGTTCCGGACCACCTTCCTGGACCTGTGCCAGGTCCGGTCGCATATCCTTGAGTTCCGCCCTGACCTCGTCGAGTAATTTCCCGAGACGATTCAGCCCCTTGCTGCCTTTCGCACCCCAATACGGGTCACCCGGAGATGCGTATACAATCGGCTTCTCTCCCGTAGACTGGAGCGTCGCAAGCATACTCGGATTCTGCCGAAACTTTTCGAGTAGCGCTGCCCGCATGACCCGATCCTTGATGAGATCCCAGTCTCCACGCAGCGCATGATCCGGACTTGTGCCCAACTTCTTGGCACGAACCGAGGTCTTGGCCTGGCGGATCTGTTCCTGCCACGCCGGCTCGGTAGGAAACTTCATAGCCTGGTAATAATGTTCGACGGACGGCCATGTCTGTGCATCGGGCGCCGGATACTGAGTGCCGTCGGGAGCCGCAATCTGTTTGCCGCTGATACGGAACGGTGCTAGCGCCAGATTCGACAATACACTATCGGAGCGGAATTCAAATACGGCCGGGTTTGCAACAAGAGCCTCGCCGCCCTCTTTGCCGGCCACCTCTTTGGCCCGGGATACTGCTCCACCCTTCTTGCGCACCGGCTTCGCAACGGCGGTTGCATCAAGTGGCTCCGCCTCAATACCCCGATCCTGGGCCCGGAATGCGATATCCATCGTCGGCCAGTCCCAGCCAGTCTCCTTCAGACGACCTATCGACGACTCTGTAAGGAAACGGCAACCACTGTTCGCAAATGTCGTCAGTTCCTGATCCAGGAGTTTCATCGCATACGGCATGGCAACCTTGGTAAATGTCGCCCGACTCTGATTCGTCGGAAGCTGTAGTGTCATCGTATCGGCATTCAGGCCCGAGAACGTAATGGGGCCATCGCACGTCGAACACACGAACAGTTTCTCCGCCTCGTTGTAAATCGGTATCCGGCCGCAACCATTGCAGATCCAGAACTCCGTGCCATCACCGCGCACCATCATCGATTCATGTAAAAACGTAGAAACACCGTGGGCACACAGCGAATCACGTTCCATTTCACCGATACGAAGACCGCCCTCATTCGCACGGCCGCCCGTGGGCTGATGCGTCCTCACCTCTTTGCGCCCCTCGCCACGAGAATTGACCTTGTCCTCCGTCAAATGCTTCAGGCGCATGAAATACAGCGGGCACATGAAAATCGCCGTCTGAATCTGCTTACCGGATATACCGGAATATAGGATCTCATCGCCCGCTCTATCGGCGCCAAGCCCCGTCAGCATATCGCCGAGCTGGCGCACAAAGTCTCCGCTGTTACAAAATGCAGTGGCATTCATGGTCGCTCCTGCGAGAACAGCCGCCTTACCCGACACCATTTCTACGAGCTGCGCCACCGTCATACGGGAGATGAGACCACCCGGATTCACCATCACATCCGGTACGAGACCTTCCGCCGTTCTCGGCAGATCCGCAGACGATACGAGCATACCAATCGTGCCCTTTTGGCCGTGACGGGACGAGAACTTGTCTCCGAGACCCGGCAAGCGCATCTCGATGATCCGCACCTTTACGAGCAGACGTCCCTCGTTTTGATGTAGAACTACGACGGAATCCACACGGCCCTGTGTATGCAGACCGGGTCTCACAGATGCATCCTTGATCTCATTCGTGTCGGGCACGACCATATAGCGGCCCACGAGAACCGTCGAATCATCCACAATCTCGCCCTCTCGGATAATACCCCGATCGTCGAGCTTGGAATAATCGAGGCCGGGGCGCAGCGATGTCCACGAGGGAACCGCCCCTGGATTCGCCACGTGACTGTGAACCTTGGTGAGACTGTCGACTTCTTCGGGACAATCATACGTGCGGAATGCAAGACTCTGGAACATTCCTCTAGCTACCGAATCACGGTTTATGATGAGCCCGTCATCCTGATTGTAACCCGTCTCGGATGTCGCCGCAATCACGCAATTGAAACCATAGGGCATTTCACCGCCGGCAATTGTAGAGTAATACATGGTCTGGCAAATGGGCGCCTCGCCGTAACACAGTTGATGCTCATAGGTGCCATAGCGAGATCCGATGTTAGTGGCCATGTAGCCGATACCCTGTTTGGACTGAGAACACGATAGCTGATTACGAGGAGCCTGGTTATGATTCGAAAATGGAATCATCGATGCAAGTAGCCCCTGCATTGTACTCGGATGAAGTTCGCAATGGGTATGTGCCTCGGTCTGTTCTTCGGGTGTCCATGCCACATAGGCCTCATTCATTTCCATGGGATCACAGTACTCTATCGATCCGATGTAGGGACGCAGAGCCGCCTCGTAATCGGCAAAGGTCGCCGCCGGTTTATCGGCGAGAGGATCGAGAAAACGGGTCGTCTTGAGAGATGCGCCCTCCGTTGCAGGCAGAGTTCCGAATACGAGCGAGGACCACGGCACATCCCCATCCAGACGGTTGTGCCAGAGAGGCCGGATGGGGCGACCTTCGTCCACATAGATGCGTACCGTCTTATCCGTCGTGTTGAACGAAACAGAGGCGGATGGAGACAGACACGCCGTCCACTTCATGAGACGCAGAGTCTTTACGAGTCCGATGGGATCTAGTGTAAATCCCACAGTACCTCCATTTATCTGTACGGTGGATGCCGTGGCACGAATCGACGCCGTCGTCGACGCAACGGGAATCATTCCGCCCTTTAAACGCAGCCAGTCGTATACGGGTTTCGTAGACGGCATAGACAGAGAAAAACGGGTCATGATCGACATGTTTTTGGTAACACCAATGTGGCCGCCCGTGGGCGTTTCCGATGTACAAAAGTATCCGACCTGGCTCGTGTGGAGTTTGCGTGGCCCGGTCGCCTTGGATCCCGTGTCGAAATCGGACACTACACGCCGGGTATGAGACATGGCATCGAGATACGAGATTCGGGCCAGCGGCTGTAGGACACCGGCCTTGGTATTGCGCTCATTCGTTCCCCAGCGGCCCTTGAAACCCCGCATGATCAGATTATTCAGCGTCGCCGGCTGGAACATATTCATCAGATTGCCGGCGGCGAACAATTCGAATACACTGTCGCCCTTGTACATTTGCTCATTCCGGCGATAGGTGCGGTCGATGGTCAACATGACTTCGGCGCGCCAGTCCTTCCAGCAAGCGTTGAAGAGCTCACGGAGAAGGGGACCCGTGCTAGAAAACCGTTGATTCCGCATGTCGTCCCGATTCGTGTTGGGAATCTTGCCCTCGATAACGTGGAGACTTGCACGCACCATCTCGGCCAAGTACAGAGCACGGGCCAGCGGCTCATCGGGTACGTGGGGCAGCAGCAGATTCTGTAGAATATCGAGTACGTGGGCCTCGGTGAATCCCTTGGTCAGCGACATGATGTATTTGATGGCCAGATACCGGTTCATGATCGGATATGCATCGTGGATCGAGGGTACAAGAGATTCCTCGAGTTCGGAGGACTCAGGGAATATAAAGCGGACAATGTCCTCGTCCGTTTCGAGACCGAGGGCCCGGAACAATATGAAGACGGGAATGGCGCCACGTACCATGGGCACCGAAACACGGATTTCACCCGTCTTGAGAACGAAAATGGCCACACGCCGAGTCTGTTTCGTCTCGGGATGCAGGGATACCACGGCCGCATACGCCAGATTTTCGTCGCCATCCGGCTTCTTCACCACATAGAGACTGTTGAACGCCTGCTCTTCCCGAGTAATAAGCACCTTTTCTGCCCCGCCAATGACGAAATAGCCGCCATAGTCATTGTAGCACTCGCCCATTTCCCGTAGCCGGATCGGATCGGCGACGCCTGTTGCACAGAGCTTGGATCTCAGAAGAATGGGAAGCCGAAAGAGCGGGAATCCGCTAATTACAGGAGCCTCCTTGACTTCGGTGACGAGAGCACCGGCCTCGTCTCTCCGAGTAAATGTGATACGAATCAAAATATCCGCATTGAATTGTGCATAATAGGTGAGATTCCGTAGACGGGCCTCATTCGGGAACATGCGGCGCACGGTCTGGCCGCCGTCCAGAACAACTACGGGAGGAGACACGGAAATCGCCAAATCCTCGGGCCGCTGTACATCTCCGCCTATAAAGATCTCCACACGGTATGCGAAGACACCGTCGGCGATTTGTTCTTTCAAGAATACCAGCGGATTCGTGCTATGAATGATCGAGGGAATCTCTTCGAATATACACTGCTCATAGCTGTCGATATGATGCCGGGTTATGGCAAATGGCTGCTGAAGATATTTTTCCAAAACATCGAGGCTCATTCTTTCCCTACAGACTACATGGGTTTTTAGACGGGGGGCAGTAACCGCTGTTGTAACACTTTTGTGTGGGATATTTCTCCACAAATATCGGGCATGTCGAAATTGGGCACATCCTTGAACTTCGTATAGCATTCGTCCCGAATGCGCTCGGGAATGAGCGAATTTCCGTCCATCGATGCCTTGTTTATGTCCGTCTTGATGTATCTCATGAATGTTTTACAGTCCTTGCGGCCCGAATACGGTATAGATATAACTTCTTCAATCTTGGCCTTGATGGAGTTCCAGTCACTGGCGAGTTTACGATGAATCTGACTGGATGTTTGATATCCGAGTTTGTCCTGCAGAATATTCAAGGTGGACACGGCAATACTGATTCCACCAAAGACCCACGAGAGTTGGAAGGAGCCCACACTGACTCCACCGGCGATGACATTCGACAGACCGGAAACGGCGGTCAAACAATTAATGGCGATCATGAATTGTTTGGAGCGTGTATCAAAATAAGAATAGGCCTCGGTGTGCATCCATTCGAATGCCTTTGCGTTATCGCACCAGGCGGCGAGGAGATAATCGACTTCAGGCGACCAACCGAATATTTCACTGGTATCTTCGGACATTCTAATATATGCCATATAAAGTCGAGCGTAGCCTATTTTCAAGGTTTCGATTGACTTTATGAAGGGGGTCTTATTTATACCCGCCGTAGACCGGTGCTAACTGGAATTGTTGTAGCGGTTGTGCGTCGAATGCTCTGGGCTCTATACTACGCATAGCCCAAGTACGATCTGTGGGGTCGCTGCGACCTGGTACAGGAGACGCTTGTAACGCCATAGTCGTATTTTGTAACATATTTGCAGGAACAGAAGGGGGTGCATGTCCCATACGTACAGATTCACCAACGCCTGCACCAGTCAGGCCGTACGCAATTGTGTCATAAATACCGCCGCCGCCCCTTTGATTCTTCCGTCTTCTACGGGAGCCACCGGCTTGTGCGGTACACGCCGGCCCAATCGAACTCTCAAAGGCACGGTTCACGGTACCGAGATCATTGACGAACTTGGCAGATGAACCCTCAAAGACCGGGAACCTCCCGTGAACCATTTCAGTAGACCCTTGCCCCATCGTCCAATCCAGAGCCGCCATGCCACCGACTTGCTTCCGCTTTCGGGTTTGTTTACCGGATTTCTCTCCATACAGACTGCGATAGTGCGTAATCATGCCTTTCAGTGCGGGGTTAGACAGAGCTTGATGAAACTGCTGTGACCAGAGGCGTCGGATACATTGCTCCAGAGCCTGGTTTGTGCAGCCCTTTGAAATCATGTGGCGCACCTTGGCATCGATGCGCTCGAATGAAGCATGCAGACTATCAACGGTCATGTACCGGATCTTCTTATTCTTCCGGGTTGATTTCATTACTATCTATGAATGTTTTATTCCAGGATCTCGGCATTCCGGTTTGTATTGCGATTCGTATTTTTGGGTGCGCCCATGTTAGAACTAATAGCTTCACCGAAAGCCGACAAACCCTGAGAGGCCCGTTCAGATGCTATGCGCCCCGCATTCATAACACTATTCTTTACCTGACTGAACGCCGCCTCAATGTTGCCGCCATTCGAGGTCCAAACAAACACGTAAAAACCGTAGGAGAGAAGAATGGCCAAGAGCAGAAGCGCATAGCTGGCATAGTTGCGCAGGTTATCCTGCCATGTGCTGAGGCGGTATTCAACCGAAAATTGCTTCCAGTGCCACCAGATCCCCGCTGCGAGAGCAACTGCCGCACCAATTGATAATATAGTAGTAGGAATCTTGGGCAAAATAAGATATGCAAGTAATGCGGTAAGCACTGCTATAAATATGTAAAACAGGGTGAGGATAGAATCCATACTACCTTATATGGGGGATTTTAAGTTTCTGAAGGACCTTTATAGTTTCTCGACCAGGTCCACATGAGTGAGAAAGACCTTGCGGCAACAATACCGGGTTAATCCTAGTTCCGATAGAACCTTTCCCTCAACTGTCTCGGGAACCTTTGTGCCGTCAAAGTAGGTTCGTTTACCGTAACTTTCTCCCTGCTGATCCTTCAGGCGCTTCTGATAATAGAGCCATTTATCCGCCAGGAGTTTCCCACAATTCATGCATCTTATGGGGATAATCATCTATGTTATGGTCATATATTCAGAGATAAAGGGCGATCAAGTTTTGGGCCGCGGTAAAACCCACGATATATAAAGTACCCCGGACAGTAAAGATGTCCTCAACATTATTTGGCCGTGGTATAAATACACAGACCGGTGGCCGGCGCAAGGCCGAGGAAGCGAGTCGGGATATTGAGGTATTGAAGAGCCAGATCTCGCAACTCTTCGGTGAGGTTACTGGCCTGAAGCAGACAGTAGCGGTGCTTCAGAAGGCTGTAAGCGAGTCGGGCTCTTCTGTAAAAGCGGTCGCCCAATCTGGAGGATCAGGTCCCCTAGGGTCGTGACCGGCTATCGGACACCTCGTATTGCGGCCTCTGACAATTTAAGACCAAATCGTTGTTCCACCACCCGTTGAATAGTGGCGACACGACGTTTCAATGCCCTCTCATCTTTGATAAAGGCCATGATATCCGGAGAAAGTACGGGCTCTTCCTTTTGGGGTCGGGACCATACAAGTCGTCGCCCTGCCGCCGTATCTTCCCAACCGGAGATATCCAGGCGCCCCGCATGGTGATCATCGTGACACGTATCACACAAGCAGACGAGATTGTGAGGCGCATTCAGATCGACCTCGGGTCCGGAGAATCCCGCCTGTTGCCGGATATGATGCGTTTCCAGAGCCTCGGATGATCCACACACGCCACAACAGTCTACAACAGACTCGGAGGAATACACGGATGTATGCGGCGTCGAGGTCAGTCTCTTGCGTATGGCAGCCGCTCTCTCTATGAAATCGACCGGCATGTCAAGAGCCCGGCATACTTCGAGGCCATAGAGTGCGGATCCGGAGCCGGGTTTCATGACCCTATCGTAGACAAGAGTATCTGTTGCGTCATCATAGTGTACAGCCAAATGACTTATTTGGACACCGGTATTCGTACCTATGAGACCGGCC
>Ga0194048_10001215_pt1 | contig 12772 bp, 10 predicted proteins | sample JunL225m_MetaG_FD_161685 | JGI IMG/M metagenome (GOLD analysis project Ga0194048, IMG submission 161685) | Anoxic zone freshwater microbial communities from boreal shield lake in IISD Experimental Lakes Area, Ontario, Canada - Jun2016-L222-5m | ecosystem: Environmental > Aquatic > Freshwater >...
ATGTCAGCGTGAGCAGCATCAGCGACACCGTGGGCTCGATCCGCTGCGCGATCATGTGACTGACCGGCAGGTTGGTGAAGATCGACACCCCGAGATCGCCGCTTATCACGTGGAAAAACCAGTCGAAAAACCGCACCAGGAACGACCGGTCGAGGCCGAGCGATTCACGGATGCGCTCGACGTCGGCCGGGGTGGCCTGGTCGCCCGCAATGATCGCCGCAGGATCGCCGGGGGCGAGATACAGCAGGCTAAACACGAACAGGGCCACCAGCAGCACCACCGGAATGGTGGCAAGGACGCGGCGGACGATATAGGCGAACATTCTGGACTTTCCCCGTTCAGGTCTTGGTTACGTCCCAGAATACCGGGAACGGCGCCTTGACGATGCCGGACACATTCTTACGCCAAGCCTGATAGCCTTTGAAGAAGCCGGTGGGAACATAGACGACGTGGTCCATGGCGGCTTTATTCAGCTCCTCGATCGCTTTTTTCTCTGCGGCGAGGTCGGACGCAGCATACCACGCATCGATTTTTTCCTGCACGAGTTCCGATTTCGGCCATCCGAACCACGCAGTGTCGCCACCGGCATTCAGCGCGATATAGGGTGCCGGATTCACACAATCGGCGCCAGCGTGCCAAGTATGGAAAATGTTCCAACCACCCTCGGCCGGCGGTTCCTTCTTGGCGCGCCGCTGCCCGACCGTGCCCCAATCCAACGCGGCGTATTGCACATTCATGCCAATGCGCTTGAGCAGATCGGCGGTCACGTCGCCCTGCGCCTTGGTAATCGCCACGTCGGTGGCCACTAACAGCACGATGGGTTCGCCCTTGTAGCCGGCTTCGGCCAGCAGCTTCTTGGCCAGCGCGTAATCCCGCTTGCCTTTCAACCGCTCGCCACCGGCTTCGGTGTACAATGGTGTGTCAGGCGTGAAGTACCCAGGCACAGTCTTCCACAGCGATTCATCGGACCCAACAACCGCGCCCATATAATCTTCCTGACTCAGCGCGATCTGGATGGCCTGCCGAGCACGGACGTCGTTGAACGGCGGGTGGAGATGGTTAATGCGGAAGGAGCCGATATTGCCCAAGGGATCGGCGATATCGACCGCGACTCCGGCATGCTTCTTCAGCAACGGCACTAGATCGGGCAGCGGGGTTTCCCACCAATCGACTTCCCCGTTCTCCAACGCCGCAGCGGCGGTGGCGCCGTCCGGCACGATGTTCCACTCGATCCGATCGAAGTTCATGCGCTTACCGCCGGCCAACCAATCGGCCTTTTCGGCACGCGGCACGTAATCGGCGAAACGCTCGAAGACCGCTTTGGCACCGGGAACCCACTGGTCCTTCATGAACCGCATCGGACCGGAGCCGACATACTCGTTGATTTGCTTGAACGGGTCGGTCGCGGCGATGCGTTCCGGCATGACGAACAAACAGGGCGTGCTGCTTTTGCCCAGGGCAAACAGCATTTTGGGGTAAGGGGCATTCAGGCGGAATCGGAACGTGCGATCGTCCACCGCTTCCAACGCGTCCAAGCGTTTCTTGATGACTTGGCCCATCGTGGCGTCGCGCACCATCCAACGGCCGATACTGGCGACAACGTCCTTGGACCGCACCGGCTCCCCGTCGTGGAATTTCAGGCCGGGGCGGAGTTTGAATGTCCAGGTCTTGAAATCGGCCGATACCTCGTGGCTTTCGACCATCTGCGGCTGGGGTTCCAGCTTGCCGTTCACCCCGTACAGCATGTCCCAAATCAGCAGCGCGCCGTTGCGGACCACGTATTGCGTGGTCCAGATCGGATCTAGATTCGCGAGGTTTGCCTGAGGGATGAAACGCAGCACGTTGCTGCCGGCAGCACGCGCGAGATTGGGGGCCGCGAGGCCGGCGATCGCGCCGGCAGCGGCTGTCTTCAAAAAGTCGCGACGATCCATTGGTTCGATTGGCCCCTGTGCCCAGAATTATCGTGTTACGCCGCCCCAGACCCAGCATTTCGGCAGCGTGCCTCAGCCCGGACAGAAACGCTAGCGCCTATTGGTATAAGGTAGCGATCCCATCGCGGCGGAGTCTAAACAGGCAGATGCAGATTTATCGCTAGACAGTTATTACCATCGAAGATTTTTCCCGCTAAGGTTGTCGTATGGAGCCCTTAGACGATCGAACCGGATCGATACGCCATGCCGGCGAGATGCTGCGAGATTGGCGGCAGCGGCGGCGCCTGACCCAATTGGAACTCGCCACCGACGCGGCCGTCCCGATACGATTGCTTGGCGCAATCGAAACGGGCCAGTCCCTGCCCGATCGCAGCATCGTTTTGCGCCTTGCGGACCGATTGGACGTCCCGCTGAGGGCACGCAACAACCTACTCGTCGCGGCGGGCTACGAAGCCGCCTTCCCCGCACGTACCCTCGGCGATCCCGTCCTGACCGAGATTTGGTCGATGGTCGATCGCACCGTGAATGGTCACGCCCCCTACCCCGCGCTCGCGCTCGACCGCCGATGGTTCATCGTTGCCAGCAACGAGGTGTTGCGCGCGATCATCGCCGGAGTGGATCCGGCCCTGCTCTCGACCCCGTCGAACTGGGCACGATTGACGCTGCACCCGGCGGGGTTGGCACCGCGAATCACCAATCTCGGCGATTGGCACGGATACGTATTCGGCCGACTACGGCGTTTGTTCGAAATAACCGGCGACGCGGTGGTAGCCGATCTGATCGAGGAAATCAGCGATTATCCGATCCCACCCTCCGCCGAAACCGGACACGCACCGAGCACCGTGGCGGTGCCGCTGCGATTGATGACGGTCGAAGGTACAATGTCCTTCTACTGCGCATCCACCGACTTCCGGTCGGCCCTCGATGTGACACTCGCGGAGCTGACGGTCGAGACGTTGTACCCTGCGGACCCCGAGACCGCTGCGATCATGCAGACAAAGGCGCGGCCAGCAGCAGACGATTGACCCGCTCCAGCGCGGAATAGGTCCCGCGCCACGCACGCGCGAACATGTCCGGGGTTGTTCCGGACGCACCGAGAATGGCACCGATCGCACCCACGCTTCGACGCCCGTCCACCTGACGCAGAATCGCGGCGGCAAGCGGCGGTACTGGGACTGGGATTTGCAACCCGTCCAGACCGACGATCACCGTGCCGTCGGGCCGGATCGCCTTCGCCATGGCCTCCCCCGTCACCTCCCGCAACACCGGAACCGCATCCGCCGCAAAGGGATCCGCTCGATCGTCCAACCGATCGGCCCGCACGCAATAAACGATATGCATCGACATGTTGCCCGCCAGCGCTTCCGCCAAGGCCGCACGTTGTACCGGGTCCAAACCGGCTATCCGATCCCGCAATTTCGGATCGGGCAGCAGCGGCGCCGGGTCGTAGCGCAGCGGCTCCACCCAACAGGCGGGACGCAATCCGGCCTCGGCCAGCAAAGCGCTCAGCTCTGGCACCGTGTACGCGCGGTCCCTCGGATTGAGCAGCAGATCGTACAGCCCGGCATCGCCGCCGGCACTCTGGTCGCGGACGTTGTTGTTCAGACGAAGCCACGCGGTTTCCGGCAAATGCCGCATCGTCCGCCGCGCGACATCCAGCCGCTCCCCCGGCGCCTGCTCGGCTGGCGCGAGCATCCGCAGCGCGTCCTGGATCATATAAACGCCAGTCCGCCCATGCGGGGCATAGACCATCAGCCCAATACCGCCGTCGGGCGCCAAGACCGAAGTCAGCGACCGCAACCCGGCCGCCGGGTCCGGTAGATGATGCAGCACCCCGCAGCAGTCGATGTAATCGAACGGCCCGAGGCCCGAATCTGCGAGATCGAGCAGCGACCGCTGCTCCCACACGATATTGGTCAGCTTGCGCACCCCGGCACGGGCCTGCGCGATCTTAAGCGAGGCCGAAGATCGGTCGAGCCACGTCACACTGCCCGGACGCCCGTCCCGCGCCATCTGCTGCGCCAGCATCAGCGTCGCATCGCCGGTTCCGCCGCCCGCAATCAGCGCGTGCAACGGCTTGCTCGCCGGCCGTTTCGCACCGAACACCCAGTGATCGATTTCGTACAAATGGCCGGGACTGCCGACGATCAGGCGTTTGGCCTCGTCGCGCGGGTCGCGCTTGGGATACGGATAGGCCTCGTACTGCGCGGCCAGTTGAGCATCGGTTGCGTCGGTCATGCCCGAGGCTTAGACCGCCGCAATGGGCGATACCAGAGCTTCCAAACCGCGCGGCTATTTCGGCATCGGCGCCGAAGGAGTCTCCAAATCTGCGAATGTCGGCGCACTGCTGCGAACGGCGCATGCCTTCGGGGCATCGTTCTGCTTCACGATCGGCACCGGGTGGGACTCGCGCCAAGGCCGACACGCCGACACCGCCGACACACCGCTGCACGTGCCGATGTGGCGATACCCGGCCCTGAGCGACATGGTTCTGCCGCACGGCTGCGCTTTGGTCGGGATCGAGTTGCTGGATAACGCCGTCGACCTGCCATCCTTCCGCCACCCGCTCAGCGCCGCTTACGTGCTGGGGCCGGAGCGGTCCGGGCTGTCGCCGGACCTGCTCGCTCGCTGCGACCACGTCATCAAAATACCGACCCGGTTTTCCCTGAACCTCGCGGTGGCCGGTGCGTTGGTGCTGTACGACAGGTTGTTGCAGCATGGCCGTTTCGCCGAGCGCCCGGTCGGGTCCGGGGGACCGCGCGAAGCGGCGGCGCCGCGATCGCATATCGGGCACGGCACGCCCCGGTTCCGCAACACCGAACCGGCCTGGTTTGCGTGGGCGGACGGCAAACAAGGGGACAAGCCATGACGTGGTTGCGCTTGTTGGCGACGGCCGCACGCCGTATCTCTTGCGCCATGCCAATACACTTCCCCCGATTGCTTGCCGCTTGCGCCGTTCCGATGCTGCTTGCCTTGCCGGCGGCCGCACAGACGCACAAACCCGCCCCCACCCCGGCGGCCAAGCCTGCGGCACCGGCCGCACCCGCCGCGACGCCCAATGGGACACAGGCCGGCCCCAAGTCGATCGGTAAGTTCGACGATTGGACAGCAGCGACGCATCAGGAATCCGGCGCGACCGTCTGCTACGCCTTCACCCGCGCGCAAAACTCGGCGCCGGCCGTGGCCGGGCGAGGGGCGGTGATCGTCACCATCACCCAGCGCCCCACCCTACGGGATGCGGTCGCGATCGAAGCCGGTGCGCCATATGTCGCCAATGCCGTGGCAACGGTGCAAGTCGATCAGACCACGATCGAGTTCTACACCGACAAGCGCAACGCCTTCGCTCGGGATGGCAAGGCCGTCGCCACCGCCTTCGCCAAAGGATCGAAATTGGTCGTAAAATCGCCGCTGCAAAAAACTATCGCGACCGACACGTTCAGCCTCAAGGGCTTCGGCAAGGCCTATGAGGCAATCGTCAAAGCGTGCCCCGCGAAGTGAACGCCATTACCGATCTGACGAAGGCCGAACGCGAACGCATTCTGGCGAAATCCGCGCTGTTCGATCCGCCCGACGCTGCACTAGCCGACGGGCGGCGCGATTTGGTGGGCATGACGCGGGACGAATTGGGGGTCGAACTCGCGGCCATCGGGGAAAAGCCGTTCCGGGTGAAGCAGCTCTGGCATTGGATTTACCACCAGGGGAAGACCGACTTCGCACAAATGTCGTCGATTGCGCGGCCGTTGCAGGAAAAACTGGCCGAACGGTTTATCGTCGGTCGCCCCGATCCGGTGGTCGTGCAAACCAGCATCGACGAAACGCGCAAGTTTCTGTTCAAATTCCGCGACGGCCAGGAAGCCGAGACCGTTTACATCCCCGATCCCGTAGAAGATCGCGGCGCGGTCTGCATATCGTCCCAGGTCGGATGCACGCTGTCCTGCCGCTTCTGCCACACCGGCACGCAAACGCTGGTCCGCAATCTCGGTGCACCGGAGATTGTCGGCCAGTTCATGGCCGCGCGGGATTCGTATGGCGAATGGCCGAGCCCCAAGGGCGAAACGCCCCGACTGCTATCGACGATCGTGCTGATGGGCATGGGCGAGCCGCTGTATAATTACGCGAACGTCGCCAAAGCGATGACGATCGTCATGGACGGCGAGGGCATCGGATTGTCCCGCCGCCGCATCACGCTATCGACCTCGGGCGTCGTGCCGATGATGGATCGGGCGGGGGCCGAGCTTGGGGTGAACCTTGCGGTGTCGCTGCACGCCGTGCGCAACGATTTGCGGGACGAGTTGGTACCGCTAAACCGCAAATACCCGATCGAAGAACTGATCGCCGCCTGCAAGCGCTATCCTGGATCGTCGAATTCGCGGCGGATCACCTTCGAATACGTCATGCTCAAGGGCATCAACGATTCGGAAGCCGAGGCGCGAGAACTGGTTCGTTTGATCGCCGGGCTGCCGGCGAAAGTGAATTTGATCCCGTTCAACCCCTGGCCGGGCAGCAAGTACGAAACCAGCACGCCGGCCGCCGTGTCCCGGTTCGCGCGTATCGTGAACGATGCGGGCATCTCGGCGCCGGTTCGTACCCCGCGCGGGCGGGATATTTCCGCAGCCTGCGGGCAACTGAAAACCGAGAGCCGCCGGGAACGGGCCACCTCGCCGTGAGAAGCGGCGTTTGGCCTCTGGGTACGCATCGTATCCAAGTTTGGCTAGCGCCTGTGTTCATGATCGCCCTGCCGATCGTCCTGGTTTGGGCCAGCATCTTCTCCCATCTGGAACAGGAACGCGCCCTCAGCGAGAGGGCCGCCATCGAAGATGCCACGAACCTCGCGCGCGGGTTCGGCGAAAACGTCCAACGGTTGATCGACGGGGTCGACCAACTCGTCAAAGTCCTGCGCAATGCGCGTCGCCGCGATCCCGATTCGTTCGATTTGCCGTCGCTGGTGCCAGCGACCGAGATATTGAACGGGCTGACGTTGCAGATCGCGATGACGGACCGCGACGGCATCATGACGGCGAGTAACTTGCCGCTGAGCGGCCGGGTCGATCTATCGGATCGCGAACACATTAAAATTCATTTCGGCACACCGCGCGACGATCTATTCATCAGCAAGCCGGTGCTGGGTCGGGTATCCAACAAATGGTCGATCCAGTTCACCCGAAAAATATTCGACCGCGACGGGAACTTCGACGGGGTCATCGTCGTTTCGCTCGACCCGTATTACTTGTCGCGGTTTTACGAATCGCTAGAGATCGGCAAGGGATCGATTCTGCTTGTCGGCTTGAAAGACCGCATTGTAAGGGCACGCGCGCCGGCCCTGACCAACGCAATCGGCGTGCCCCTGGCCGAGGAGCGGATTGGCCGCATTTCCGGCGGCCCGCCGATCGGGCATTTCACGGTAACGGCCAGCCTGGACGGGATCGAGCGACTGTTCGCCTATCGCCGGCTCGAACAGTACGGGTTGGCGGTCACGGTCGGGCTCGCGACAGACGATTTATTCGCCGGGTACCGTCAAAATCGCGCCGATCGCATCCGGCTGGGCTGGGGATTGTCGCTGTTTATTTTATGCATCGGCACGTTGCTGGTTCTGCAAAGCCGTCGCCTGCGGCAATCCCGCGCGCATATGGCCGCAGCGCTGGACAATATCAGCCAAGGCATCGTCATGGTGGACGAAGACGGCAATATGCCGGTCGCGAACCGTCGCGTGATGCAATTGCTCGACTTGCCGGCCGACGTTCTGGACCAGCGGCATCGATATCAAGACGTCATGAAAATGCTGATCGCACGCGGCGAATTCGGCCCTAACCCATTGGATCGAATCGATATCATCGCCGTCATGCAGCAGGCCGGGCAACGATCGTCGGTTTACGAGCGGGTTCGGCCGAACGGCACCGTGCTCGAAGTACAGACCCATATCCTGCCGGACCATAGCGCGGTGCGCACCTTCACCGACATCACCGACCGCAAAGCCGCCGAAGCATCGTTGCGCGCGGCGCGCGACGCGGCGGAAGCGGCGAGCCAAGCCAAATCCGAATTCCTGAGCACCATGAGCCATGAAATCCGTACGCCGATGAACGGTGTGATCGGCATGGCCGGACTATTGTTGGACACGCATCTGGGGCCGCAGCAGCGCCAATTCGCGGAAACCCTGCGCGACACCGCCGACGATATGCTGCGTATCATTAACGATATTCTCGACTTCTCGAAGTTGGAAGCCGGCCGGCTCGAATTCGAATCCATCCCATTCGATTTGGATCAATTGCTGTCCAGCACGGTCGATCTGTTACGCGTCAAGGCCGAGCAGAAAGGTCTGATGCTGCCCGTCGCCGTCGCGCGGAATACGCCGCGGCATCTGGTTGGGGACCCCGGCCGACTGCGCCAGATATTGCTCAATCTCGTCGATAACGGCTTGAAATTCACCGAAGCGGGCAGTGTCGCAATCGATGTCGATAGCGTACCGGCAGAAGCTGGGAAGACGCGCATTCGTTTCGCCGTGTCGGATACCGGAATCGGCATCTCGGCCGATGTGCAAGCGACCTTGTTCCAGCATTTCGTCCAGGCCGATAGTTCGATTTCTCGCAAATTCGGCGGCACCGGTCTCGGCCTCGCGATTTGCCGGCGGTTGGTGGAACATATGGACGGATCGATCCGGATCGAGAGCGAACCGGGACACGGCGCCACATTCCGGTTCGACGTACTGCTGGACATCGATCCCGAACCGGTGGCGGAGCCGGCGACCGAAGTGCTACCGGCCTCGGCCGTGCGACGCCGGCTGCGCATATTGCTGGTTGAGGACAATCCCACCAACCGCCTCGTCGCGGTGACGCGGTTGGAATTCATGGGCCAACGCGTCGATGCCGTTGCCAGCGGCCAGGAAGCCATCGATGCGGTCGGTACCATCCCGTACGATTTGGTGCTGATGGACGTAATGATGCCGGAAATGGACGGGCTTACGGCCACGCGCCTAATCCGAGCGCTGCCCCCACCGGCGGGATCGATCCCGATCGTGGCGATGACGGCGAATGTGTTCGAGGAGCACCGACGCGCTTGCCTCGCCGCCGGCATGGACGGATTTCTGGGCAAGCCCATGGCGCCCGGCCAATTGGAGGCCGTCGTGGATCGGGCAATTGCGGGCGCCTTCCGGCCGCAAACAGGGACGGAGACCCGCACGCCGCGATCGTTCGATCCGGCGGTGTTTCAGGCCTTGGTCGCCGATGTCGGCCAGGAAATCGCAGATTCGCTGCTAGCATCGGTTCTGAACGAAGCGGCAGGCCATATCGAAACGCTGCGCAGCTTACTCGCGGCCGCCGACACCCCCAGCGTTGTTCGGGAGGCTCGGGCCTTACAAGCTGCCGCCGCGATGGTGGGGTTGGTCGGCATAGCCGAGGTGTCGGACAAGCTCGCGGCAGGGCGCGCCTCGGTGGATCGCCTGAGCGCCGTGCTGGCACTGGCCCGCAAGATCGACACAAAAACCGCTGTCTAGAGCAAGAGCGGCTCCAGCTTACCCGATCGAGCTCTCACAGCCGATCAGTAGCACCAGCAAGCCGGTTCGGGATTGGCGACCCTTGCTGGCATGGCGGTGCCAGGCGGTATTTCGGCGATCGAGTACCGTCGATACTGTCCGCCGCTCAGAAAGCCTTTGACCGACAAGGCAGCGTCCTCGGTCGGTCGGATGCCCGATTGCGGAAAGGGAAGCACGACGGCACCGCCGAATGCCGCCTCGAAAGTCACCGCCGCAGCGTTCGAAAAATTCCAAACGACCCGGTCGGCGAAGTCGAGGATCTTGTTGAATCGTATGCCCTGCCCGAAATTATAAGTGCACGGCACATGCCGGCACGTTGCGATTACCACATTGATAAGGACCGATGTCGCACCGTGGGTCTCGATCTCGACTGTCGCGTTGGGTTGGAACAGATCTGTATCGATCGCCAGGACGGCGACCCCGGCGACGTTAGGCCGCGCATCGATCGTAACGGTGTTGGTAGCGCGATTGTAGCGCGCGGCGCTTCGGCCATCGGCGGGAATGGCCGCGAGCATGGCCGCGAACGACATAGGCGGGGCCAAGAACAAGGCCGCCTCGCAACAATGGGGGACGGCGGCCGGCACGGCACCGACCGAAAAGAGCGAGGTCGCCGTCGCGGCGGATATGCCCGCCGTAGCAAGCGACGCTCGACCGCTGGCGAACCGATCGGGACCGTCGATCGGAAGCGCCCGAGCCTGAGAAGTGGCAATCAGCAACGCCAACACTGCCAACAATATCCGCGAGACCACCGAAATGCCCCTCCTGACGAAGCTGAGCGGCCAGACCGGAATCGAGATGATTCCGGTAAAGCCGCCGTGCCCGCCACGTCGCATTTCTCGTGCCGAAGACAGATTTTACGTTAAGCGATTGATCGGTATGGAAAAGGCCGATTTGGTTATCGTTTCGAACATGCCATTCAAGAAGCATTTCGCGATATGGCATGCGCAACCGTCGCAAAATGCGAAACCATGCGATGTCGGGTGGATCGCGGTTCGAAGGTTCGGGCCGCGCCTGGAATCAGCTAGCTTTCGCCCAGCCTTCCTTCTTCCGGTATATCGTCGACGGGCTGATGCCCAGGCGCCGAGCGGCGTCTTGTAAATTGCCGCCGCAGGTCTCGATTGCATGCTCGATGTAGCGGCGTTCCATGACGGCCAAGGGCAGGATCGCGGCCTCGTCTGCCGGTAAAAGCGAGGGCGCCGACATTGGCTCGCTCGCCGCGATGGCCGGGGCGTCCCGCCGTGGCGTGGCGGTATCTTCCAGCGGCGGTAGCATGTCCGGCATGACAAGCTTGCCATCGTGCAGAACCACGACGTTGCGCACGATATTCTGCAATTGGCGCACATTGCCGGGCCAGGAGAAGGCGAGCAGCCGCGCCTCCACTTCCGGGGCGAAGGCAGTGAAGGCTTTGCCCTCGGCCTGCGCGAACTGGGTCAAAAAGCGGCGGGCGATCAGCAGAATATCCTCGCCGCGATCGCGCAGCGGCGGCATGCGGATGGGGACGACGTTCAGCCGGTAAAACAAATCCTCGCGCAACAAGCCTTGGCGCACCGCCTCGGCCGGATCGCGATTGGTCGCGGCAACGAACCTGATATCGGCGCGCCGTGTCGCGGGGTCGCCGACCCGCTGATAGGTGCCGGTCTGGATGAAGCGCAGCAATTTGGTTTGCAGGCCGACATCCATTTCCCCGAGTTCGTCCAGGAACAGAGTACCGCCATCGGATCGGGCGGCCGCGCCTTCCCGATCGGCGGTGGCGCCGGTAAAGGCGCCGCGGAGATGACCGAAAATGGTGCTTTCCAGCAGGTCGCGGGGAATGGCGCCGCAGTTGAGTATCACCAGCTGCTTGTTCTTGCGCGGACTGAAACGGTGCAGCGCGTCGGCCGCCAATTCCTTGCCGGTGCCGGACTCCCCGGTGATGAACACACTGGCCGAGCTGGCAGCGGCGGCCTCGATAATGCGGTAAACCGCTTGCATAGGCATGGAACGGCCGACGAAATCGGCGAACTCTGCCCGCTCGACCGTCCGGCGGAGGGTCTCGACCTCCCGCCGCAGCGCCACCGATCCCAAAGCGATCTCGACCGTCGTGGTCAGACGGGTGGGGGCGAAGGGTTTGACCAAATAGTCGAACGCCCCGCTGCGCACCGCACGCACGGCGGTGGTCAACGACGCATTGGCGGTGACCACGATGACGGCGGGCGGTGCCGGGCGGGTGCGCAATTCTTCAAGAATCGTGATACCGTCGATATCGGGCAGCTTCAGGTCCAGCAGGACGCAATCGATCGGGCGGGCGTTGAGAATCTCCCACGCCGATTTGCCGTCCCCGGCGATCAGCACCTCGTGCCCCAATGGTTCCAAATGCGCCTGTGCGGTCAAGGCGAGGCTGGGGCTATCCTCGACGATCAGGATGGTGCGTTTGTCTGTCATGCCATCAACCGTTCTAGCGCAGCGATGCCGGCTTCCGCTTTGGTCCGCAGGGAATCGAACGCGGCCGCGAGCCCGGCCGCATCGCCTTGCGCGGCCATCGCTTCCATCGTGGCGGCGACATCGCGTAGGGACTGGGCACAGACATTGGCGGCGGCGCCTTTGATACTGTGGGCTTCGATCTCGACATTGGCGAGGTCGCCGCGTTCGAGCAGTTCACCGATGCGGGCGACGCGATCGCGAACCTCGCCAATGAAAACACGGGCAATGCGATGATAGATGCGACTGTCGGCGCTGCCCCAAAGGGCTTCGATGGCTACGGGATCGAGCGCCTCGTCCGCCGGGCTCAGGCAGCGCCGGACGGCATCCGCCAATGTCGCGGCGTTGACGGGCAAATCGGCCTCGGCCCGAGCGACGGGGAGGCGGAAACCTTCGGTCGTAAGGGCGAGGATCGGGACCGCGCCGCAGGCATCCGCCACCGCTGCCGCACCCGCCGACGTAGCACCAAGCACGACCAAATCGAACGACCGTTCCGATAGCGCTCGGACCGCCGTTGCATCGCATGGCGTGGCATGGACGACGAAGCCCCAGCGCGCAAGCAATGTGCGCACCAGCAACGCCACGGCAGCGCTGTCTTCGGAAAGCAGGACGGACAGGCCGGCACCATCGAAGCCGACGGGGTTTGGCACGATCGAAATCTCCGGATACGCGGCGACTTACATGCCATCGAAACCGTCGGCTCGCCAGTGCGCTGACGACCATTGCGCCCCCGCTGTCAACGCCCAATAGAAATGTCCCCTTGTTCTGCCAGATAGGAATGTCCCCTTGGCGGAGATGGGTCTGTTCATGGGGTGGGTAACGCGCGCCCGCGCGACCGGCGACGAGTCTGGCGTGGGCG
>Ga0194048_10001216_pt1 | contig 12767 bp, 9 predicted proteins | sample JunL225m_MetaG_FD_161685 | JGI IMG/M metagenome (GOLD analysis project Ga0194048, IMG submission 161685) | Anoxic zone freshwater microbial communities from boreal shield lake in IISD Experimental Lakes Area, Ontario, Canada - Jun2016-L222-5m | ecosystem: Environmental > Aquatic > Freshwater >...
CATTACTATTATAGACAATAGTTATTGCACGCCATTGTTTCAAAAGCCTATTTTATTGGGGATTGACCTTGTTTTGCAATCTGCCACCAAATACATTAGTGGTCATAGCGATACGATTGCGGGTGTTTTATCTGGAAGCGGCCCAATGATGGAACGAATTTTTAATAGTGAATATAATAATATTGGATCGGGCATTCAGCCATTCAATGCTTGGTTATTAATTCGGGGCTTAAGAACCTTAGAAGCTAGGCTTGAGCGAATTGACCGAACTACAAAAGAAATGATTCTTTTTTTAAAACAGCATCCCCGAATTGAAAAAGTCATTTTTCCGCTGGATCCTTCATTTCCGCAATACGATTTAGCAAAAAAACAAATGCAAGGCGCCTGTGGTTTATTAACCATTCAAATTAAAGCCCAAGAATGTGCCACTATTGAAACTTTTTGCAATTCATTGCAGCATATTTTAATGGCGGTAAGCTGGGGCGGACACGAATCTTTAATTATTCCAAAAATTGCTGGGATGAAACCCGAAGCATTCAACCCCGCTAATCCAGAGCACAGAATGTTGCGTTTATATATAGGATTAGAATCGGCAGATTACTTAATTAATGACCTATCAAATGCTTTTTTGGCTATCGAACACCTTTCATAAGATTTTTTGACAGGTTTATTCAGATTCCTTTCCGTCTGTCTAATTGTTTTATCAGAAGCATTCGTTTGGTGTACTTTTGTTTTATATGAAGAAGTTTTTGACCTTATTTGCTTTAACAGCAACCCTGCATGCCTTTTCACAGGAAAAATGGGACCTTAGTAAGTGCGTTAATTACGCTTTACAAAATAATATATCTATCAAACAGGCAGATGTTCAAGCAAGATTATCTAAGTTATTGGCCGATCAGTCTAAATTAACAAAGTTACCGAATGCAAATGCTAGTATTAGTAGTTCTTATCAACACGGTCTAAATATTAATCCAACCACCAATGTCTTTGATAATGTAGATGTTACAGGAGGAAATATTGGCTTTCAATCTTCTTACACCATTTTTAACTGGTTTACTAGAAAAAACAATATTGAAGCAAATGCACTTACAGCAAAAGCCGATGAACTCAATGTTGAAAAAGCAAAGAATGATTTAGCCTTATCTGTGGCCAATGCATTTTTACAAGTGATGTTGCGTAGAGAACAAGCCAAATTAAGTGAAGTTCAATTAGCACAGTCTCAAGAGCAGTTGCGCAATACTAGAAAATTTGTGGAAGCAGGTAGTCAACCAGAACTAAATGCCATTCAAATTGAAGCACAAGTAGAAAGAGATAGTTCAAATTATATTCAAGCACTTGCAGGAGTAGCACAAGGGGTAATTAATTTAAAGGCATTCATGAATTTTGATTTTGCTTCGAATTTTGAAATTGATTATCCTGAAGTAGAAAAGATTCCTGTTGAAAGTCTTCTTGATCTTCAACCACAGAATGTATATAGTTTGGCATTAGACAATCAACCGCAACAAAAAGTAACGGCATTAAAAATTGCTGCTGCACAAAGATTTGTAAACTCCGCAAGAGGTTCAATGTATCCAACACTTTCGGCAACAGGATCTTTAAGCAGCCGTTTTTCAAACAATGTTTACGACTATCGCACCCAATCAATGGTAGGAGCAACTAGTGCTTATGCAGTTGATAATTTAAATAAATATCCTGTTTACGCATATCAAACTAGTGTGATAGGAGTTGATAAAGTATCCTTGTCATCTCAATTAAATAGATACTTTGGTCAGGCATTAGGATTAAATTTAAGTATGCCCATCTTTAATGCGCATAGTGCTAGAACACAATGGGAGCGTTCAAAAATAAATGTTCGCCAAAATCAATTACAAGACGATCAAGAAAAGCAGTCGCTTCGTGCAAATATTTACAATGCATACCAAGATGCTTTTGCTTCATTGCAAAAATTAAACGCATCTAAAAAATCAGTTCTAGTATCAGAGAAAGCATTAGAATATGCTCAAAAAAGATATGATGTAGGATTATTAGGAACACTAGATTTAATTACAACTCGTAATAATGTATTTACTGCAAAAATTCAGTTAGTAAGTAACCAATTCGATTATGTATTTAAATTAAAAGTGCTAGAATTTTATAAAGGACAGGGGATTAAGTTGTAAGGGTTAAACAAATTTAAAAACACAGAAACACGGAATATATGAGTAAGAAATTGATTTGGATTATTGTAGGATTGTTGGTTGTAATTGGCGTATTAATTGGTCTTAAAAAAGCTGGTTATTTAGGCAAAGAAGAAGCTACAAAAGTTTCTTCCGAAAAAGCCCTTAAGCGCAATATTATAGAAACAGTAAATGCAAGTGGTAAAGTATATCCAGAAGTGGAAGTGAAAGTAAGTCCGGATATTAGCGGAGAAGTAACCGAGCTATTTGTTAGTGAAGGTGATACCATTAAAAAAGGTCAAATTCTTGCAAGAATTTATGCCGATATATATTCTACTCAGCGTGATCAAGTTGCTGCAGGTGTAAACCAAGCTAAAGCACAATTGTCTAATTCTAGTGCTAATTTAGTAGGATTGAAAGCGGTATTAGACAACGCAAAATCAGTATACGATCGCCAAAAGAAATTGGTAGATGATAAAGTTATTTCTCGTTCAGAATTTGAACAAGCACAACAAACCTATCGTACGGCAGAAGCGCAATACAATGCAGCTAAAGAAGGTTTAAAAAGTGGTGAAGCAAATATTCAAGGAGCGCAAGCACAATTGAATAAAGCCAATAAAGATTTATCGCGTACAGTCATTACTGCACCAATGGATGGATTGGTTAGTTTAATGAGCGTAAAAAGAGGGGAACGAGTTTCTGGTAATAGTTTTAGCATAGGTACCGAAATGATGCGTATCTCTGATATGCGCAGTATTGAAGTAAGAGTTGATGTAGGAGAAAACGATATTACAAAAGTTAAAATTGGAGACACTGCTATTGTTGAAGTAGATGCGTACAACAACAGAAAATTCAAAGGACTGGTATATAAAATTGCTAACCCAGCAACTTCATTAAATGCTTCAACTTCTAATGATGTTACTAATTACAAAGTACATATTCGTTTATTGCCAGAATCTTACCAAGATTTAATTACACCTCGAAAAAGTTTTCCATTCCGTCCGGGTATGAGTGCTAGTGCCGATATTCAAACTAAAACAAAATATAATGTTTTATCAGTGGCGTTAAACGCAGTTACTACTAGAGATAAAAATAACGACAAAGCAGCTGCCGATAAAAAAGACGAAAAGAAAACTGATGCGCCAGCTGTTAAATCAACCTCAACCGATGATGGAATTGAGGAAGTAGTATTTGTTTTACAAAAAGACAATACTGTAAAAAAGGTAAATGTAAAAACATCGGTTCAAGATTTAAATAATATTGAAATTGTATTTGGTTTAAAAGAAGGCGACGAAGTTATTACAGGACCATATACAATTGTTAGTAAAATTTTAAAAGATGGCACAAAAGTAGAAGTAGTGGCTAAAGAGAAATTATACGACGACAAGAAAAAAGACTAGTCTTACATAAATTAATTGCGCATGCAGTTTGGAATTATTGGTAGTGGAAGTTGGGCTACAGCGATTGCTAAAATTCTTACCGACAATGGTAACAATATTCATTGGTGGATACGCAATGAAGAAATGATTGGTTTGATGCAAAAGCGCAAACACAATCCGCAATATTTGAGTTCTGTTTATTTTAATCAACAACAACTATTTTTAAGTAATGATCTTGCCGAAGTAGTAGCTAAGTCAGATATACTAGTTATTGCAGTGCCTTCGGCCTATGCAGAATCGGTATTGGAAAGTTTACCATCAGATGCGTTTAAAGGGAAAAAAATTATTTCTGCCATTAAGGGTATCCTGCCAAATATTAATGTGTTATTGAATGAGTATTTAAACAATAAATTTCAATTTTCTATTGCAGATTATTTTACAGTTTTAGGTCCATGCCATGCCGAAGAAGTGGCTGGTGAAAAATTATCTTACTTAACTTTTTCTGGTATTCAAGAAGCAACTGTATTTGATATTGCCAGACATTTTGAAACAGAATATATTAATACTGTTGTTAATTTAGATGTAATAGGGGTGCAGTATGCAGCGGTATTAAAAAATATTTATGCATTGGGTGCTGGTATTGCACATGGGTTAGATTATGGCGATAATTTTTTGAGTGTATACATTGCCAATAGCGCCAATGAAATGAGTCAGTTTTTTAAATCATTACCTGTCAATTCAAATCCTTCTAATAAGGAAATTAATTATACTGCTTCTGTTTATTTGGGCGACTTATTAGTAACCTGTTATTCTTTATATAGTAGAAATAGAACTTTTGGAAACATGATTGGGAAAGGCTACTCTGTAAAAGCGGCGCACCTAGAATTGAGTATGGTTGCAGAAGGATACAATGCTAGTAAATGTATTGTTGAAGCCAATAAAACACTACAAGCCGATATTCCAATTGCCGAAACGATCTACCAAATTTTATGGAAACAATTACCAGCGGCAGAAGGCTTTAAAAAAATTGAAGGCTATTTGTTTTAGAACTGGCGCAATAATTTATCCTACAAAAAACAAATCAGACGCAATTCCATCTGCCATTAACTTTCCACTGTTCGTGAGTATTAAAAAGTCATCAGTCAAATTTGCATAACCACAATTAATTAAATCATTGGCAGCTTGCTGTATGGTGTTTGCAAATGCATCTCCCCATTGCGTTTTAATATGTGCTAATGAAAGTCCTTCAAGGGTTCTAAGGCTTGTCATGATGTATTCATTCAGTTGTTGCTCTATGCTCAAGATTTCAATTTCAAAAGGAACAGTATTTTGCGCCATACTTTGCAAATACAAACTATTATTGGCAACATTCCATTGCCTTGTTTTTCCATTAAAAGAATGTGCCGAAGGGCCTATGCCTAAATAATCTTTACCCTGCCAATAATTACTATTGTGTTTACTTCTATGTTCTGGCAGAGCAAAATTAGAAATCTCATAGTGTTCAAATCCTGCAGCTGCTAACCATTCTAATAATAAAGTAAAATGATGTGCTTGTTTATCGGGGTCAACCGCAGCAACTTCCTTTTTTTGAATGAGTTTGTCTAGTGCAGTTTTGGGTTCCACAGTTAAAGCATAGCACGATAAATGTGGTATGCCAAAAGCAAGTGCGGTATCTACATTTTTTTTCCAAGCTTCATCTGTTAATACAGGGCTGCCATAAATTAAATCAATGGTTATATTATCAAACCCCACTTCCTTTGCTAGTTCAATACAATTAGTTGCTTGTGCGGCTGTGTGTGCTCGATTCATCCAAAGAAGGTCTGTTTCATCAAAAGATTGTACGCCAATACTCAAACGATTAATTCCCATCAATTTCCAAGCAATAAGTTTTTCTTTATTGATATCGTCTGGATTTGCTTCTAGGGTAATTTCTGCTGTTGGGCTGATAATAAACTGTGTTCTTAAAGTGTTTAACAGCTTAGCTAATTGTGCAATTGTTAAAATAGATGGGGTGCCACCTCCAAAATAAATGGTGTCAATCGTTTCGGACAAGTATGTTTTTTGTAATAAAATTTCTTTTTCTATGGCCTCCATCATTGGTTCAATCTGGTGGTGCGTGGTTGAAAAATGAAAATTACAGTAGTTACAAGCCTTTCTGCAAAATGGAATATGAATATAAATACCAGCCATAGATTACAAAAGTAACTAGTTCAAACAGCATAAAATTGAAGTAAAGAGATAATATTGGGCAACACACGTGTTTAATGGTGCCAGTTTAATATTTTTGTGCAAATAGTTTGATTGAAGCAACTGCAAATTATACTCTGTTTATTATTCATCACTGGCTTTTGCAATGCCCAAGTTGACTCTAATGTCAATAAGCGTCAGTTGCAAACCCTATCTACAGACTCGTTGAGTTTGGCGCCTATAGACAGTATACGTCAGGCTTTTATTGTGGATAGCCTAAGGTTGGATTCTACAAAAAAAGCACAAATCCGCTTTATAAAACTGCATTTGCCCGATACAACCACCTATCAAAAGTATTTTAGTCATCCATATTTACCATTTTCAAAATCCGAATTTTTTCAATTTTCAATTGAGCGTACGCCTTTAAATAAAGATGCTATTTTTTATATTTTAGTATTGTTGGTAACATTATTAGCAATCATTAGATTGGCCTTCCCCAAGTATTTTAAAAATCTGTTCTTACTTATTTTACAAACCTCTGTTAGGCAAAAACAAACAAGAGAGCAATTATTGCAGAACAACCTTGCTTCTGTTTTACTAAATATTTTGTTTTTTGTAAGTGGCGGAATTTATATTGCCCTATTCATTCAGCACAAGGCATGGGTGGCCTTGCCATTTTACCAATTAATACTCTACTCAAGTTCCATACTGTTTATTATCTACATAGGAAAATACTTGTTTCTATTGTTTTCTGGTTGGGTTTTTCATGCATCAGAAGCTACTAGTTCTTATACTTTCATTGTTTTCTTAGTCAATAAAGTATTAGGAATAGTATTAGTACCCTTCCTTTTAGTGTTAACCTATTCTCCTGCACCGTTTGTGCAAGTGGCATTTACTATTTCTATAGGAGCTGCAATTGTTCTATTCGTTTATCGGTACTTAATTTCTTTTGGGATTATTAGGCTTAATCTGAAAGTTAGTGCCTTACACTTTTTCTTGTACCTTTGTGCAGTTGAAGTACTTCCTTTGCTATTGATTTATAAATTGCTATTGAAGTATATTGCGGGAAGTTTTTAATATTATTTTTATTTTAGATTTGAAGCATGGCAAAAAGCGGGTTAAAAAAGGTAGGCTCAACTAAAAAGCCTAAAAGAATTCTAATTTCTCAACCAAGGCCCGAAAGTGATAAGTCACCCTATTTTGATTTAGAGCGCAAACACCAAGTTGAGTTGGTGTTTCATCCTTTTATTAAGTTAGAAGGAATACCCGCACGCGAATTCCGCAAACAAAAAATAGACATTTTACATTTCACTGCCATCATATTCACTAGTAGGAATGCAATTGACCATTTTTTCAGAACCTGCGAGGAAATGAAAATTTCAATTGGTCAAGACACCAAATATTTTTGTATTACCGAAGCAGTTGCTTTATACCTTCAAAAATTTATTTTATATCGCAAACGAAAAGTATTTTATGGTGCTGATGGTACCAATAAAAGCATGTTCGATGTAATTAACAAGCACAAGGAGAACGAAAAATTCTTGTATGTCTGCAGCGAAAATCAACAAGATAATGAGATTGTTACTTGGATGAAAAACAATAAATGCGAATTCCAATTGGGCTTTATGTATCGTTCAATTAGCAATGATATTACGCCAGTGATGGAGCAAAAAAATTATGATATTATCTGCTTTTTTACCCCAAGTGGTGTAAGGAGTTTATTTGATAACGTACCAGATTTTCAACAAAACACCACCATTATAGGCGCTTTTGGTAGCAATACTTTAAAAGCGGTTGAAGAAGCAGGATTGTTGCTTGAAATTATAGTACCATCTCCTCAAAAACCTAGTATGTGCGCAGCGCTTGATCATTTTTTAAGTCAGGCAGTTAGTACTAAAAAGTAGTTCCATTTAATGCTGTGTCTAATGGATGTTACAGCATCTTAATATTAAATCATTTGAAATATATTTCAAATGATAAATAAATTCAGCCTACATTTTATCAATTGCGTATTCCTTCTAGCTATCTTGCTATAATAACCAAGTGTTGATCATGAATTTTGCGTATACCAACCAATTAATTAATGAAACGAGTCCCTACTTATTACAACATGCACATAATCCAGTAAACTGGTATCCTTGGTGCGATGAGGCACTAGATCGTGCAAAAAAAGAAGACAAACCCATTTTGGTAAGCATTGGTTATTCTGCTTGTCATTGGTGTCATGTAATGGAAAAAGAAAGTTTTGAAAACGAAGCCACTGCTAAGTTTATGAACGATCATTTTATTAATATTAAAATTGATAGAGAAGAACGCCCCGATTTAGACCATATTTACATGGATGCAGTGCAAGCCATGACAGGATCTGGCGGATGGCCCCTAAATGTTTTTTTAACGCCAACAGCTAAACCCTTTTATGGCGGTACGTATTTTCCACCAGTTAAAGCCCATAACCGTGCAAGTTGGATAGACGTATTAGAAGGAGTTCGATTAGGCTACCAAGATCGCAAGCACGAAATTTTTTCACAAGCAGAAAATCTTACGGAACACCTTTTATCAGCCAATAAATTTGGTATTCAAATAACTGGAAATAGTCAAGAAAACATTGATTTTGAGGCGGAACAATTGAAAACCATCTCCCAAAATTTGCTAGAAAATGCAGATACAAGCTGGGGAGGATTTGGGCGCGCACCAAAATTTCCACAAACTTTTTCCATTCAGTTTTTATTAAGGCAGTATCATTTTACAAAAGATGCTTCGGCTTTAAAACAGGCATTATTGAGCCTCGATAAAATGATTGACGGTGGAATTTACGACCAACTCGCTGGGGGCTTTGCCAGATATAGTACTGATAATGAATGGCTTGCACCGCATTTCGAAAAAATGTTGTACGATAATGCCTTACTGGTTAGCGTTTTGGCAGAAGCGTATCAACTTACAAAAATTGAAAAGTATGCGCAAACAATTCAACAAACAATTGCTTTTATTGAAAGTGAATTATTAAGCGATGAAGGAGGGTTTTATAGTGCATTAGATGCAGACAGTGAGGGTGTTGAAGGTAAATTCTATACTTGGTCTAAGCTTGAAATTGATGAAATTTTAGGCTCAGAATCGGCCTGGTTTTGTGCCTATTACCAAGTGGAAGACCAGGGAAACTGGGAGCACACTAATATTCTTTGGGTAAACAATTCTGTTGTTGAAACAGCCCAATTATTAGGCATAAGCTCAGAAACTTTGTCTGATTCCCTTGAAAAGTCCAAAAAAATAGTACTAGCAAAACGCGCAAAACGTATTCGACCGGCCACAGATGATAAAATTTTATTAGGATGGAACGCCCTTATGAATACCGCCTACTCAAAAGCTTATGCAGCCCTTGGATTGCCTGTTTATAAGCAACGGGCAATTGATAATATGGCTTTTTTGTCGTTAAAAATGGCCAAATCAGATGGTTCTTGGAACCATACGTATAAAAATAACCAAGCTAAACTGCCGGCATTTTTAGACGATTATGCCTATTTAATACAAGCTTATATCCATTTACAAGAAATCACGGGTGATGGAGACTATCTTTTACAAGCAAAGGCCCTTACAGAAATGGTGATGACGCATTTTATCGAATCTGAAACAGGCTTTTTCTATTATACCCATGCCCAACAAACCGATGTAATCCTTCGAAAAAAAGAAGTGTATGATGGGGCAATCCCCAGTGGAAATGCTGTAATGGCCTTGAATTTACAGTACTTATCAGTGGTTTTTGATTTAAAAGATTGGGCCCAGCAGGCTAGCCAAATAGTTAATTCATTAAAAACCGCCATCATAAAACACCCTAGTTCATTTGGCGTTTGGGCCTCACTTATTCAAATTTTACAGGTAGGAACAGTTGAAATTGCCATTTTAGGCCGAGAAAGCAGTAAAAACCTAGTTCCTGTATTAAATTATTATATTCCTAACAAAATAATTCAATCTGCTGAGGTGAATTCCCCTGTTTTCCCCTTATTGCGCAATAAAGAAACAAAGGAAGCAGTGGCTTTTTATAGTTGTAAAAACGATGCTTGTAAGGCACCTTTTTTTAATTTTCAAGATTTTTTAGCAAATGTGTAACAAACTATCCTTTAATTTGCTTATCAATGACAGCGGTATTTTACCGAAAAAATCTTTAATTGACTAAATCATAGCAACATAAGTCTATTTCTACTCGAAAAAATTATTGGCAATAAATTCTCTATAATTAGGTTATTTAGCCAATGAAACTCATATATTTGTCATTGTCATAAAAAATCATTCTGATCAGATGAAAGGTTATTTAATAATAATATTGGCGGTCTTATCGCTTAGCTTGAGTTCCTGCCTATTTTCAAAAGGGGGAAAAAAATCTGCTTTGCCAGATGATGGACAATTGCATGGGGTTGCTCCTGTTGCAAAACAGAGCATGAATAGACCAGTTAATATGGTCTATGTTCAGCCTGGAACTTTCCATTTAGGACCTAGTGATGAAGATATCAGCTATAATTTTACTACCAAAAATCGTCAAGTCTCTATTCCTGGATTTTGGATGGATGCAACTGAAATTACCAATAATCAATACCGCCAGTTTGTAAAATGGACTAGAGATTCATTGGCTTTCAAAATATTGTTTGGCCAAGGCATTAATAAAGACGACGATACAACAGCCGTTGATTGGAAAAAAGTAGCCACCATTAAGTACGACAAAAACACAGTCGAAAAATTAAACGAACTAAATTTAGCGCCAGATAATCGTTTATTTGGAAGGGCTGATATCGACCCAAATAAATTGGTTTATAAAGTAATTTATCTTGATTTGCCTTCAGCTGCAAAAAGAGAAAATGCTGGACATCCTCTAAAAGAGTTTATTGTAAAAAGAGATCAAAAAGTATATCCTGATACATTGGTTTGGATGAGAGATTTCTCTTATTCTTATAACGAGCCAATGACTAAGGCTTATTACTCGCATCCTGCCTTTGGAAACTACCCAATAGTGGGGGTTACATGGAAACAGGCTGTTGCATTTTGTAACTGGCGCACCCATATACAAACTAGTTTTTTAGAAAGGAAAAAAATGGCAGTTGAAGGAGATTATCGTTTACCAAATGAAGCCGAATGGGAATATGCTGCAAGAGGTGGCCGTACCAATTCAATGTATCCTTGGGGTAATCCTTATATAAGAAACAAGAAAGGTTGTTTACTTGCCAATTTTAAACCTGGTCGTGGTAACTATGCAGAAGATGGCGGTTTTTATACTGTTCGTGCCGATGCATATTGGGCTAATGATTATGGTTTATACAATATGGCAGGAAACGTTGCAGAGTGGACCAACTCTTATTTCTACGAAGGCGCCTATAACTTTATTAGTGATATGAGTCCGGATATTCGTTTAGATGCAAAGGATTCAGATCCTCCTCGTATGAAACGCAAAGTAGTTCGTGGTGGAAGTTGGAAAGATGTAGGATTTTTCTTACAAGTTAGTACACGCAATTACGAATACCAAGACACGGCAAAATCTTATATTGGATTTCGTTGTGTAATCGATTTGGCTCCTAAAATGAGAAAATAATTAATCAATACAAATAATAATCAATTTAAAAACCAAACTCAACCCATCATGGCAAAAGGTGTATCTCCAACAGTAATGCGCGCAGTAAATATATTTGTGTGTACAGGTGCTTCAGTAGTAATTTTTGGAGCAATGGCAAAAATATTGCACTTGTCTTGGGCAGATTGGGCTTTAAAAATAGGGTTAACTACAGAGGCTTTAATCTTTTTGGTGTATGCTATTTTACCTCCAGAAGGCCATGATTCTGCTCCTGCTGCTACAGCGCAAGCAGGTAATCCAGCTTTAATGACCTTAGACACTATGTTGCAAGATGCTGATATTACGCCAGTGACTTTATCAAAACTAAGTGCTGGGTTTCAAAAACTTGGAACTACAGTTGATAAAATGGGTGAAATTGCCGACGTGGTAAAATCAACAGCTGATTTTTCTGCAAAAGCAAAAGAAGCAGGTGCTGCATTAGGAACTATTAAAGATGCTTCAAACAATGTATCACAAGCATTAGTTGGTTTTCAAGGTGCTTCAGAAAGCACCAAACAATTCCATGAGCAAGTACAAGGGTTAACTAAAAACCTAACTTCTTTAAATACAATTTACGAATTAGAATTACAAGAAAGCAATAACCATTTAAAAGCCCTAAACCAATTTTATGGTAAACTTTCTGAAGCATCTGCTGCCATGAACGGAACAGCACAAGATGCTTTGAAAGCCAAAGAGCAAATTGCTGCATTGGCAACTAACCTGTCTAAATTAAATCAGGTTTATGGTAGTATGTTATCTGCAATGCAGGTAAAATAGTTATCGAAAAAGTTGTTGAATTAATTGTAAAATCTATTATTAAATTTAAGAAAGCATGTCATTACCTAAGGAGCCCCGGCAGAAGATGATTAACATGATGTACCTAGTGCTTACAGCGCTATTGGCTCTGAATGTTTCAAACGAAATCTTACATGCATTTCATACTGTGAATAACAGTTTGAATAATGCAACTGCAATGGTTGAAAAAAAGAATGTAGACGTATTTAATTCTTTTAAGAAAAAACTAGAAGATCCAAAAACCAAAGATAAAGCAGCAATCTGGGAGCCAAAAGCTCAAAAAGCTAAAGCAATTGCAGATGCTTTGTATACTTATATTGAAGACTTAAAATTAGAATTAAAAAAAGAGTCTGGTTTAAAAAAAGGTGAAAACGGTCAAGAAGATTACAAAGAAGATAATTTAGATGCTGCAACCCGTTTATTTGTAGAACCGCCACCTAGTGGTAGAGGAAAAGGAAAGGAATTATTTGAAAAATTAAAAAAGTTCAAAGAAGAAATATTAGCAATTGATCCAAGTATTTTAGCTGAATTAGGTCAATTGCCGTTAGATTTATCAGCGCCTAAAACAAATAATCCAAATGTTAAGGATGATTTGCCATACCTCTATTTTCACATGACACCTACAATAGCTGCTATTACCATTTTAAGTAAGTTTCAAAA
>Ga0194048_10001217_pt1 | contig 12765 bp, 9 predicted proteins | sample JunL225m_MetaG_FD_161685 | JGI IMG/M metagenome (GOLD analysis project Ga0194048, IMG submission 161685) | Anoxic zone freshwater microbial communities from boreal shield lake in IISD Experimental Lakes Area, Ontario, Canada - Jun2016-L222-5m | ecosystem: Environmental > Aquatic > Freshwater >...
CGCGGCAGTCATTGCAGCGGTCGATCGCCATCAAGAGCTACTGCGAGCAAGCGTCGCGAACGTCGGCCAGGATCACCGTCTTGGCGCCAATGAGGCGCCGCCGGCGATCATCTCGATCTTCCTAGGGAGCGAGCTGGAACGGGCCTTTAACGCTGTTGCTGCTGGCAAAGCGGCCGATAGCGCAGCCGGCAACTTCCTCGGGCTGGGAACTCCTGTGCTGCCGCCGCTTCCGCTCCATGGCGGCGACCGCAACCGCACCTCACCGTTTGCCTTCACGGGCAATCGCTTTGAGTTCCGCGCGCCTGGATCAAGCATGTCGCTCGGCTTTGTCAACACGGCGCTGAACACGATCGTCGCTGAGTCGATCGACATCATGGTCGACGAAGTTGAGGCCGCGAAGAAAAAGGGCAAAAAGCGCCCTGACGCGATCCTCGACACGATCAAGAAGACTTGGAAGGCGCACAAGCGGATCGTCTTTGATGGCGACGGATACGCAGATGCTTGGCAGAAGGAGGCCGCAAAGCGCGGCCTCGCCAACCTGCGCACGACGCCTGACGCGCTGCCTTGGCTGGTCGCCAAGCCGACGATCAAGGCCTTCGAGCAGTACGAGGTGCTCAACGAACGCGAGCTCGAAGCGCGCTTCGAGGTTGCCGTCGAGCAGTACTCGACGAAGCTCAACATCGAAGCTGAGACGGCCGCATCGATGGCGAGGACGATGATCATGCCGGCCGCAGTCCGTTATCTAGCTGAGTGCAAGGATGCCGGGATGACGGCGCTGGCAAGTGAACTGAAGGCTTCAAGCGATGAGCTACTCAAGCGAGTCAAGGTGCTCGAGAAGGCGAATGCCAGCCACCCGGCCGTCGAAGGGCTCAAAGAGGCCGAGTACATGCGCGACAAGGTGATTCCAGCGATGGATAAAGCGCGCGAGACGGCCGACAAGCTCGAGCGGCTCGTAGCTGACGACCTGTGGCCACTGCCGAAGTACTCGGAGATGCTCTTCATTAAGTAGCTCGGGCCTTTATTGACGGCCGCGAGACCTTGACACGGTTATGTCAAGGTTTAGCGTTTTGCTGCTAATCTGCGGGCAATGCGGGACTATCTGGCTGCAATCAATGAGCGCGTCGTCGTCTTTGACGGCGGGATGGGCGCGACGCTTGAGCAGTTCGACCTCACATCCGAGGATTACGGCGGTCTCGCCGGCAAGTGCCACGAGGCGCTGATCCTCAACCGCCCCGACGTAATCGAGGGCGTTCACAGCTCGATGGTCGAAGCCGGCGCCGAGGTTGTTGAGACCGACACCTTCCAGGCCAGCCGCTTGAAGCTAGAAGAGTGGGGGCTCGCTGAGCACACGCTCGAGATCAACCGCCGCGCCGGTGAGATTGCCCGCGCCGCGGTCGGTGAGGATCGCTTCGTCGCTGGCTCAATCGGTCCTACCGGGCAGCTCCCCTCGTCCGATGACCCAACGCTCGGCGCAATCAGCTTCCGCGAGCTGGTGACAATCTTCGAAGAGCAGGCCCGTGGCCTGCTCGAAGGTGGCGTTGACCTGCTGCTGATCGAAACGGCGCAGGACATTCTCGAAGTGAAGGCCGCAGTCTTTGGCGCCCGCGAAGCGTTCGTGACCGCCGGGCGCAGCGTGCCGATCCAAACCTCCGTCTCGCTGCTGCCAAACGGCGGCAAGATGCTGCTCGGCACAGACATCGATGCAGTGCTGACGACGCTCGAAGCACTAAAGGTCGACGCGATCGGCCTCAACTGCTCCACCGGCCCCGAAGACATGCGCGACGCGATCCGCTTCCTCGGCGAATTCTCACCGGTGCCGATCCAGTGCATCCCTAACGCTGGGCTACCGCTACAGGGCCCGGACGGCGAGACGATATTCCCTGAAACGCCAGAAGCTCTAGCCACAATTCTTGGCGAGTTCGTTGAGCGCTACGGCGTTGGGATCGTCGGCGGTTGCTGCGGCACGACGCCGGCGCACATCGCAGCGATAGCTGAGCGCTGCGGCGGAAGGCCTGTAGAGCCCCGCCCCGCCCCGCGCGCGCCGCGCGTCAGCTCGATGATGACGGCGACGGCGCTGGTGCAGGACCCAACTCCAACGATCGTCGGTGAACGCGTCAACTCGCAAGGTTCGCGCAAGGCGAAAGAGATGCTGCTGGCAGACGATTACGACGGCCTCGTGCAGATCGCCGAAGACCAAGTCGAAGGCGGCGCCCACGTCCTCGACCTCTGCGTCGCATTGACCGAACGCGAAGATGAAGACGAGCAGATGCGGCAGGTCGCAAAGCGCGTCTCGCTGACTCAGCCCTCACCGCTTCAGATCGACTCAACTGAGCCGGCGGTAATCGCCGCCGCGCTCGACCAGATCCCTGGCCGCGCGATCGTCAACTCGATCAACCTTGAGGCCGGCCGCGACAAGCTAGACACCGTCGTGCCGATGGCCGTCCAGCACGGCGCGGCGGTCATTGCTCTGACGATCGATGAGGTCGGAATGGCGAAGACGGCCGAGCGCAAGGTTGAGATCGCCCTAAGACTGAAGGAACTCTGCTGCGACGAGCACGGCCTAGACCCCGAGATGCTGATCTTCGACGCGCTGACTTTCACGCTCACAACAGGCGATGAGGAATGGCGGCCCTCGGCGGTCGAAACAATTGAAGGGATCCGCCGGATCAAGGCTGAGATCCCAGGCGTGAAGACGTCGCTCGGCGTTTCAAACGTCTCCTTCGGCGTCTCCCCCAGCGCGCGCGCTGTTCTCAACTCGGTCTTCCTCCACCACTGCGTTGACGCTGGCCTCGACCTAGCGATGGTCAACCCCAACCACATCACTCCTTACGGCGAGATCTCCGACGAGGAGCGCGCGCTGGCTGATGACCTTGTCTTCAACCGCCGCGAAGACGCGCTGGAACTATTCATCAACCACTTTGAGTCGCGTAGCGGCGAGGACGAGGAGGCCGAAAAGGCCAACCCGACCGAAGGCATGGAGCCCGAGGAAGCGCTCCACTTCCACATCCTGCGCCGCCGCAAGGATGGCGTTGAGGATTGGATCGACGCTTCGGTCGAGAAGATCGGCGCCGTACCGACGCTCAACGAGGTTCTGCTGCCGGCGATGAAGGAGGTCGGCGACAAGTTCGGCGCCGGTGAGCTGATTTTGCCGTTCGTGCTGCAGTCGGCAGAGGTAATGAAGCGCGCCGTTGCGCGGCTAGAGAACTTCCTTGATCGGATTGAGGGCTACACCAAGGGCACAGTGGTCTTGGCAACCGTCTTCGGCGACGTGCACGACATCGGCAAGTCGCTCGTCAACACGATCCTCACCAATAACGGCTACACCGTTATCGACCTTGGCAAGCAGGTGCCGATCCAGGCGATCCTCGAAGCGGCGAAGGAGCATGACGCCACCGCGATCGGCCTCAGCGCGCTGCTGGTATCGACCTCGAAGCAGATGCCTCTCTGTATTCAGGAGCTACAGAGCCAAGGGCTCGATTATCCAGTACTGATTGGCGGCGCGGCGATCAACAAGGACTTCGGCCTGCGCGCGCTCTACCCCGGCGGCCGCGAGTCAGACGAGATTTACGAGCCGGGCGTCTTCTTCTGTAAGGACGCATTTGAAGGTCTCGCGAAGATGGACGCGCTGGTCGAGCCGGAGCAGCGCGAAGTGCTCGTCGCCGAGCTGCGCGCCGACGCGCTCGCTCTGCGCGAGAAGGGACCTGAGCCAGAGGCACTGCCGACCGACGACGACAGCGTCCGCTCTGCCGCCAGCACCGACGTGCCGGTACCGACGCCGCCTTGGTGGGGCGTGCGCGAAGTGCCGATCGACATGGACGCGCTCTACCACCACCTCGACACTCACGTCCTCTTCAAGCTCCACTGGGGCGGCCGCGGCGTCAAGGGTGATGCTTGGACTGAGCTGCTCGACAACGACTTCCGGCCGCGCCTCGAACGGATGTGGGCCGAGCAGGACTACCTTCGTCCGCGAGCGCTACTGGGCTACTTCCCTTGCTACTCCGAGGGCAACGACATCGTTGTGCTCGATCCGGAAGACCGCGAGACCGTTCTAACTCGTTTTGTCTGCCCTCGCCAACCGGGGCACGACCGCATCTGCGTCGCCGACTTCTACCGCCCGAAAGATTCCGGCGAGCTCGACGTAGTCGCGCTGCAGGCCGTCACCTCAGGCTCCGAGGTAACCGAACTGATGGCGAAGCTTGAGGACGATGGCGAATACGCCGAGCAGCTTTTCGTCCACGGCCTCGGCGTTCAAACTGCAGAAGGACTGGCCGAGCTTGTCCACCGCCAGGTGCGCGAGGATCTCGACATCGGCGAGGCGCAAGGGCGCCGTTACTCGTGGGGTTACCCAGCCGTGCCCGACCAGTCGGAGCACGCGAAGCTCGACCAACTCCTTGACCTCAGCCAGATCGGGATGACTTTGACCGACGGCTTTGCGCCGGAGCCGGAGCAGTCAACGTTGGCGATCGTCGCCCACCACCCCGACGCGACCTACTTCGGAATGAAGTCCGGCAAGCTGCCGACAAACGATCGCCAGCGCGCCGATGACGTGATCGCCGGAAGCGACCGCGACCCTACGCAGCTAGGCGAGATTCCCGACGAAGACCCGCAGCAGCTGAGCGAAGACGTCGACGAGTCGCCGGTCGCCGGTTAAGCGATCAGCGCCAGCTTGGCGGCCCGCGAGAGCCGTTTAATTCGCACCTCTTCGCGCTGGGCGGCGGAGCGGTCCTCCATCTCAAACGACGCTGCCAGCTCAACCGGTAGGCGGCTACGCGTGTAGCGACTCCCAGTTCCGGCGCTGTGCGCCTCGAGCCGTTTCTCTAGGTCGTTGGTCCAGCCGGTATAGAGGCTGCCATCGGCGCAGCGGAGCATGTAAACCCAGGCGTCGGCCACCTAGTGGAGTTCGCCGCCGCGCGGCGCCTTCCTACGCGCTCGCTGAGCTGCGCTCGGTGGCAGAGCTGCGATCGGCAACAGGGCCGAGGCGAACCGGCGTTGAGTGCAGCGCCCGAAGCCGTACGTCGCGCCAGCTAAGGCCCTCGCCAAGGAGCGCCGGAACCCCCATCAGCACAGCGGTCGCGACCTCAACCGCTTGCAGGACGATCCCGTAGCCGAGCGCGTCAGGGGCGCTGACCCCGAACGCGCCGGTCAGCACGGCAACACAGGCGGCTTGGAATACGCCAACGTTGGCTGGCGTCGCCGGGACGAGCGCAGTTACGTTGACGGCGAGCAGCACGGCAGCGGCAGCGCCGATCCCGGTGCGCCCGTCGAGGCCGATCGCGAGCAGCAGCAGATAACACGCAAGCGCCTGCAGTGCCCAGGCGCTGAGCTGCGCGACGAGCGCAACCGAACCGTCACGCGGATTGGTGAAGACGCGCAGTCCGCTGCGCACTTGGCGCGCGGCTTTTAGCAGCGGGCGGGCGACGGCGCGAGTGCGGCCGAATCGCTCGCTGCTGCTCGCAGCGAGCACTGCGGGAACAATTAGGACGATTGCGAGCAGCGCGACTGGGACCAAGACGACGGCTACCAGCGCACCGTGGCGCTGGTCAAAAATCGGCACGCTGGAGAGCGCGATCGCCGCCAAGATCAGTAGCGCCAGAACGTTCAACACGGTCTGCGAGACAAGCGTTCCGACGACCGTCGGCATTGTCTCGCGTGGGCGACCGGCGCGGCGTGAGATCACGATCGCGCGGGCCGGCTCACCGAGCCTCGCTGGAAGCGTTGATGACATCAGCACGCCGATCGCGGTCGCACGGAGCGTGTCGAGCTGCGTCAACGGGCGCTCAGGCAATGCTGCGTGGAGGATCGCGTGCCAGGAGATCGAGCGCAGCGCCATCGAAAGACCCATAACCGCTATTGCTGCCAGTACCCAAGCTGGGCTCGACTGCAGCAGGCTCGTGATCACGCGGTCGACGCCGATCTTTTCGAGTGCGACGACGGCAAGGCCAATTGCGACGCTGGCGGCAACGAGGAGAGCTATCCGGCGCGCACCGCTGCGGATCCGTGCGCGGCGCCAACCACCTGCCGGTTCCGGCTCGATCGTCGCCAGCCGCTGCGCCGGCACAGCGGGCAACCCGTCAGCCTCAAGTTTGACCCCGCGTTCGCTCTTCGGCTGGCTCGCGGTCGCGAGCTGAGCTGCGTGCGCGGCAATTGCCTGCTCGTAAAGCTGCACAGTCTGAGCGCCAATCAAAGGCCAGCTGTACTGCCCAGCACTGGCTGCCGCAGCGCCGCTCAGCGCGGCACGGCGGGCTGGTTCGAGTGCGAGGTCGCGCAAAGCCTCAGCGAGCGCTACTGGGTCACCGTGCGGAACGAGAACGCCGTTAACGCCGTCCTCAACAACATCGCGGTAGCCAGCGATCTGACTAGCAACCACCGGAGTACCGGCAGCGAAGGCCTCGGTCAAGACCATGCCAAAGCTCTCGCCGCCGAGCGAAGGCGCTACAAGCAGGTCGGCTTGCGCCAGCAGGCGCTGCTTCTCGGCGTCATCGACGAGCCCGGCGATCGTTACGCCGCGCGGATCGATCAACAGCGGCTCTACGTCATCAACGGTTGCGCCGATGATCGTCAGCTCGGCGTCGACGTAGTCGCGTAGACCTTCGAAGGCGGCAAGCAGTACCGGCAGCCCCTTGCGATCTACGGCCTGACCAACAAAGACCAGTTTCAGTTTCCCGGCGATGCCGACCGGCTTGACCGGCGGCCCGCCGGCCGGAACTTCAACGCCATTGGCGATCACGCTGTAACGACCGCCATAGAAGCGGCGCGCAGTCCAGGAGGCAGCTTCAGAGACTGCGATTCGCGCGTGAAGGCGACGCATCCGTCGGCTTGCGCCGAACAGATTCGCGAACCCTTGAGTCAAACGGTTTGTCGAATAGGTGTGGTACGTGGCGACCAGCGCGGTCGACTTGCAGTTGAGCGCCATCCAACTAATCAGCGGCACGACCGGCTCGTGGATGTGAACCACGTCAAAGTCGCCGTCGGCAAGCGTTTGCCCGAGGCGCTGAACTGCGCCGGGGGAAAGTGAAAGGTTCGACACGGCGCCGTTGGCGGGAATGCCGATCGTCCGCCCGAGGTCAACTATGTGACCGTCGAGCTGACGGTCCTGCGGGGCAGTGCCGCCGTGCAAGCGCGCGCTGAGCTTGTCGGCCGGGTCAACCGGAGTGATGATCCGAACTTCGTGTCCTGCTTCGCGGTGAGAGGCTGCTAGAGCCTCAATATGGCGCGCAACTCCACCGGGATAGGTCCACGAGTACGGCGAGACAATTGCGATCCGCATCGGATCACGATCCTAGCGCGAGTGACCGTCGGCTAGTCGTGAGTCGCCGCGCAGGTAGATCACACCGCAGAGCGCGATAAAGACGGCAAACAGCAACAGCATTGGGCCGGAATCGTTGAATAGCGCGCCGAAAATGCCAACCGCGGCAGCCCCCGCTAGCCCAGCGCGCCAGCCGGGGTCGTCGGAGACCGGGGCCAGCAGGCGGTCGCGGCGGACAATTCCAAGCGCTACTGCCAGCGCCGCGATCAACGCAGCGACCGGCATCAAGCCGCGGACTAGGCCGCGGCCGGCGAGCTCTATTCGCCGCACAAAGATCTCCCACCATGCTCCCGACCCGTCGGCGCGCAGCACTGTGCGCGTGAAGTGCGAATCACCGCCGCTCAGAAGGTCGATCGCGGCCAGCAGCGCGAGCGCCGCAAACGGCGCGATCACGACCAGCGCGATCGTCTTGCCCGAAAGGCGGCCGGGCAGCATCAGCAGCACGGCAACGCCAAAGCCGGCGGCCACAGTCATCACGCCGCCGACATCGGCGCCGAGCTGCGCAGCACCGAGCGCGATGCCGAGCACGAGGCCGCAACCGGCAAAGACGACGGCTGCCTGGCGCGATCGACCGCGGCCAAACCAGAGTGCGGCAAGGCCGATCAGCAGGATCGCTGGCAGTGCAGACTCGAGCTCGTTACCGATCCCGTAAAAGCGCGAACCAAAGAGCGGATTAGGGCCGATCAGCGAGCGGATGATCAGCGGCGACCCGAAGGCCAGATCAACGATGTAAGCCCCGACGGCCACGAACGCAGGCAACGCTGGTGCTCTCGGCCATGGGATTACGTAATCACTAGCGACACCGAGCAGCAGTGAACCGAAGACAACGACCACGACCTCAACCAGCATCGATGGAGCAAGCGCCGCCGTAACAAGCAAGACCGACGGCAGCCAGAAGATCGCTAGCGCGCCGCAGCGCATCGCCCAGCGCATCCCGCGGCGGTCGGCGGCGAGCATCGCCACCAGGGTCAGGATCAGCCAGCCGCCGAGCAACGCCCAGAGCACCGGGAAGCGGCGCTGCCCTACGACCTGCAAGCGACCCTTCAGTGCCAGCAGCTGCTGTGCGTCGCGGCCGGGGACCACCTCGACTGGCTGCCCGCTCACCGCCTTTGGGATCGGAATGTCGAGCCAGTCGAAGGCCGTGGGAAGCAGGTCGATTCCGGCGATGATGCCGCCCAGATGGGTCGTGGACGATGTAAGCGTGCCGGGCGCGCCGAGCCCAGCGATGCCGACCGGAAGCAGCTGGGCGCTGCGCTTTGCGGGCGGTGAGCGCATCGCGATCACAAGCTCGTTCGAACTGCGCTCGGCCAGCAAGACCGCCAGCTGCCTCTTGCCGAGATCACCCGCTGCAGTTGTTGCAACGACGAGTCGCCTTTGCGCGAGCAGCAGCTGCGCACGCTGCGGAAGGCTCGCTGCCGGCCCAATCGAAATCTGCTCGATCCGGCCCGCGCGGTCTGCGGCGACGACAGAATCTCGCAGCGGCTGGCCGGCTACGCCCGCGTAGGCCCCACCACCCGGGGTTGAGCCAGCCAGCAGTCCAGGTTCAATCTTTGCTGGCGCATTGCTCGCGCGAGTGTTGATCTCCATCCATCCACGGAAATAAGCGCCGCGCTGGTCAGGCACAAGAAGCAGCGGCGGCGGAAGCTCGGGGCTGTAGCTGGAGAGCGAGATCCGCGTTCCCTGCGTGATGTCGAGTAGCGCCTGAGCGGCTACGTAGCGGCCTTGGACCGGGCTGCTCAGCCCAATCGAGAGCTGAGCCTGCGACGCGAGCTGCTCGGTAACCGTTAGCTTCGGGCTGCTGCCGGGAAGGGAGCCAATCGCGCCGGGCGCTGGCGGCGGCTTGATCTGGCCAGCGAGAAAGACGATCAGAACCCGCGGCGAGTTGTCGCCCGCGCCCGCCGCCGCGGCCGGCGAAGGCGGCGCGAGCGCCAGCGCGCAGGCCGCCGCCGCGACTGCGGCTAGCGCTAGGCGGCAAGCCAGCGGTCGAGTTTTGATCTCCATCAGCTCTATTCTGACGTTTCGACGGTCGGTCCCAAAAGATTCGATGTCCGTACTCTTAGCCTAGGAGCCTTTCCCGCCAATGCGCCACTTCGTCAAATACACCTTTCTCCAAGTCGATCCGGCCTGGCGGCGGCTCGACCCGGTTCAGCGGCTAGCCGACAAGGAAGAGTTCCTCGCGGCCTGCGAGGACTTTGGCTCCGATCACCTGCTGCAGGCCTTCTCGCTGGTAGGGATCCGTGGCGACTGCGACCTGATGATCTCGGTCGAGTGCGAAAACCTTGACCGAATTCACGAATTCGGCGTCGTGCTTGGCCAGAGCGGGCTGATGAAGTGGTGCACTACGCCTTACTCCTACCTCGGGATGCGTAAGGGCTCGGAGTACTCCGACGACGTCCGCTTCGTCGCGCGCCCGTTCAAAGGCAAGTACGTCTTCGTCTATCCGTTCGTCAAGCGCCGCGACTGGTACATGCTGCCGGCCGAGCAGCGCTGGGAAGTGATGCAGGAGCACATCAAGATTGGCAAGGAAACTAAGGGCGTCGATAACCACACGGCCTACTCGTTTGGTCTCGACGACCAGGAATTCATCGTCGCCTTCGACACCGATGACGCCGGGCTCTTCATGGATCTCGTCCACAAGCTGCGCGCAACAGAGGCCTCGGCCTACACCGAGCGCGACACGCCAAGCTTCACCTGCATGCGCACCTCAGTCGAGCGGGCACTGATCGCGCTCGACGGTGCGCCGATTTCAGCCGACGCCCTTTCGGCTTGAGCACCGATCACGACGACGCCGCGGTCCGCGCGCACTTAGCCGAGTCGGACCCAGTCCTTGCCGAGCTATTGGAGCGCTATGACGTGCTACTGGTCGAGGAGAACGATCGCGAGCGTGAGCATTACGCGGCGCTGGTTCGCACAATCGTCGGGCAGCAACTGTCAAACCACGTCGTGGCGATCCTCTGGGGTCGGCTACTCGAGCGCTTCGGCGGCCACCCCCCAACCCCGGCCGAGATCCTCGCCGATGACCCGGAGGAGCTGCGCGCCGCGGTCGGCCTCTCGAACGCGAAGGTCTCCTACCTGCGCTCGCTAGCCGAGCAGGTCGAGTCAGGCGCGCTCGACCTCGACCACATCAGCGAACTGCCCGACGAGGAGGTGGTTGCCGAGCTGACGACCGTCCGCGGCATCGGCGAATGGTCGGCGCACATGTTCCTGATGTTCCAACTTGGCAGGCCAGACGTTCTGCCGTGGGGCGACCTGGCTATCTGCAAGGGAGTCGAGCAGGCGTATGGGCTCGATGACACTCCAAAACGGGCAGCGCTAGAAGAGCTGGCCGAACGTTGGAGGCCACACCGCTCGGCGGCCTGCCGCGTGATCTGGTGGACGATCGATCGTGCGGACGATTAAAGCGCGCTGACTGCTTCTTCTTCTTCGTCCTTTACTTGGAACGAAGAACCGCAGCCGCAGGCAGCGACAACGTTGGGGTTATTGACTTGGAAGCCAGCCCCTTGAAGTGATTCAACAAAGTCGATCTCTGATCCGTCGACGTAAGTGAGGTGCTGCGGATCAACGAGCAGCTTCAGGCCGTGATCTTCAAAGACGATGTCGCTATCGCGCTGCTCGTCGAATGCGAGCTGATACTGGAAGCCGGAGCAACCGCCACCTTTGACGCCAACGCGGAGGCCAGCGACGTCAACGTCGGCGCCTTGCGCGTCGAGATACTCGCGAGCTTTAGTCGCGCCGATCTCGCTGAGGACGATCCCCTTAGCCTTGAATGTGACTTCCGTTGTACCCATCGCTTCACGAAGTATAGCGGTGCTCTACCCTCTCTTCTGATGCCAACTGCCGAAGAAGTGAAAGCACGCATTGAAAGCGGCATCCCCGGCGCCGTGGCCGAGGTTACTAGCGATGACAACGTGCACTTCAATGCCCGTGTTGCCGCAGCTGAGTTCGCCGACCTCAGCTTGGTTGAGCAACATCGCCGTGTTTACGCGATCTTTGGCGAAGGCGAACTCGGCGGCAGCATCCATGCCCTAGCCTTAACGACGGAGACTCGATGACAGATCAGCCAGAAAACCCACTCCGCGACGCGCTCGCCGACGCAATCACTTCCAACGAAGTGATCCTCTTCATGAAGGGAACGCCGGAGCAGCCAATGTGCGGCTTCTCTGCGCGGACCTGCGCCGCGCTGACGGCGACCGAAACTGAGTTCGCCGCCGTCGACGTCTTGGCCGACCCTCGAATCCGCCAAGAGCTCTCTTCGCTTTCAAATTGGCCGACAATCCCGCAGCTTTTTGTTCGCGGCGAGCTGGTTGGCGGCGCCGACATCGTTGGCCAGATGTACGAGAGCGGCGAGCTTGCAGCAGTACTTGGCGCCCCCGCCACGGCCGGCGGTGAAGCGCTGCCAGAGACGGCTGAACCTGGCACCGCGCCGCCGCTCCAGATCGAAAACCGCCTCGGTTAGCCTCGGTGGCCTCGACTGCAATTGCCGACGACGTCGGTAACCCTCACCATGCCCGCCGCTGGTACGTACTGGCGGTAGTCGGCGTAGCTCAGCTGATGGTCGTGCTCGACGCGACGATCGTCAACATCGCACTCCCTTCGGCGCAGGCCGACCTTGGCTTCTCAAATGATCTGCGGCAGTGGGTAATCACCGCCTACGCGCTCGCCTTCGGCGGGCTGCTGCTACTCGGCGGCAGGCTCTCAGACCTCTTCGGCCGCAAGTGGACCTTCATTGCCGGCTTGGTCGGCTTCTCGATCGCGTCAGCGATCGGCGGTAGCGCGCAGAGCTTCGAAGTGCTGGTCTTGGCCCGCGCCCTGCAGGGCGCGTTCGGCGCGATCCTCGCCCCCGCTGCGCTCTCGATCCTGACGACGACTTTCACCGACCCAGACGAGCGCGGCAAAGCATTTGCGATATTCGGAGCGATCAGCGGCGGCGGAGCCGCAATTGGGCTGCTTCTCGGCGGCATCCTGACCGAATATCTCTCGTGGCGCTGGTGCCTTTACGTCAACCTCTTCTTCGCGATCCCGGCAGCGATCGTTGCGCTCTGGCTAATCAAGAATGTGGCATCGGCCGCGCACGCCGAGCTAGATATTCCAGGGACGATCCTCGGCTGCGGCGGTCTGCTGCTGGTTGTATTCGGCTTCTCTAAGGCCGAGACCGCTGGCTGGGGCGCGCCAATAACGCTAGCGATGCTCGGCGGGGCCGCCATCCTCTTGATTCTCTTCTACCTCTGGCTGCGCCGCGCTACCCACCCCTTGCTGCCGCTGCGGATCGTCGAGGACCGGAACCGTGGCGGCTCCTTCCTGACGATCCTGATTGCCGGGCTTGGCATCTTCGGAGTCTTTCTCTTCCTCACCTACTTCATGCAGCAGAACCTCGGCTTCAGCCCGATCCAAACCGGCTTTGCCTTCCTGCCGATGGTGGTGTGCATCGTCGGCGCTTCGCTCACGGCTCAGACCAGAAT
>Ga0194048_10001218_pt1 | contig 12760 bp, 15 predicted proteins | sample JunL225m_MetaG_FD_161685 | JGI IMG/M metagenome (GOLD analysis project Ga0194048, IMG submission 161685) | Anoxic zone freshwater microbial communities from boreal shield lake in IISD Experimental Lakes Area, Ontario, Canada - Jun2016-L222-5m | ecosystem: Environmental > Aquatic > Freshwater >...
ACCTGTATCTGATCCTAACGCCTCGACAATGGCGCAGAGGGTGGTTCAATATCAAGCGGTACTACAACTCGCTCAAAGCGCGCCTCAAATCTACAATCTGCCGCTTCTTCACCGGCAGATGATTGAGACCCTCGGGGTCAAGAACGCAGACAAACTTGTCCCGATGAAGGACGACATGCAGCCGGTCGATCCGATCAGCGAGAACATGTTCATTATGGTAGGCAACCCTGTGAAGGCGTTCATCTACCAGAATCATGAAGCACATATCCAAGCACACATGGCGGCGATGCACGACCCGCTGATGATGCAGGTGATTGGTCAGAATCCACAAGCGCAGCAGATTGCGGCGGCGGGCGCTGCTCACTTGATGGAGCATGTGGCGTTCAAGTATCGGCAGGAGATTGAGAAGCAGTTGGGATCGTCACTGCCACCTCCGCCGGACCTCGACAACGACACGGGCTACCTTAGCCCGGAGATCGAGGTGCAGTTGTCTGCCCTTGTTTCTCAAGCCGCACAGCAGTTGTTGCAGAACAATCAGCAGCAAGCGGCACAGCAGCAAGCGCAGCAGCAGATGCAGGACCCACTCATCCAGATGCAGCAGATGGAGTTGCAGATCAAGCAGCAGGAGGTCCAGATCAAGCAGCAGATGGCTCAGGGCGAGTTGCAGGTGGCGCAGCAGGAGTTGCAGATCAAGGCACAGCAAGCGCAGTCACAAACGCAGTTGCAGCAAGCCGAGCAGCAGCGCAAAGCCAAGAAAGACGTGATGGACGCCGCAGGTCGCGCAGACGAGTTGAAGTTAAAGCAGTTGGAGTTGCAGATCACGCACGAGTTGGGCGGGGCCAAACTGGGCGTAGATATCGCGCACAAGAAGCGCACGCACATTTCAGATACGGCACACAAAGCCGATCAAAATCAGTTGGAGCAGTCCAAGCACGAATTGGAAGGAGCCAAACTCGGTGTAGATATGGCGCATAGAAAGGCTGAACACCAAGCCGATGTAGCGCACAAGTTGGACGAACACGACATCCGTCGCGATGAAATTAAGAATATGGCGAAGGGTGGCGAGGTTAAGTCTGAAAAGTATGAAGAGGATGAGTCAGGTGAAGACGATGACGATTCAGATGATTAAGGGGTAGCAAATGCAGACAGATACCGCAGCAGAGTTTCTCACCAAGAAACTTCAACAGCAGCGCGAACGAATCATAGGGCACATCTTAAAAGGCGTGTCATTTGAGCAGGAATACTACCGTTCACTCGGTCTTATTCAAGGGTTTGATTATGCGATTGAGTTGATCAAACAAACGGCCCGAAGGGTCGCAAACGATGAGGAGTTGCAAGACGATGAGTGACATTAATGTCGATAAGACATTGACTGAGGTAGAGCGCAAGGCAAAGCAATTACCGGACCCGTCAGGGTTCAAATTGCTGTGCATGGTGCCCAAGGTCGAGGAAGAGTTTGGCGAGTCGGGAATCATCAAGTCTTCAGAAGCCGTTAAGGTCGAAGAACAGACCACAATCGTGCTTTTTGTCGCCAAGATCGGCCCCGATGCCTACAAAGATCCGACACGTTTCCCATCGGGTCCGTGGTGTAAGGTCGGCGACTTCGTGGTCGTCCGGGCTTACAGCGGTACCCGCATCAAGATCCACGGCACAGAGTGGAGAATTATCAACGACGACAGTGTTGACGGGACCGTTGAGGATCCCCGTGGCATCGGTCGCGCAGGTTAAGGAGTGATCATGGCTGAGAAAAACGAAGAGTTTAGGGTCGAAATTGAGGACGATAGTCCTGCGGAGGACCGTAATAAGACGCCTCTGCCGGAGGAACTCGTCAAGGATCTGGAAAGGGATGATCTAGAAGAATATTCGGAGAAGGTCCAGACCCGCATCAAGCAGATGAAGAAAGTCTGGCACGACGAGCGTCGGGCCAAAGAAACCGCTTCTCGGGAGCGAGAGGAGGCTCTTCGTTTTGCTCAACAGGCTTATGAGGAAAATAAGCAGTTAAAACAACGACTTAGCACGGGTGAAAAGATCTTTGCTAAGGAGACTACTGCCGCTGCAACCACCGAGATGATGGCTGCTAAGTCAGCACTCAAGACGGCGTATGAAAGTGGAGATGCCGAAAGTATTGCGGACGCACAGGACAAACTGACGGACGCAAAACTCAAACTGCGTGAAGTTGCGTCATTTAGACCTTCTTTACCTGACGAAGAAAATGGTGTACAACACCATCAACAGAATCAGTTCCAGAATCCATCCGCACCCCGCCCGGACCAAAAAGCCGAAGCATGGCGCGACAAAAATAGGTGGTTCGGGAAAGACGAGGAGATGACCGCCCTCGCTCTGGGTCTGCATGAGAAATTGGTCCGTGAGGGAGTCGATCCGACAAGCGACGACTACTACGCACGAGTTGATAGGACGATGAAGAAACGCTTCCCCGAAAACTTCGGTGAGGCGCAAGACAACGATGAGCCTGAACGGCCCACGCGCAAAATGAACAGCACTGTTGTGGCCTCTGCTACACGGTCTACTGCGCCTCGACAAATCCGAATCACAGCCTCTCAGGCTGCAATTGCTAAACGATTGGGAATTAGTCCGGAAGCGTATGCCCGTGAAGTTTTGAAACTGGAGAACAACAATGGCTGAGAATCGTCTGACTCGTGAACTGGAAAATCGTGAAGCATCCAAGCGAAAAATGACTTGGAGTCCTGCGTCGATTCTCCCTGACCCCAACCCCGTTCCCGGATGGTCTTTTAAGTACATCCGTACAAGCGTGATGGGTCAGAATGATCCGACTAATGTCTCTACGATGTTCCGCGAAGGTTGGGAGCCTGTGAAGGCTGCTGATGTTCCGGAAATCATGCACCAGCGTGACAACAATCCCAACAGCCGGTATCCGGATGGTGTGGAGATTGGCGGTCTATTGCTTTGCAAAGCCCCAGAAGAACTTGTTGAGTCTCGGCGGAAATACTTCCAAGACTTAGCACAGCGTCAATTGGAGGCTGTTGATAACAATATGTTGTCTCAAAAAGATAAGCGGTCGAACATGGATATGTTCGCTGAAAAGAAATCGCAGATCTCTTTTGGACGTGGCAAATAACTTTTAGGAGTCTTTAATGGCTTATCCAACTGTCTCATCCCCCTACGGGCTAAAGCCGTACAACCTCGCGGGAGGTCGGGTCTACTCGGGTTCGACCCGTATGTTCCCGATCACAAACGCCTACGCCAACAGCCTGTGGAATGGTGACGTAGTTGGTCTCGGCAGTGCGACCGGTGCACTGGCGACCACGACCTACGGCACTGCTTCGGCTTCGGCCTCGGCGGGTCTTGGCCTCGGCATCTTCGTCGGCTGCGAGTACTCGTCAGTCGGCGGTCCGATCTACGGTAAGAACCGCTATCAGTACTGGCTCGGCGGTACGGTCGCGAACGATGCCGTCGGTTACGTGGTTGACGATCCGAATGCGTACTTCCGTACGGCGGTCCTCGCTCAGCCGATTACCACGCTGTCGAACACCACGACGACCATCGGGTATATGAACCCGCAGTTCGTGGGTTCCAACGTCAACCTCGTCTCGGCTGCGACCGGTCAAAGCACTGGTACGGGTGACTCGCTGATGGGCGTCTCCGGTGCCATCGCGGCCTCGGGTATCGCGGGTTCGACCCGCACCGTGTCGTCTTGTCCGTTCCGCGTCATTCAGGTTGTTCCTGATACGGCGGTCACGGTGTCGGGTACGGCGACAGGTACCGGTAGCTCAACGGCTACGGTCACGCTCGGTGCTGCCAACGCGGCTATCCAGCCGGGTATGCAGTTCATCGCGCAGATCGCGGCGACGGGCGCGTACGTTACTGGCGCTGCGCCGGGTAACTACAATACGGTGTTGACCAACAACGGCACGACGACGATCACTGTCTCGACGGCAGTGTCGATCAATGCTAGTACGGCGGTCAATGTGACCTATCTTGGTTATCCAGAGGTGATCGTGGGCTGGAACTTCGGCTACCACGCTTACCTGCTGTCAGCTGGCTTCTAAGGAGTAATTAAAAATGGCAATTTCACGCGCACAACTCCTTAAGGAACTGCTTCCCGGCCTGAACGCGTTGTTCGGTCTTGAGTACGCTTCTTACGGTGAAGAACATAAAGAACTGTTTGAGGTCGAGACCTCTGAGCGTTCGTTTGAAGAAGAGACGAAACTCTCTGGCTTCAACGCGGCTCCGGTCAAGAACGAAGGTCAGGCGATTGCGTACGACAATGCGCAGGAAGCATGGACCGCTCGTTACAACCACGAGACCATCGCTCTGGGCTTCTCCATCACGGAAGAAGCGATTGAAGATAACCTGTACGACTCACTGTCGAAGCGTTACACCAAAGCACTCGCTCGTGCTATGGCGTACACCAAGCAGTACAAGGCGGCGGCTGTTATCAACAACGGCTTCAGCGCCGCGTTTGCCGGTGGTGATGGCGTCCCCTTGTTCTCGACGGCGCATCCGCTTGTCAGCGGCGCGACCAACAGCAACACCTTCTCGACTAGCCCAGACCTGAATGAAACGTCGCTTGAAGCGGCTACCATTCAGATCGCGGCTTGGACCGACGAGCGTGGTCTGTTGATCGCTGCGAAGCCTCGCAAGTTGGTGGTGCCGCCAAACCAGATGTTCGTCGCCAAGCGTCTTCTCGACACGGAACTCCGTGTCGGTACGACTGACAACGACATCAACGCTCTGAAGTCGATGGGCACGATCAGCGAAGGGTTCAAAGTGAACCACTTCTTGACCGACACCCACGGCTATTACATTCTCACGGACGTTCCGAACGGCCTGAAGATGTTTGAGCGTGTGGCTCTCCAGAACAGCATGGACGGCGACTTCGACACGGGCAACGTACGGTATAAGAGCCGTGAGCGTTACTCGTTCGGTTGGTCGGATCCGCTCGGCGCGTTCGGCGTAGCCTAAGATGATCTGGGGGGTCTTCGGACCCCCCTTTCTAGGATTTTAGTTTGGTGGACCGGCCTAGCGGGATTTGCAGAAACCACTAAACGAATTTCCCCCTGCAAGGGGTAAGGATTAGAAAATGAGTCTTCGTACTTTTCTCGGCCCGCTTCTGAGCGGCACTGTTAAGAACAACAATCCTAACTATGTTACGTCAAACACGCCTTCGCCATCGTTCCTCAACCTTGGTACGTCGGGCAGTAACGTCGGCGGCTACCGCAACACCGGCCCACAGGACTGCTTCCAGTTCATCACCGTTGCGGAAAGTTCGCTGTTAAATACCGCAATTCCTGCGGCTTCGTTCCCGTACACATCGTATCCAGTAAACACAGTGCAGGGCGTCAACTACCCTATTGTGTTCCCGGCGGGTTCATACATCGACAACATTGACTTTGTTTGCACCAAGGTGTTTACGTTTAGTGGTTCCCCGACAGCGCTTACTATTAGTGTCAACTTGATTGGCGCTCCGGGTACGACGTACGCGACGGCGCAAACCATTGCGACGATTAACCTTGTCGCTGCTAACTTGCCGACCATTGGTATTTACGCTACGAGCAACTCAGGTAGTGCTACGACCGGCGCTACGACTCAAACGGCTCCGATTGTGTATACCTCGTCGGCTACGCCGTTGGCGATGATTCAGAACACGGGTACGTCGGATGCGATGTTGCAGTTGGTATACACGTTCACGGGTGGTACGACCCCGGCTATTACTGCGGGTTCGTTTGCTTTGGCGTTCAACTACGTCCTTCGCAATCCGGATGGTTCGTGGTACCAGCAGACGCCAACTAGCCCAATTGCTAATCCGCCAGTTGCTACGTACTAATAGGATACTAACATGGGTAACCAAACTCATCCGAGTCCTACGTTCCCGCAGTATCCGGGCGGTGCGGTAGCCGTTAGCACGGTAAGTGACAACACTCTCGCCAAGACCTCCGTGATCTACGTAGGTGGCGCGGGTAACGTCAACGTACTGACGGCTCAGAACGACACGGTGACCTTCTATGGCCTCAATGCGGGAACGATAATTCCCGTACAGGTCGTGAAGGTCTTCTCGTCGGGTACGACCGCGACCAACCTCGTAGCAATCTACTAGGAACCGTCATGACCTTCGGCCTTGGCTTCGGTCTACCAAGAGGCGGGAGTCCTGCGGGACTCCCTGCTTTTGCCGCTAATTTTATTGGTGGATCGCTCCCTACGGGATCAACGTTTAGTCGTGGGACTATTGGTACGCTGTACAACCAGAGCGGCTTGGTAGCGTATGCGCCAAGCAACCTGTGCTTTCAGAGCGGATTTGTATCTGGCTGGACTGTAACTCGCGGCACGGCTACTCAAAATGCTGGTGTGTCACCTGATGGCACAACCAATGCGTACCTTGTAACGGAAGATTCAACGGTCACTAGCAGTCATTTTTTACAAGGATCGTCAAGTACAATTACAAATGCCACCGCATACACCACATCATTTTACGCAAAAGCAAATGGAAGAACTTGGATTGCAATTCAAGGGGACATTTCAGGTGGCTTTTTAGGAAGCGCGCAGTATTTTGACATTGGGAACGGCGTGGTTGGCACTCTTGCAGTAGGCGTAACTTCAGCCTCAATTCAAAGCGTTGGCAATGGTTGGTTTCGTTGCTTGGTTACGGCGACTAGCACCTCAACAACGGCTAGTCCGGGTTTGTTTTTGGCAACAGGGCAAGGAGCAAATGCTTATACCGGCAACGGCACAAGTGGCGTTTATCTCTACGGCGCTCAATTAGAACAAAGTCCCAACGCAACCACCTACACGCCTACTACGAGCGCTGCTGTCTACGGCCCCCGGTTTGACTACGATCCCGGTAATGTGTTGCAGCAGAATTTATCACTTTCATCTAATTTTGACGCAGTTTATATAGGTCTTTGGACAGCCGGTCTTCCAACGGGTTATTCATTAAATGTTGGAATTGCTCCAGACGGCACATCAAGCGCCATGTTTTGGGCAGGTGCGGGTCGTTTTTTTCAAGAAAACCAGACAGCATTAAATAACAATACTTACACGGCTTCAATTTGGATACGAATATCATCTGGAGCGCCGTCAGTTATTTTGGCTGTTAAAGACAAGCAAACGGACACTATTCGCGGGCAGGTAACTGCAAGTGCAACTAGTGATTGGCAAAGAATTAATTGCACCGGGACAACTACGGGTGCCCAAACGGGATTCAGAATAGAATTTGCCGTTAGTGGTGGTGCGGCGTTTTTTTGGGGCGCTCAAGTAAACGTCGGCTCCACCGCCCTACCGTACATAGCCACAACGTCTACCGCGCAAACCGTCTGCGCCCCTAGAGGGCTGCTGATCGAGGAAACGCGGACGAATTACGTTCAGTATTCGCAACAGATCGGCGCAACCGGTTGGGGGCCAAACGGCTTAACTGCTACTCAGACATCTGGTACTGCACCGGACGGCACAAATACGGCAACGCTGCTGACAGGTACAGGCGTTTCAAGTCACTACGTTAATTCTTCTGCCAGCATAGGAACCGCAGGTGCTTCAGGTATAACGTCAACTGTTTATTTGAAATACGGCAGCAATCAATGGGTGCAAGTATTTTTTAATCTAGATGTTAATCCGTATGTAAATTTTGACTTACTAAATGGAGCGGTTGGCGGTATAGCGGGAACAGGAACAACCGCCAGTATTGCAAACGTCGGCAATGGATGGTTTCGTTGCACCGTCTTTACAACATCAACAACTGCAATAGCCGTTGGCGTTGCTCTTGTTACTACAACATCTTCAAGTCGCACTGAAACAAATTCGTTAACCACAACGGTATACGCATGGGGAGCGCAGCAAGAGGTAGGTGCTTTTGCCACCTCCTACATCCCGACTACTAGCGCGACGGTGACTAGGAACTTTGATAATTTGCGCATCACAAGCATCCCTTGGTTTAATGCTTCGGCAGGTACGTTTGTTGCACAAGCGGATAATCTTTTACCCGGAGGAACTAATCAAACAATTTGTGCGTTTAGCGCGGGTGCAGTATATGGCACAGGTAACGGTTTTTTGTTGCGTAACTCAGGATCAAGTATTGGAACTGGCGGCAACACTACAAGCATATCTGTAACTGGATCTATTACAGCAAACGTTCCGTATAAAGCAGCGTCAACTTATCAAGGCGTAAACATGGCTGTAACGCTTAACGGCGTAACACCAATAACTGGAACAACCAATGACTTTACTGGAAGCGGCACAACAACGCTTGTATTAGGGGCGCTTACTACTGCATTTGTTCAAGGTATGTCGGGCCATCTCCGCTCGTTCAGTTACTACAACTACGCTTTGACTAACACACAACTTCAGGCGATTACAACGTGAATGACAATAACAACACTATAAAACATGCAGAAGCGATGTCGTAATGGCTATTACTACGACATATAACGTAGTTGGCATGACGACAGTCCCGTCCTTGGACGGGCTGCCGAATGTCGTTACAACGGCTACATGGCAGGTGGTGGGTACGGACCCGGATACGGGGGCTACGGCTCAATGCACTCGTGCAGAGCCGCTGGGTCCGCCAAATGCGCAGGATTTTACGGAGTATCCGAACTTGACTGAGGTGCAAGTCCTTAGTTGGTTCCCAGACTATTCGCAAGATCCATTGATTCTGGCAGAAATTAACGCCAGTATTACTGCGCAAAACAATCCGGAATCCGTGCCGGTATTCCCACCTTGGGGTACGTCATGAACGATCACAACGATGCACTTAAACACGGTCTTGATATCGCCTTTGCAGCGGTCGTTGGCGGAGCATGGTTGCAACTGTTACCAACAGTTTCGACTCTTTTGGTCATCGTTTGGTACTTGATCCGGATTTGGGAATCGGAGACTGTCAAAAACATGACAGGGCGTCCGATGACCAATCAGGACTTCATCGACACCATGACCTTCCGCAGATACCGGGAGGCCCGCGATGCCGAGCGTGAGTAAAAAACAGCACAACTTTATGGAGGCTGTTGCACATAACCCCGGCTTTGCTAAAAAGGCGGGCATTCCTCAAAAAGTGGGTAAGCATTTCCACGAGGCAGACAAGATGAAACGCAAAAAATTTGCTGACGGTGGCACTGCTGAATCCGCTAAAGCGGATGCAGCAAAGAAACTAAAGGCTCTTCAAGACGCCAATGAATCAGATTACCGCAGCAAAACAGATATTTTTGGTGCGTTGGGTATGCCAGACCGTAAAGCGGCGGCAGGGCGACAGGACGCCCAACGGGATTCGGACTTCGCCATGTGGCGTGCCCGTAAACTCAACCCACCTACTTCCGGCATGAAAAAAGGCGGTCATGTGAAACACGCAAATGAACTAGAGGGCAAGGCTAAGGAAACGAAGTCGATTGCCCATGAAGAAATGAAGGCCCTGAAGCGCGGTCATGCGCCGAAGGAAATCATGGAGCATGAAAAGGCGGAGCATACGGCTATGGGCTACAAGAAGGGCGGCAAGATCGAAACCCCGCATAAGGGTTTTGCGATGGCTGAGTCGAAAGGTGGTCGCAAGCCTCCGCACGGCAAGCACACCTCAGAAGGCGATACCAAACTCAAGGGTTTCGGTATGGGTAAGGGCGAGGGCCACGGGCGTAAAGTCACCAAGGCGGCGACGCCGAAGGACGAGATGCCGCGTAAGGGCTTTGCCATGAAGAAGGGCGGTCACGTTCAGCACATGAAGAAAGGCAGGAGAGTCAAGGCTCCGCGTATGGCGCAAGCAACTCCCGACGCAGATATGCCGGGACTTCCGGGCGCGCTTGCAAGTTCGTTGGGCGGTATGGGCGGTGGCCCTAACGGCCCTCCGGGAGGTTCACCGATGCCGACGATGGCGGCGAAGAAGGGCGGTCACGTCATGCACCATAATGCCCATCACGGTCACGGTCATCAGATTCATCACCATCACCACTATGCCAAGGGCGGTCATGTGAAGAAGGAACCGGAGTCGGGTCCACACATGACGCGCAAGGTCCATGAGGCGCACAGCAAACCCCGGAAGGAAGATGGCGTTGCGCAGCGTGGTCATACTCGCGGTAAACAGGTTAAAATGGCTCACGGCGGTCACGTTGGCTCGCATCCGTCGCGTCGCGCTGATGGCATTGCGTCCAAGGGCCACACGTCTTGTAAAATGGTTTAATTAAGGAGATCAACATGCACAGCAAGCACCACACGAAACATCACGCCCACGGCGGTCACGTCCACCACCCGAAGCACCATGAGCCGAAGCACCACCCGGAGCATATGACTCCGCATGTGCATCATCACAAGCATGGTGGTCACGTTGAGTCGCACAAGCCCCATCAGGAGCATGTGCGTCACCACTTCCACGGGAAGTAAGTGATGAAGCCTTCACGGGGCATGGGGTGTATCGACCCTAGCAAGTCTCCAACCCTCATTGCTAGGAGATCATCCCGTGCCCCCGTGGAGGCTTGTTCAGGCGGAAGAATGGCGAAGGGCGGTCTGGCTTGGTCTCGTAAGGAAGGTAAGAACCCAAACGGCGGTCTAAACGCCAAGGGTCGAGCCTCTTACAACAAGGCACACGGGGCGCACCTGAAGGCTCCACAGCCCGAGGGCGGGTCTCGTAGGAATTCGTTCTGTGCGCGTATGAAGGGCATGAAGCGTAAACTCACAAGCAAGAAGACGGCGGGTGATCCGAATAGTCGGATCAACAAGTCGCTTCGGGCATGGAATTGCTAAATGGCTGCTCCAGTACTGTCAGGCACTACAAACTTTAACCCAGTACTCAACGAGATCGTTGAGGAAGCGTTTGAGCGTTGTGGGGCAGAGATTCGTTCAGGCTACGACTTCCGTACGGCGGCGCGTAGTTTGAACCTGTTGTTCATGGATTGGGCCAATCGCGGTATCAATCTATGGACGATGGATCTGTCGTATCAGCAGGTGCTGACTCCCGGCGTGGCGACATACACAATCCCATCAGATACGGTGGACCTGCTTGACCATGTGATCCGTACAGGGTCTGATACGAATCAGCAGGACATCAATATCACCCGCATTTCCAGTTCGACCTATTTAATGATCCCGAATAAGAACGCCACAGGGCGTCCGATTCAGGTTTGGATCAATCGGTTGAGCGGACAGACAGATGCGTTGGGTAGTACGACAACGTATCAACCTACGATCACTGTGTGGCCTACGCCTGATACGTCCACGACGTACACGTTTGTGGCGACACGGCTGCGACGTATTCAAGACGCTGGCACTGGTATTAATATCCAAGACATGTCGTTCCGGTTCTGGCCCGCGATGATATCTGGTCTTGCGTTTATGTTATCAATGAAGATCCCCGGCGCAATGGATCGCACGGCGATGCTCAAAGCAATGTACGACGAAGATTGGCAGCGGGCAGCGGATGAAGACCGTGAGAAAGCCGCGATACGTTTTGTTCCGCGTGAAACCTTTCTGAGATAACGATGCCTAGTCGTTTTTCATCTGGTAAACATGCAATAGCGGAATGCGACCGCTGTGGGTTCCGTTACAAGTTATCGGAACTCAAGAACCTTGTGATCAAGACCAAGAACGTCAGCATCAAAGTATGTCAGACGTGTTGGGAGCCTGATCAACCGCAATTGCAGTTGGGTCTGTATCCGGTAAACGATCCGCAAGCCGTGCGCGAGCCGCGTCCTGACGTGAGTTATTATACTGCTGGACCATTGATCGGCGGTGACGGCGGTAGTCGAGTTATTCAATGGGGATGGAATCCGGTGGGTAATAGCAATCCGCTCAATCTCCCTAATATCATTAACGACCTGTCTGCTACGGTGAGCATCGGTACTGTAACTGTGGCTTCTATCTATATTTCCCCGCCAACCTTTCTTTTGTTTGGCGGCTCTAGCCCCGGATACGACGGCTACAATATTTCCGTGTATCAACCGTCTATTGGGTTTGGCGCTTCGCCGGATCCTACGGTGATTGGATACAAACTTGTTATCAACGGAACGTCATTTGATTTAGTACCATCTGCTAGTGGAACCGGTCAATACAACTATGTATTTACAAACGAGAACAACGCACTTGGTGTTACGCAGCAACTTAATACGACTCCTGAATACCAAGTATTTCAATCTTCTGGGTATAGTTACAACACGATTAGTCTGTCTGCGGTAAGTTCCATCGGAGCGCAAAGCAATCCTATAACTTTGACTGGCGCGTTTGCTCAACTGCCGGGAGATCCTAGCGCTGATCAATATGCAGTGCCAACATTTCCTAGATCAGTCTATTGGACTTGTGGTGTTCCGTACTTTATTGGGGCACAGCAAGTTGTTGACGTGACTATTGGGTGGATTCCACCATCAGACCCCGGCACTGACAATGGCACCATAAATCATTACGAGATATCTATTCTTAGTGGTCCTGTGACCATAGTGAATGGGCTATCTACAGTTGTCGGGGGATTGGCTGTTGCTAACGTAACGTCAATTTCTATTTATGCGGTTGATGGTGGGAGTAATCCGGGTTCTGTTTATACGCTTAATGTAACTCCTCAAATTAACGGCATTAACGTCAATCGCCCTTCTCAACCACTTAATGGATGGTATGTCGCTAGTGCGCCATATACCCCTCCGGGATATACCACGCAAAAAATTGACATCACGTTGAATTGGACGGCTCCTACGTATAACGTGGCATCTGTTACCAACTACGTAGTGACTGACGGGTATCTACAATATCAATCGTACGGCGCGACTACTCTTGGGCCGCTGCCGTATGATTACATCCCCGGAACACTTTATCGGTTCCAAATTAC